>Ga0265298_10012121_pt1 | contig 10024 bp, 7 predicted proteins | sample AusTroGonzalo_MG_3_FD_193486 | JGI IMG/M metagenome (GOLD analysis project Ga0265298, IMG submission 193486) | Bovine rumen microbial communities from tropical cattle in Woodstock, Queensland, Australia - Gonzalo_01 | ecosystem: Host-associated > Mammals > Digestive system > Stomach > Rumen ... | reverse complement strand
CTACAACCCGTCGGTCCCCAGGTTGTTCCAGTCTGATGTTCATATCGTTTTATCTAATCTCATTATTCTGACAGGGCGGTCGGCACCTACCGACAGGTTCGGGCAGAGGGTTTCGCGGCCGGTATCCACAAAGCCGCACTTTGCCATCACGCGTCCGGAGGCGGGATTATCCGGGAAATAATCGCCCCAAAGTGCAGAGAAGCCCTTGTCCCGGAAGCAATAGCCGACAACCGCCATCAAGGCCTCGGTGCAGATGCCTTTGCCCCAATACGGACGGGCCACCCAGTAGCCGACCTCCGCCTGATCGGCATCTATCTGCAGGTTGGAAGCCGCCGACGGCAGATAGCCGGCGCAGCCTATGGCCTCGCCGGTCTGTTTCAGCTCGATGGCCCACATCCCTTCGCCCGAAAACACCGTCCGGATAATCTCCAGGCTCTCCTGCTCGCTCCTGTGCGGCGGCCACCCGGCACGCGGTCCCACCTCGGGATCGCTCGCATACTTATACAGCGCCCCGGCGTCGCTCTCACGCCAGGGCCGCAGTATCAATCGTTTTGTCTGTAAAATCATTTAATCCACCAGCGCTTCTACCTTCTTGTAGTTCTGCTCTATGGTGCCGTCGGCAACCACTTCGAAATATTTGCCCTGAGCTTTGTAGAAGTTGATGACGGGCTCTGTCTTCTCGTGGTAGTTCTTGATGCGGGTAGAGATAATCTCGTCGTCGGCATCGTCGGCGCGGTTCTCTACCAGGGCACGGCCCTTGATGCGGCGGCGAACCTCTTCGTCGGTAATGTAGATGGAGACTACCCGGTCCAGACTCTGACCCATATCGGCAAGTATCTTGTCCAGCGCCTCTGCCTGGGCCACTGTGCGGGGGAAGCCGTCCAGCAGGAAGCCGCGGACGCCGGGATTGGAAGCGAACTGGGTGCGGATCATGCCGCAAACCACCTCGTCGGGAACCAGGTTACCCTTCTCTATCAGGCTCTTGGCCTCGAGGCCGAGAGGAGTGCCCGAAGCGATCTCGTTGCGAAGCAAATCGCCGGTGGAGATGTGGAAATAGCCCTTGTTTTGTACCAACAGTTTTGCAAAAGTGCCCTTGCCTGCGCCGGGAGGGCCAAAGAGAACATAATATTTCATGGCTGTTATTCTATTTGGTCTTTGAGAATATATATGTCGCTGAGCTGGCGGCCCATCTGGTCGTAGTCCAGACCCCATCCGACTATGAACTTGTTGGCAATCTCGATGCCCACGTAGTCGAGTTTGATGTCGCGCTGGTATACGTCGGTCTTGAGAGAGAAGGTGCACACGCGCACGTCAGCAGCACCTTTCTCCTTAAGTTGGCCCACCAGCTGAGCTATGGTGGCGCCGGTGTCCACGATGTCCTCCACTATGACCACAGTGCGGCCTGTGAGATCGATGTCGAGGCCTATCACCTCTTTAACTTCGCCCGTGGACTTGGTCCCCTCATAAGACTTGAGCCGGATCGAGGCCAGTTCGCATGAAAATTTGAGACGTGGCATCAGGTGCCCGCAGAAGATGATGGAGCCGTTGAGCACGCAGAGCATCACCGGCGTCACGCCGCTTCCGAAGAAGTCGTGGTTGAGCTCTGCAGCCACCTTATCGACTGCTGCGATGATCTTTTCGTTGGGGATGTAGGGCACGAAGTCCTTGCCGTTGATTCTGATGGATTCCATCGTTGCGACTTATTTATCTATTGTTATTGTGCGAATTTAAGACTATCTTTGTATTCTTACAAAAAAATATAAATGACCCCTATCGTTAGCATAATAATGGGCAGTGTTTCTGACATGCCCGTAGTAAAACCCGCCGCCGATTTTCTCGACGAGATGGAGATTCCTTTTGAGATTAATGCCCTGAGCGCACACCGCACTCCCGACCAGGTCGCAGAGTTTGCACGCAACGCGCACCAGCGCGGCGTGAAGGTGATTATCGCCGCAGCCGGCGGTGCCGCACACCTGCCGGGCGTGATTGCAGCATCCACCCCCCTGCCGGTAATCGGCATCCCGGTGAAGTCTTCCAACTCCATCGATGGCTGGGACTCCATCCTCTCGATACTGCAGATGCCCAGCGGCATCCCCGTAGCCACCATGGCTATGGACGGAGCAAAGAACGCCGCCATTTTCGCGCTGCAGATCCTTGCCGCCGGCGACGAGAAATATATGGCGAAGATGGTCGCTTTCAAAGAGTCGCTCAAGGCCAAGATCACCAAGGCCAACGAGGAGCTTGCAAAAATTGCATACAAATCCAAAACAAACTAATAAATCCCAACTAACATCATGTCCAACAAACTGTTTGCCGAATTCCCCCCGGTGACCACCGAGCAGTGGGAAGAGGTGATAATCAAAGACCTCAAGGGCGCCGACTACGACAAAAAGCTAGTCTGGAAGACCCAGGAGGGCTTTTCGGTTCGTCCGTACTATCGTGCGGAGAATCTTGCTGACATTAAATTCCTGGACAGCGCGCCGGGCCAGTTCCCGTTCGTGCGCGGAGTCAAGGAGGATAGTAACGAATGGCTTATCCGTCAGGATTACTGCCTGTGCGAGGGCCCTGCAAAGGCCAATGAACTCGCGCTGGACGGCCTGATGAAAGGCGTTAACTCAATCGGTTTCAAGGTAGACGGCAAGAAGGGCCTCACCGACGAAGAGATGGCCACCCTGCTCAAGGGCATCGCCATCGCAGCCGTGGAGATCAACTTCACCGGTTGCTGCGCAGGCAAGACCTTCCCCATGATTGCCAGCTTCCTGAAGGTTGCCGAGGCGCAGGGCGTCAAGAAAGAGGATGTCCGCGCATCGTTCGACTTCAGCCCGCTGCACGCCCTCACCGTAAAGGGCCACGTGTGCGAAGACAGCTTCGACAAACTGGCAGAGTGCGTCAAAGCCGTTGCCGGGTATCCCAACATTCGCGTCATCAACGTCCAGGCTTATGACTTCAACAATGCCGGCAGCAGCATCAGCCAGGAGCTGGGCTACGGCATGGCGGTGGCCAGCGAGTATATGGCAGCCCTCACCGAGCGCGGCCTCGCTGCAGAAGAGGTGGCAAAACGCATCAAATTCACATTTGCCATCAGCGGCAACTACTTCTTCGAGATTGCCAAATTCCGCGCCGCCCGCGTGCTTTGGGCCAACATTGCCAAGGCCTACGGCGTCGAGTGCCCTTGCGCACAGAAGATCCAGAGCCATGCAGTGACCAGCAGCTGGAACCAGACAGTATACGACGCATACGTGAATATGCTCCGCGACACCACCGAGGCCATGTCGGCAGCCATTGCCGGCGTACACTCCATCGAGGTGCTCCCGTTTGACCACCCGTACCACAAGCCGGGCGAGTTCTCCAACCGTATGGCGCGCAACGTACAGTCCATCCTCAAAGAGGAGGCTCACTTTGACAAGGTGGTTGACCCCGCAGGCGGCAGCTACTACATCGAGAACCTCACCGCCAGCATCATGAATTCCGCATGGAACATCTTCAAGGGAGTCGAGGAGCAAGGCGGTTACACCGCAGCGTTCAAGGCCGGCAGCGTACAGGCAGCCATCAAGGATGTCGCTGCAAAACGCGACCTCAACATCGCACGCCGCCGCGAGACTATCCTCGGCAGCAACCAGTACCCCAACTTCTTGGAGAAAGCGGGTGACGATATCACCGCCGACATCGTAAAGCGCGGTGCCAGGAAAGCCGGATGCGGCTGCACTCCCGAGGCTGAGCCGCTGGAGGCTTACCGCGGCAGCCAGGCGTTCGAGGCGCTCCGACTTGCCACCGACCGCAGCGGCAAGCAGCCTATGGCGTTCATGCTCACCTTCGGCAACCTTGCGATGTGCCGAGCCCGCGCCCAGTTCAGCTGCAACTTCTTTGCAGTGGCCGGCTTCAAGGTAGTGGACAACAACCGCTTCAGCACCATCGAAGAGGGTGTCAAGGCCGCTCTCGAGGCCAAGGCCGACATCGTGGTGGCTTGCTCTGCCGACGATGAATACGCAGAGGCCGTTCCGCAGATTGCAGAGGCTATCGGCGACAAGGCCGTAGTAGTTGTGGCCGGCGATCCCGAATGCCGTCCCGATCTCGAAGCCAAAGGCATTATGAACTACATCAACATCAGGTGCAACGTCCTTGAAACCCTCAAGGAATATCAGAAAATGATGGGTATCGAGGAACTCTAAATCACTATCACTATGAGACCGAATTTCAAAGATATAGAATTCACGGGTGCTAAGGCTGCCGAGTGCGGCTGCAAAAAGGGCCAGGAAGAACTCTGGCACACCCCCGAAAAGATAGACGTCAAAGGTCTGTATACCGCCAAGGATCTCGAAGATATGGAGCACCTGAACTATGCTGCAGGTATCGCCCCCAACCTTCGCGGACCTTACTCCACCATGTACGTGATGCGTCCCTGGACCATCCGTCAGTACGCAGGTTTCTCTACCGCAGAGGAATCCAACGCATTCTACCGCCGCAACCTGGCTTCGGGCCAGAAGGGTCTGTCGGTCGCATTCGACCTTGCAACCCACCGCGGATATGACGCTGACCACCCGCGCGTTGTGGGTGACGTCGGCAAAGCCGGTGTATCCATCTGCTCCGTAGAGGACATGAAGGTGCTCTTCGACCAGATTCCCCTGGGCAAGATGTCCGTCTCCATGACCATGAACGGCGCCGTGCTCCCCATCATGGCCTTCTACATCGTGGCCGGCCTGGAGCAGGGTGTCAAGCTCGAAGAGATGGCAGGTACCATCCAGAACGACATCCTCAAGGAGTTCATGGTGCGCAACACCTACATCTACCCGCCGGCATTCTCAATGCGTATCATCGGCGACATCTTCGCCTACACCTCCAAGTTCATGCCCAAGTTCAACTCGATATCCATTTCGGGTTACCACATGCAGGAGGCGGGCGCTACCAACGACATCGAGATCGCCTACACCCTGGCCGATGGTCTGGAGTACCTCCGCACAGGTATCAAGGCGGGCATTGAGGTGGATGCGTTCGCACCGCGCCTGTCGTTCTTCTGGGCCATCGGCATGAACCACTTCATGGAGATCGCCAAGATGCGTGCCGCACGTATGCTCTGGGCCAAGATCGTGAAGCAGTTCGACCCCAAGAACCCGAAGAGTCTCGCGCTGCGTACCCACAGCCAGACTTCCGGCTGGTCGCTCACCGCTCAGGACCCTTTCAACAACGTAGCACGTACCTGCATCGAGGCTATGGGCGCCGCCCTGGGCCATACCCAGAGTCTGCACACCAACGCACTGGACGAGGCCATCGCACTGCCTACCGACTTCAGTGCACGTATCGCACGTAACACCCAGATCTACATCCAGGAAGAGACCTCCGTCTGCAAGAGCGTAGACCCTTGGGCAGGTTCTTACTATGTAGAGTCGCTCACCAACGAGATTGCACACGCTGCCTGGAAGCACATCCAGGAGGTCGAGGAGCTCGGAGGTATGGCCAAGGCCATCGAGACCGGTATCCCCAAACTCCGCATCGAGGAGGCCGCTGCACGCAAGCAGGCCCGCATCGACTCCGGCATCGAGAAAATCATCGGCATCAACGAGTTCGTGCTTGACCACGAAGATCCCATCGAGATTCTGGACGTGGACAACACCAAGGTTCGCGAGAGCCAGGTAGCACGCCTCAAAGAGCTCCGCGCAAACCGCGACAATGCCGCTGTGGAGGCTGCCCTGGCAGCTATCACCAAGAGCGTCGAAACCGGCGAGGGCAACCTGCTGGAGCTTGCAGTCGAGGCTGCCAAGCTGCGCGCCACCCTGGGCGAGATCAGCGACGCATGCGAAAAAGTTGTAGGACGTTATAAAGCCGTAATCCGTATGAACACAGGTGTTTATTCTTCTGAAATCAAGCAGGACGCAGAATTTGAGAAGGCCAAGGAGATGGTGGCATCTTTCGCCAAGAAAGAGGGCCGTCAGCCCCGTATCATGGTTGCCAAACTCGGCCAGGACGGTCACGACCGCGGCGCCAAGGTGGTAGCCACCGGCTATGCCGACTGCGGCTTCGACGTCGACATGGGCCCTCTGTTCCAGACTCCCGAGGAGGCCGTGAAAGAGGCTGTCGAAAACGACGTTCACGTAATCGGCGTATCTTCGCTGGCAGCAGGGCACAAGACCCTCGTGCCGCAGGTTGTCGAGGAACTCAAGAAGTACGGCCGCGAGGACATCATCGTAATCGTGGGTGGTGTGATCCCGCCTCAGGACTACGACTTCCTCTACAAGAGCGGCGCCGCAGCCATCTTTGGCCCCGGTACCCGCATCGCCAAGTGCGTCATCGAGATCATGAAGCTCCTGGGCGAGAAAGAGTAATCCTTCACGTCACAAATTGCAGCAAACCCGGCCACCTCGGTCGGGTTTGTTGTTTATGGACTGTACCCGTGGCACCTTCGTGCCTGATTATCAGTCTTTTCCACACATTCGCTTGAGTAAAAATGCGCAAGCGAAAGTATGTAATCAACTGGTATTCAGCGGTGTTCCTGCCACGGGCTGCGCTTGACAGAAGCCCCTCTGTATCATGTCGAACGCAGTCGAGACATCTCACCACCTATGATACTGGGGCTCTGCCCCAAACCCCGCCGCTTCACCCTTGCTATTGCACTAACCTGCCCTGCCCGGGTTCCGCTATTGTCTGCAGGCAACCACTAACGGATTATGGCGGAAAATCCACTGTTCCCAATGGCGGAAAACTGACGCCATTGGGAGCAAAAATGGCCGGTTTTGCACCTAATGGACCCGTTCTGACGCCATTAGGCGCACCTGCTCACCCACCCCAACCGACCCTCTTGCGATTGCCGAAAACGTGTCTGGCATATGTTTGTTACAGAATAATTGTACCTTTGCATACATGCGGGTGCTGCGTATTCTCATAATCGTTCTGATGCTGCTGGCGATGCCGGCGGTGGGGTTTGCGCGGCCCGGAGCCGGGGCGTGGCCGGTAGCCGCAGGGCGGGAGCCGGCGGCGAGCCCCGCTGATGGGGATTCGCTGGCGACCTTGCGGGGCAGAATAGGGCGTGAAGCGCCCGGGGCCGGGAGGGGCAAGGATTACACTGTGGGAATCCCCGGGGCCGTTGTCCAGTTGTTTTATCAGAGCAACGGAAAGGTTGACTCCCTCTACACCACCACCGGCCGTGGCGGGGAGTTTACCATCCGCAAGATAGAGCCTCAACGCATCGGGCTGCGCATCAGCTCCATGGGCTATCAGACTGTGAGCGGCGTATATGACATAGACGCCGGGGATAATGTATTCTTCTTTACGCTCAAGGAACAAGTAGAGGCTCTTGCCGGCGCCACCATCACCGCAGAAATCCCCTTGATAAAGCAACTCCAGGACACCACCTTCTACAACACCAAGGTCATTAAAGCCGCCGACGAGGACAATCTCCGCCAGGTTCTGGAGATGCTGCCGGGTTTTGTCGTCACCGGCGATGCCATCACCGTGGACGGGCACCCTGTGAGGCGCACATATGTCAACGGCATTCTTGTGTTCGGAGACAAAGTTACGACTGCCATCGACGCACTCAAGGCTGGCGAGGTAACTCAGGTGAAGGTCTACGATGAGCTCTCCGACATAGACAAGCATCGGGGCGTAAAGAACGCAAAGAAAAACCGCGTGCTGGACATCATTACAAAAGACGCCATCGTGTCTATGACACTTGCCTCTGCCGGGGCAGCCGGCGGTGCAGACCAAACATCTCAGCCACGTTATGCCGCAGCCGGACTCCTGGGCTTCCATTCCGAGATGTTCCAGTCGCAGACCATCGTCAGCACAGACAATATCAACAATTTGTCCGGAAGCAGCGGCATTTCTTTGGACGCTAGTTCTTTTTTAGCACAGAAAGCCCCTTTGGATGCCTATTCGGAATCAATATTTGTAAATTTACGAAACACAAAATATTGGAAAGACCGCTATTATGGCAACTCGCTCTTGCTTGACTATACTCTCGACAAAGTTTATTCCAGGAGCGCGTCAACTGCTCTGACAGACTACTATGGAACGGCCGATGATCCCGCGATGAATATATTGGACACTTTGTCCAACCGATCCAATACTATTCATCATAAAGCACATATATTATTGTCTTTAAAAGACACTCCTCTCAAAACATTCGACATCAACATTAGCGGCAGTTTGGCGAATGATATGAAAGATGGTCTTAGAGGCAATCTGACTCAAACCAAAGGAATGCCTGAGAGCAGGATCCATCAGGAGTCTGGCAACATGGGGAGGGATTATTCATTGAAAGCAGCCATCATATGGACAAACAATGACGCCAAGAAATGGCGGCCGTTCGTTGAGATAGGCGGCGGCTTATCCCGCAACAACAACATTTCCTGGAGTGTGGATACATTGAGTTCATCTTTTCTGCAGCGCAAACTCTCCTCCGACGGATACGGGCTCGGCACGGACATCTGGGCAGCGGCGGGTGCAGAGGCCACTCTCGCCAACGACAAGAAGAAAACCGCCCACCTTTTTTTAGTATTCAAATCCGCTTATAATCATTCACTGCACCGCCAACTGGCTTATGACGAATTCGGCTTAGAGACGCCTGTGATGGATATGGCAAATTCTTACGACTTCACTCACAATCAGCTAAACAACACAGTGCAGGCTATGTTTAACCTATCGACGCAGTCCGGCACGACGGTTAATCTAAATACCTCCTTAAATGACGTCGTGCTTTTCGACAGAGAAAGACTTCCTGTCGATTTCAATAACACAAAGCATTTCCCCTCCGTGTCCTGCGACCTGCGTCTTACCGCACCCCGCTGGCTGATCACGGCTTCCTCCTCCGCCCAGACTCCGGCCATAGAGCAAATCCGCAACCGGGTTTCCGATGCCAATCCTCTCTCTCTTGTTGCCGGCAACCCCCATCTTAAGCAGGGGTACAATATTTCCATCAATGCAACTTACCGTTCGCCGACCAAACAAAAAGGCCCGGGACGCAATTCCAACTTCAGCGCATCGCTGGGCGGCGACATCACTCTAAGGCCGGTAGTGACCAAAATACAGTATTTCAGCCAGAGTACGCAACTGACAGACTACGACGGCTACACGGCCCAGGCAGGCAGCCTACTGAACACTTATGACAATGCCCGCCAGCCAAGGATCAACCTTTCGGCAAAGGCCACTTACGACAAGATGATTGCGCGATATGGGCTCAAGTATATCGTGACGCTAAGCGAGAATTACCTGCGCAGTCCGATTTATTACGGTGGAAGTATGAGTCCGCTGGACGAGAGCGCTACCAACTTTTCATTACAAATTAATTACAAGCCCTCATCCAAGCTCAGCATTGTTAATATCGCCTCTACCGCCTATCTAAACTCTTTCAGGAGCAGAGAACTGCTGTCGAGCAGGTTTCGCACAAGCGAGGTATTCAAGATTCGCTGGTACATTTCAGATAGGATACGACTGATATCCGACTATTCCTGCACCTGGTATGCCTATACAGCCGGCACTGGCCGCAACCATTTTTCGCAATTTCTCAACGCCGGAATCGAGACCCCGCTGCTCAAGGACAAGTCCCTAACCATTGGCCTCTGGGGCTACGACCTTCTCAATTCAGGCTCGCTCTACACCACAGAAATCAACTCCGCTATGATGTCCCAGACCTGGACACCCACCTACGGCCGCAACATCATGCTAAAGGTTGTTTACAGCTTCAGAAAGAAACAGTAAGCCGGTCGAGGACCGCTTTGCGATAGTATGCGACGACCTGGAGGCTGTCGCGCATCTCGAAGGCGCGCGTCTTGGCCTTTTCGAACTCCGGCAGCTTGCCCTTGGCGATGGGGTCTGCAGGAGGGGTTATCATCTTGAGGGGGTTGACGGGTTTGTTGTTCTCCCAGATGCGGAAGTCGAGGTGCGGACCGGTGCAACGGCCGGTGGCTCCCACATAGCCGATCACCTGTCCCTGGCTCACCTTGGCGCCCGGACGGATGCCCTTGCCGAACTTGGACAGGTGCAGGTATGCAGTGCGATGGACGCGATTGTGCTGGATTCGGACGGTGTTGCCCCC
>Ga0265298_10012120_pt1 | contig 10024 bp, 9 predicted proteins | sample AusTroGonzalo_MG_3_FD_193486 | JGI IMG/M metagenome (GOLD analysis project Ga0265298, IMG submission 193486) | Bovine rumen microbial communities from tropical cattle in Woodstock, Queensland, Australia - Gonzalo_01 | ecosystem: Host-associated > Mammals > Digestive system > Stomach > Rumen ... | reverse complement strand
GATACCCTTGTCGTGTGGGAACAGCACCTGAGCACCGTCGTCCCAGTAAGCCTTGTAGCCATTATACTCACGGGGATTGTGAGAAGCGGTGACATTGACACCAGCCTGACAGCCAAGCTGACGGATAGCGAACGAAATCTCGGGTGTAGGACGCAGGCTTTCAAACAGATAAACCTTGATGCCGTTGGCCGAGAAGATGTCGGCAACTGACTCGGCGAACATGCGACCGTTGTTGCGACAGTCATGGCCTACGACCACCGAGCACTGCTTGCCGGGGAATGCCTTCAGAATGTAGTTAGCAAAACCCTGTGTTGCCATGCCTACAATGTACTTGTTCATGCGGTTGGTGCCAGCACCCATGATGCCACGCAAACCACCCGTACCAAATTCCAGATCGCGATAGAAGGCGTCAATCAAATCAGTCTTGTCGGGATTGTCCAACATAGCCTGAACGTCCTTACGGGTCTCCTCATCAAAGGCCGGAGAAAGCCATTCTTTTGCACGTGCCTCGCACTGAGCAATAAGCTGAGCGTTATTTTCCATAATAGCTGTACTTAAAGTTTTAGACTTGTTTGTAATAATTGCAAAGATACTGATTCTTTTTCAAAATCAGTATCTCCACGTTTATTTTTTTAATTTTTTTAATTATTGAGTTTCTTGAGCACCCTGTCTATCTCATCAAACTGCTTACCCATATTCAGATTCAGATAGATGCGATACAGTGCTGGTGCCCAGCGCTTTTTGTCGTCGGGAGCCAACTTTCGATATGCCTCCATATAGGGTCGCGCATCTTGGTAAAGTTTAATGAGTTTAAGACGGTTCTTGCGCGGTTCGTTTTCACTTTCAAGCATCAGGGCCCTGTTCAGATGTACCGTTGCCACATTGAAGTATGCTTCGGGCATGGTGTCGTTGACGGCAATAAGCTGTTCGCTGGTCTGGAGACAGTCGTCGTAGTAGCCAGCATTCAGCTGTGCTACCGACTGAGCCAGCAGGAAAAGTTGGTTGTGTGGATTGACCATCAGTCCCTGGGCAGTCAGTTTCAGCACATTGTCGTGCTGTCCTTTCGACGTATACAGATCAGCGAGGTGGGGAAAGAAGTAAGGATGCTCCGGATAATCTTCGAAGCCCTGTCGTAATGCGACAAATAGTGCGGAATCATTCTGTTGTTGACGATATGCTTCGCAAATGTACTGTAATGTGAATTCACGTTTGGCAGTATCACGTAACGCCAGTTCGTGGTAACGTAATGTGGCATCGGGTTGTTGCATCTTATAGCCACAAAACGTCGCCCAATAGGCTGCCTGCACCATCAGTGAGTCGCGCTTCAGATAGTCGTATCCACTAAATAGCGGCTGACGATCGGTGTCCAGATAAGTCTCAAAGAAACTATAAGCATCGGCATACTGCATTTTACGGACCTGGAACGTGCCGCCATAATACAGGTTACGGCGCATCAAATCCAACTGGCGGGCATGCGCCTCACGGTATTCCGGACGCACGCGACCCTTCTTGTCAGGAAGGGCGTCAAGGGTATCGAGTGTCTCAGCTATTTGGTAGAGTTTGCGGATAAGATTGAAAAACTGAACCGTATCGTATTTCTGCTTCAGATAGAGTTTTTCGTTAGCGGACTCATACTGCAACATCACCGCCTCGTACCAAGTGTTATAGATGCGAAGATTCTGTCTGTTGGCAGAGTCCTTAGCCAACAAACCTGTCATCAGCTTTTCAGCCGACAACAGGTCTTTGTCTTTACCGCTTTTGATGAAAGTCCGCGCCTGGCTAAGCTCTTTCTTTTGTGCCATACATCCAAGCGCCATCAGCAGACAGCAGCATACTGTTGTTATCCTTCGCATCTTGTATACCTTATTATATATAGCTATTAAGCTGACTTCTCAGCCTAATACTATCATCGAATCCTGTCGGCAGCACGTACCAGCTTCTCGTCGGCAAGAATAGCCTTGCGTGCCATGAAGCAAAGTATAGCCGACACCAAAGGCAACGCCGCCGTCAGCGGCAATTGCTCAGGGAGCTGGCCCTGATGAATCAGTACTGCCAAAACCACATACCAAGCCAAACAGGCCAGTATGGGAATCAGGCAAAGGTTAGCCTGTACTTTCCGACGCTTATAGAGGAAGATGGCGTATAGGCTGACGGCCGATGCCAGCATCTGCAGGACAAAGAGTTGCCAGGCCATAAAGAAAACCATCCCCAAAATAACGGCCACCAAAAGGAATAGCGTTTGCTTGCGCTGGATCATGACAGGTGTTCTTCTGATGAATTCTCGCGGGTCGGATCGCGCCAATAAACCTTATCCTCGACAAACTCCTGGGTAGCCAGCAGTGAGGGCTTGGGGAGCTTCTCGTAGTAACGTGAAATCTCAATCTGTTCACGATTTTCGAAAACCTCCTCAAGGGAGTCATTATAAGAAGCGAATTCAGCCAGTTTCTTGCTGAGGTCGTCCTTAATCTGTGCACTAATCTGGTTGGCACGCTTGGCAATAATAGCTACACTCTCGTAAATGTTTCCGGTATCCTCACAGAGGTCCATAATGTTGCGGGTCACGGTATTAACCGGTGCTTTTGATTTCTTGTAATCCATATCTAATTATTAATCTTTTGTTATTTTCTTACACTTTGCAATGAATTTTTCAGCCGTCTTACACTCTGCCGACTCAGGAAATTCGTTCAGGAATCCATAACATTCGTCCTCTGCATCACGATAACGGTCCAGGCGCTTCTCCTCAGAACTGTTCTGGGCCAATTCGAACTTACTCTTCATGATAAGCAGCGAGAACTTTTCGCGCAACGTGGTGTATGGATAGGCCTTTAAAGCATTCTGAGCGGTAATGATACACGACTCGTAGTTGGATTCCGTATTGGAATTGATATTGCCGAAGTATCCGCCAAGATTGTAATACAACTCAGCAGAAAGGTATTCCTTCATGACCAGGTTGTCCTGAAGAATGAAAAGCTTCTTTTGGGCCTCATCACGCAGATGAGAGTCGGGGAAATAGTCTATGAAGCTCTGGTAGGCATTGATGGCACCGATGGTCGACGACTGGTCGAGACGCGGGTCAGGCATGCTTTCATAGAGAGACTGGCCAACATAGAATGCAGCCTGCTCGGCAAATTCGCCTTTAGGATAACTCTGGTAATACTTCTTAAAAGTGGCACTGGCCGACTCAAAGTCTTTGTCGCAGTATTCTGCCATTGCTAACATGTAGAGACTTTCCTGGGCATTCTCCCTACCCTTCTGCGCTGTCACCAACTCAGAGAGTAAAGATACTGCATCGTCGAATCTGCCCTGAGCAAAACACTGCTTGGCAAATTCATATTTATAAGTCCTGTCAGCTGACTTCTCAACGGTGTGTAACTCAGAAGAGCAACCCGAAAAAAGGGTAGCCAGACCGAGTGCTATGATGGTGCTTTTATTCATCTTTATCGATTTTGACGTGCAAAATTACACATTTTCCACCGAAAACCAAAGGTTTTTTGATAAAAATTAGGGATTTAGACTGCTAATTAGGAAATATTTCGTAATTTTGCAACATTATGGACTTTCATTTAACATCAAAATACAAACCGACTGGTGATCAGCCCGAGGCTATTCGTCAATTAACGGATGGTTTAGAACGTGGTGACCATGCCCAGGTGTTGCTGGGCGTGACAGGTTCAGGTAAAACTTTTACGGTAGCAAACGTCATAGCCAACGTCAACAAGCCGACCCTGATTCTAAGTCATAACAAGACGCTAGCTGCCCAACTATATGAGGAAATGAAGGGGTTCTTTCCAGAGAATGCCGTGGAGTATTATGTCAGTTATTATGACTATTACCAGCCAGAGGCATACCTGCCATCTACCGACACCTATATAGAAAAAGACTTAGCTATCAACGAAGAAATAGACCGACTCCGACTCCGTGCCGTAAGTAGCTTAATGTCAGGAAGAAAGGATGTGGTCGTTGTATCTTCTATTTCATGCATATATGGTATGGGAAGTCCCATTTCCCTGAACGAGAATATCATCGAGATACATTGTGGACAGATTATCGACCGCAATGCTTTGTTAAGGAAATTAGTTTCCGCCCTCTACGTTCGAAATGACATTGAACTGAAGCGAGGCAACTTCCGCGTGAAAGGAGACACCATCGATATAGCCATTGCCTATAGCGAAGTGATACTGCGCGTATCGTTCTGGGATGACGAGATAGACCGTATTGAAGAGTTGGACGCCTACACGATGCAGCGCATGGCGACCTTTGATGAATACAAGCTCTACCCTGCCAACCTGTTCATGACCACAGAGGAACAGACTAACATCGCCATCCGCCACATCCAAGATGACCTCATGAAGCAGATTGCTTTCTTCGAGGAGTTGGGGGACGGCATCAAGGCCCAGCGCATCAAGGAACGCGTGGAGTACGACATGGAGATGATCAAGGAACTGGGACATTGCTCTGGTATCGAGAATTATTCACGATATTTTGATGGCAGAGAGGCCGGCGAACGTCCCTACTGCCTGCTGGACTTTTTCCCAAAGGACTACCTCCTGGTCATCGACGAAAGCCACGTTAGCGTGCCACAGATTGGAGCGATGTATGGTGGCGACCGGGCCCGAAAGACCAACCTTGTAGAATATGGTTTCCGCCTACCTGCCGCCTTCGACAACCGTCCGCTGACCTTCGACGAGTTCAAGGAAATGACAAACCAGGTCATCTATGTCTCGGCAACACCTGCCGACTACGAGCTCAACGAGGCCGAGGGTATCGTTGTGGAACAGCTGATACGTCCCACAGGACTGTTAGACCCGGAAATAGAGGTGCGTCCCACGGAAAATCAGATTGACGACCTGATGGAGGAGATTCATCAGCGTATCGGCCGCAAAGAACGGGTACTCGTTACCACACTGACAAAGCGCATGGCAGAGGAGCTGTCGGAATATCTTTTGAATCATGGCATTCAGACGGCATACATCCACAGCGAGGTGACTACCCTCGAGCGTGTGAAGATTCTGGAAAATCTTCGCAACGGCACCTATGACGTGCTGGTGGGTGTCAATCTGCTGCGCGAGGGACTCGACCTGCCGGAAGTGTCGCTGGTGGCCATTCTTGACGCCGACAAGGAGGGGTTCCTGCGCAGTCACCGCAGTTTGACACAGACCGCAGGACGTGCGGCCCGTAACGTCAACGGCAAGGTCATTATGTATGCAGACAGCATTACCGCCTCGATGCAGTTAACCATTGACGAGACTGCGCGCCGGCGTAGCAAACAGTTGAAGTACAACGCTGATCACGGCATTACACCCACACAGATCAAAAAAGCCCTGAATGTCTCACTAACCACTGGCGACAGCAGTGACGCCAAAGAGTTGCAACGCTCAATGGCCAGCATCCAACCTGTAGCTGCCTTTGCTGCCGACCCAATCATCGAACGCATGACTCGTCCACAATTGGAAAAGAGCATTGCAGAGACAAAACGTCTGATGAAGGATGCCGCCAAACGACTGGACTTCTTGCAGGCGGCGCAGTATCGTGATGAAATTATCCGACTCGAGAAAGAGCTGGAACTTAAATAAATTTAAAAATGAACGCTGAAAGTTTAAAAACGGCTTTCTTCTGCCCTATTGACAAATTTTATTCGTACTTTTGCACGAAATTTACAAGATTAATAGAAAGAAAGAGATGAAAAAGTTCTGTATTTTGCTACTTGCTGCCATGCCGATAGGCCTGTGGGCACAAGACAATACGTGGGAACTGCCCGAAGAAGAGCAGCAGGAAGAAATGGCTCAGACTGACAAAGTCAATCCTAACGCAAAATATCTACGTGGTGCCGTCCCTGAGGTCGACGGCAAGGTCGTATTCACCAAGACCATCGAGGCTCCTGGCAAGAGTGCTTCTCAGATATACACCATTTTGCGTAACTACATGGTGAGGATGACCAGGACTCAGAATCAGATTAACAGCCATTTGGTTATTGAAGACACGGTGAAATATGAGTTGGGAGCCAGTTTCGAAGAGTGGCTGGTATTTAAGAGATCGGCCATCATGCTGGACCAGACCCGTCTGTATTTTGTATTGGAAGTCAAATGTGAAGACGGCAAAGCCACCGTCACCATGAGTCGCATACACTACCTCTACGAGGAAAATCGCAAACCAGAGCACATCAAAGCTGAGGGTTGGATTACCGACGATTATGCCGTGAACAAGAAGAACACCAGACTCTACCCCGGTTCTGGCAAGTTCCGTCGAAAGACCATCGACCGCAAGGACTTCATCTTCGACAAATTTGAATCGTTACTGAAATGACCCTCAAAACACTTCGTAACTACTTGAATATCATTTTTATGCTTGTGGCCGTTATAGGAGTCAGCTACTACCTTTTCGGTCATAAGGAAACTGGCACATACATTATTCTTGCCTCTATGATTATCAAGTTTACCGAACTTGGATTGAGAATGCTGAAATTATGAGAAGACTGATTACTTGCTTTTTGATTTCATGCTGCATGACATGGGTCGTGCAGGCTCAGACATATAATCAGTTGGACGGTAGCGGAAACTACAGCCAGCGTAACGAATACGACAATAACGGCAATTTCAACCCCAACAGGAACGACTCGACATCAAGTAACAAGGAAGTGCCGTATGGCGTTCATTCATGGACGTTACACCGCAAGTATGGAGACATTATTCCTGCAGAGATGGACACCTTGCACCATCTGTTTCAGAACACTGTCTACAATACTGGCATATACGGTCATTACAACACAATAGGCAACAACTATACAGCCCGTCAGAATCGTATCTTCATCGACAGGTCCGCAATCAGTCAGTTTTTCTTTATTGACGCCTATAGCTTCACTACAAAGGAGCCGGACGAGTTCCTTTTTCTCAACACCCTGTCGCCCTATACCAACATCACCTACGACAACTGCGGTGATCAACAATTCGGAGAAGACCATATCGACGCGAAATTTGGTGTCAATGCCACGAAGAATCTCGGTTTAGGTTTCGACCTCGACTACCACTACGGCATGGGCTACTTCGCCAATCAGAACACGTCGCACTTCCGCACCACATTGTACGGCTACTATACTGGCGACAAATACCAGATGCACTTTCTGGGTTCGCTCTATCACCGCAAAGCCTCAGAAAACGGAGGTATCGTCAACGACGAGTATATCACCCACCCTGAATCCCAACAGGACCAATATACGGAGGACGAAATACCAACAGTGCTTTCGCAGAACTGGAATCGTAACGATTCGCAGCATTTATTCTTTTCTCACCGCTACAATATAGGATTCTACAAACGTGTTCCGATGACTGAGGAAGAAATCAAGGCTCGCCAGTTCGCCGAGAAATCTGCCAAAGCAAAAGAAAGTCGCGAGAACAAAAAAAAGATGAAACAGCGCTCAGACGGACGCAACAGTGATAATACTGCCCAAGAGCTACCTAAGGGACGTCCCGCCGACGCAAAGATTATGGGCGACGAACCAGGCCGTGAAAAAAACGACCTAACCAACGACACCACACGCATCAAGGTCGATACAGACGAAAAGATGGATAGTCTGCTTCAAGCACAGGCCGAACAAGACTCCCTTGACGCGAAGACTAAAAAGGTATATGTTCCCGTGACGAGCATTATCCATACGGTAGACATCAATAGCTACGACCGCATATATCAGGCTTATGCCACCCCCCGAAACTACTATGCCAACACCTTTTATGACCTGAACGACGAGAACGCCTACCAAGGTGACTCCATCTATGACAATACTAAATTCCTGTCTATCAAGAACACGGCCGCCCTCGCCCTGCTCGAAGGCTTCAACAAATACATGAAGGCGGGTATGAAGGCTTTCGTGTCATTTGAATACCGCAAATACAAAATGCCCGACCTAACAGGTGACTCTACGGCTTATTATATGAACAAATGGACAGGGCACTGCTTGAATATTGGTGGACAGCTGTCACGCCGTCAGGGCAAGACTTTCCATTTCAACCTGGAAGCCGAGTTGGGCGTGACGGGAATGGAAGCCGGCTCACTGGCCGTCGATTTCAATACCGACCTCAACTTCCCACTCTTTGGCGATACCGTGCAGTTAGCAGCAAATGCCTATTTCCATCGTATTGTCCCCTCCTTCTACCTGAATAATTACCATTCAAAACACCTTTGGTGGGACCAAGATTTGAATAGCGAGACACGCACCCATGTGGAGGGTATCTTTAGCTATCAAAAGACTGACACCCGACTGCGCGTAGCTGTCGACGAAATACAAAACTACACGTATTTTGGAATGAATTATACGCTGGACAATAGTAATAACAGGAGAGGTGTAACGGGCGGTATTTACCAAGAATCCGGCAACATCAATGTGCTAACAGCACAATTGATGCAGAATTTCCGATTGGGACCTTTGAATTGGGAGAACGTGGTGACCTACCAGAATTCAAGCAATCAAGAAGTATTGCCACTACCGGCACTGAACATATTCTCAAATCTATTTCTAAAATTCAAAGTAGCCCGCGTGCTGAATGTGGAACTGGGTGCTTGTGTCACCTACTTCACCAAGTACGAGGCCTCCGACTATCTACCTATGCTGAACCAGTTTGCCATACAGCAAAACACTGACAGCCGCATCGAACTGGGTGGTTATCCCTTTGTCGACGTCTATGCCAACATGCAACTTAAACGTGCCCGATTCTTCATCTCCATGAGTCATGTAAATGCCGGCTCGGGTACCAAGATGCAGTTCCTGACGCCTCACTACCCTATGAACAACAGAACATTCAGAATGGGTGTCTCATGGACTTTTATCAATTAACACGATGATGACGCAGAACCCCTCCCTTGATCTGGTGGAATTTGTAGAGACACAAATTCTTCCCCAGTATGCCCAGTTTGACAAAGCACATAATATGGAGCATGCCACACGGGTCATCCGTCGTTCGCTGGAGTTAGCCCGCAAGACAGGAGCCGACCTCAATATGGCCTATGCTATTGCCGCCTACCACGATTTGGGACTGACCGGACCTCGCGCCATACACCACCTAACGAGCGGAAAGATCCTGATAACTGACGCCAGACTGAAGCGCTGGTTTTCTGCCGATCAGTTGACGATGATGAAAGAGGCCGTAGAAGACCACCGGGCATCGGCATCGAGGGCGCCACGCAGCATCTATGGAAAGATTGTGGCAGAAGCCGATCGAGACATCGATCCTGAGACCGTCATCCGCCGCACCATTCAGTACGGATTATCCAATTACCCGCAGTTGGATAAAGAAGGCCACTGGCAACGTTTCATGCAGCACATGGACGAAAAATATTCTGTCAACGGTTACATTCGTCTTTGGATACAAGGTTCTGAAAATGAACGTAAACTGAACGAATTACGGAAACTGATCGTCGAGCCAGATAAGATGCGTCAGGTTTTCGACAAGTTATTTGCAGAAGAAACAGTATGAACGAAGAATTGATCAAACAAAACTCACCGAGAGCATGGCTACTGGCTGCCCGTCCAAAGACACTGACGGGGTGTGCTGTTCCTGTGATGATAGGACTGGCGTTGGCCTATACTGACGACCAAGCCTATTATGATGGTGCTGCATTCAGTTGGACTGCGGCAGTATTATGTATGTTGTTTTCTTTCGCCATGCAGATTGATGCCAACTTCATCAACGATTTCTTCGATTATACACGCGGCAACGACGACACCAGCACACGCCTGGGACCGCTCAGGGCCTGTACACAGGGCTGGGTCGACATTGAAGCCATGAAACATGCCATTGCCTCGACAACTGTATTGGCCTGCCTGATAGGCATGCCATTGGTCTATTATGGTGGTTTGGAAATGGTTGCCGTCGGACTGCTTTGTGTGGTATTCTGTTTTCTCTACACCACCCATCTGTCATACATAGGAATGGGAGATGTGTTAGTGTTGGTATTCTTTGGTATCGTGCCTGTCTGCTGCACCTATTACGTCCAACTGCATACCATCACCTGGCAGGTGTTTCTGGCTTCAGTA
>Ga0265298_10012119_pt1 | contig 10024 bp, 11 predicted proteins | sample AusTroGonzalo_MG_3_FD_193486 | JGI IMG/M metagenome (GOLD analysis project Ga0265298, IMG submission 193486) | Bovine rumen microbial communities from tropical cattle in Woodstock, Queensland, Australia - Gonzalo_01 | ecosystem: Host-associated > Mammals > Digestive system > Stomach > Rumen ... | reverse complement strand
CTACGACCCGGAGCAGTCCAGCGTCGTGTCGACTGAGATTTCGACAGAGGTCTCTACCGAGATTTCCACCGAGATTTCAGCTGAAGTGTCCGCCGAGGTCTCGTCAGAGGTTTCGACCGTCATAGACGTCATATACGACGGATTCACGCCGATGATCCAGAAGATAGACCTCGGGTTCTACGGAGTTCCGAACGGCATGTCCTATGACGAGTACTTCAAGCGAGTGGACGCCGGGGACATACTTCCAGACTACGACCATTTCAGGCTGAGCGTCGACCAGGACGATAAAATGGTCTGGATCGTATAATTCGCGTTTCTGGAGCCGTATCATATAATATATGGCCGATGAACCGAATTACATAAAGCCTGGAAAACGCAAGCACCTCAAGTTTCTTTTCGTGTTCAGGCACGACTATACGATGTTCGACGGTGGGCGTTCCGTATATTGCCTGGGCATGCTTGACGACGAGAACGTGTACTATTACGACGAATTCTGGCTCAAGAAGTCAGATACAGGCCTTACGCCGAAGATCGCAAAGACGATGCGGATTAAGTTCAAGAACTTCGATTTAGACTCCAATACATGCGTCGGGTTTTCTGAAAATATAGGACCTTACGATTTATTTCGTGTTTTCTTCAAGATTATTCACCTTTTCGTTGATTTCGAGTTTACGACAGTCAAGAACCAGCAGATTTTCAAGAGCATCGACAAGTATCATAGGTTCAACGGGTACAAGAAAGCCGGCAAATACGCGGCGGCCGAATCTTACCAAGGGGTAGAGACGCAGCGCGTAATAGACGGAATGTTCCGGAGATCCGTCGTGCCATGGTTCGCCAAGGAATTGGAGCTGTCTTACGAAAACAGCTCGCACATAGTCCAGCACAGGAAGGCGATGGTTGGCTCAGGCGTATATTATTTAATGCTCCGCTCGTGCGGACTTATGAGGGGATTCAAGAAGCTCATGAAGCGCGAGGCCAGGGTGCTTGAACAGGCTGAAAAAGAACAGGAACTAGAAATAGAAGGAGATGTCTGATGAAACTGAACGACGCGTTCAAGGGAATCGTGAAGACGACCGGCGCCAAGGCGCTTGTCGACTCTAAGCCGACCGGGTATCTCGATACCGGATCGTTGGCCATAAACAGGGTTCTGACGGGAGACATCCACAAAGGTTTCCCGATAGGCAGGATTTCGACTCTGTTCGGACTTTCCCAGTCCGGCAAGTCGCTGATAGCCGCTAATGTCGCGATCAAGGCGCTGCAGGACAACAAAGTCGACCGCGTGATCATATTCGACTCCGAGGGCGGCTTCCCGGTCGACATGTTCCAGAAGGCCGGCATCAACGTCGGCGGCGAGAACGCGAGGGACTCCGTCGTGTGGCGCGTGCCGGTCCTGTCGATCGAAGACTGCGCCGTGAAGATGATCAACACGTACGACACGCTCGTCAAGGCGAGGAAGGAATACCTCGACAAGCCTGACGACAACGACGACATCCGCGTGCTCTGCATTCTCGACTCCTACGGGTTCCTCGCGTCCGACAAGCTGAAGGACGACGCGGTCAACAAGGATAAGATGGCCGTGGACATGGGCATCAGCGCGAAGATGAAGAACAACATGATGCGCGGTCTCATCATGCGCGTCGTCGAGTCAAACTGCACGCTGCTCGTGATCAACCACGAGTACCAGGACCCGGGCCAGATGTTCTCCAGCAAGATCCACCAGATGGGCGGCGGCAAGGGCGTCGAGTTCGCGTCGCACATCATTCTCCAGTGCGAGAAGGTGTTCGTCAAGTCCTCCGACACAGAGTTCCTGACCGGACTCGAGAGCGAGGCCGACAACGCGGGATTCTACAAGGGCAACAAGCTCAAGTTCTTCACGGCGAAGAACCGCATCGTCAAGCCGATGTACAGCGCGCAGGTCTACATGGACTTCGCGACCGGCATGTCCAAGTACGACGGCCTTATCGAAGAGGCCGTCAAGATGGGGTTCCTCGAGGAAGTCCGCGGCGGATACATCTGCAAGACCTACTCCGACAAGCGCGTGACCTACAAGGATCTCGTCTCGAACGACAAGATCTGGGATACGTTCATCGAGGACTTCAACCGCGAGTCCATCAAGTCGATGGAGTACTCCAACAACGCGTCGCGCGAGCTCGACCAGATAGAGGCTGAAATCTCCGAAGATGAGCAGTAAGCGCGACAGGCGTTTCATGATCAGGCCCGACGGCCGGGACAAAGGCGAAGTCTTCAAGTTCACGACTATCGACATGGTCTCCGGCCGCGAGGTCTGCACTAATGAGTTTGTCCGTACGGCGGAGCGCGCCAGGTATTAGGCGCAGCTAAAGCTAGTCCAGGACGAGACGACATAGGAAACAGAACAACTCCTCGATGTAGTCGGGCTCGGCCTGGACGAGATAGAAAGCCTGAAGCGCAAGCTCGCCGAGAAGCAGAAGAAAATCGACCAGCTGGAAAAAGAAGTGGAAACGCTGAAGAAGACAGTTTCAGACCTCGAAAAGCCACGTCAGACAGTACAGCAGCCGCAGTCCAAGCCTTCTAGTAGGCCAGTTCCGAGAACTCAACCTTCTGCCCGCGTAGTATATAGACCGTCCAGCCCGGGGTCGGGCGGCTACAGTGATTGGTGAGAGATGGACCTAGACTTCAACAGCGATTTCATAGAGGAGATGATCCTCAAGAAGGCCACTACGGACAAGAAGTATCTGAGCGTCTTGTCCAACGTGTTCGACATAAGGTGGTGGAAGAACAAGAACGTCGGAGTGCTCCTTGACCTGAGCGTCCTGTACTTCAGGAAGTACTCAGCGGTGCCTAGCCCGAAAATCCTGCAGGCGCTTCTGCAGAAGGCGATAGCGTCTAGGCGGTACATAGAAGGCCGAGACGCGTACAGGAACTACAAGGACGACATAGAGTACGCGGACGTCAGCAACACGCTTCTATCCTCGGCGCAGAAGGAAATCAGCCTCCCTGAAGAGGCTGTGAACTCGAATGCGTGCGAATACATGAAGGAACGCGCTCTGTACTACACGTTCTCGGACAACATGGAGTATATGGAGAAGACCAAGAGCGTCGACAAGTGCCTTAAGGTCTTCGAGAAGTTCCAGAAGATGTCGTTCACGCCGGCAGACCTCGGCCTTTCATATTTCGACGAAGAGCAGATGAAAGGACACTGGGACTTCATCATGAACCCGGAAGCGAAGATTTCGACCGGGCTCAAGTCTGTAGACGAGTACACCAACGGAGGCTTCCTCAAGTCAGGGAAGTCTCTCTACGTATTCATGGGCCAGGCCGGTCTCGGCAAGTCGCTGTTCCTCTCGAACCTCGCGACGCACTTCCTCGAGAACGGGCTTTCGGTCGTGGTCGTGTCGCTTGAGATGTCGGAGAACGTCTACGCCATGCGCTTCGACGCGCACATCTCCGGACACAACATCAACCGCCTGATGGAGAACAACGAGGACGTCAGGTTCCGAATCAGGGAGTTTTACGAGAAGCATCCAGAGAGTCAGCTCTTCATCAAGGAATATCCACCAAGGTCTATCAGGACCTCTGACATAGAGATCTACCTCGAAAACCTCAAGAACGCCGGCAAGAAGTTCGACGTGATCGTCATAGACTACCTCAACCTCGTGCTGCCGGGCAGCAAGTGCGACACGATGTACGAGGCAGGGCTCAACGTCTCAGAACAGCTTCGCGCGCTGTCGTACAAGTACGAAGTGCCTGTCGTGACCGCCGTGCAGGCCAACTCTGAAGGCATGAACAACGAGAACATCGACATGGAGCACATCTCCGAGTCGAGAGGCATCGCGCACACGGTCGATTTCCTTGCCGGCCTCTACCAGACGGACGACGACCGGCGTGAAGGAATCATCAACTGCAGGATTCTCAAGAACCGTCTAGGAGGCCAAGTCGGCAAAATCTGCAGCTTCAAGCTGGATGGAAGCAACCTCAGGCTCGAGGACACGAGCTCGGTAAGGCCGCACAGCGAGGCCGAGGAGATACAGCGCAACCTCGGCGACATAAGCGAGGCCATCAACAACATCTGACACGGAGGATAAAATGACAGACATCCCTGATACACCGCCAGAAGAGACCAGTTCTGAGAACTACGGCTCTCTGTTTTACACGCAGGACGGCGCCATCGCCAAGTTCGACGACAGCGCGATACTGTAGGCCATCGTAGACAAGTACCCCGACTTCGTCGAATCGACGAAGGAAGTGATTCTCAAGAGGCTGCTTGTCGCTATACTGAACGACAACGAGTTCGTGAAATGGCTGCTCGGCTACTACGACATAACGATCCTGGATCTGTTCCGCATCATTACGAAGCGGTACTCGTTCATGTTCAACTCCTACTACTCGGCCCAGCTCAACGGCCTTATGAAAAGGAAGGCGTATGTCAGAGCTGGACTTGACAAAAGGCCAAGACGCCGCTAAGCTCGTACGCTGGTTCCAGCAGCAGAAAGAAGGCTGTCGAGTCCGGCACACGCTGGAGAAGATTCCGTACAGGACCTTCTACCAGGAGAACCAGCGGCTTTTCGACGGGCTGTGCTCAGTCGCGTCAAAGTTCAAGATCGACCTCTACAAGTACATCAAGTGGTTCGTGACCGAATCCGGGTACGGAGACTTCAAGTCCATCCTCTCGGTCAACGCGATATCCAGGTTCGCGGAGTATCTCGGCCTCCGCGAAGGCTATAAGAAGATCTTCGACGGATATTGCCGGTCGGCGGAGAACCTGGCTCAGGCCTGCCTGGAAGAGTCCTACGGGAGCTGTCTCGAATATCTGAAGCTCCTAATCAGGAAGAACATGCTCGCCGAGAAGTTCGTTACGGGATTCCTTTCAGGGCATTTCATCGCGACCATCAAGAATTTCGACAGGATTTACCCTATGCTTGACCAGATGAACCAGGACACGCTGCGTATAATATTTGATGCGAGGGAGAAGCTCGTATGCGATGCGCAGGATGCATTCCTGATGTTCAAAAGCGTGCGGGTCAATCCGATAAGCTTCACGGACGAAATTATCGCCGCGAAAATCAACGAAAACAGACAAAACAAGGAAAACAGACATGTGCCAGTGGTTCACTGAGATACCCAAGCAGAGCCGGTCAGCCGGCACCGCCAAGAAGCAGAATATCGCGCTCTTCATGAAGCCCAACCAGGGCAAGGAGTTCTACAGGTTCAGGCTTCTCGCCTTCAAGTCGCCTACCAAGAGCAACCGCGACTTCCCGTTCATCGCCCGCCAGATTCACGAGCACTGGGGCAAGACAGAAAAGGGCATCAGGGTCGTTGACGACTCGGTCACGTGTCTTCTCACCGACTTCGTCGAGTACGAGGGCAACCGCTACAAGGACTGCCCGATGTGCAAGGCCGCGGACTCGGCGTTCGTGCAGTACAAGAACTCAGGCTACAAGGACAAGGTGTCCGGTCAGCGCTACCGCGACCTCAAGCGCCGTTTCCAGGCCGCCGTCGCCGTATACGTCGTCGACGACCCCAACAACGAGAAAAACAACGGCCGCCTCCGCGTGATTATCTTCTCCGAGAAGGATCAGTACAAGGAGTTCATGACCATCGTCAACAGCGAGATCGCCAAGGCGAAGATCAAGCTCCAGAAAGACGGCTCTTCCTATAACGTGTTCAACGGCCAGAACGCCGTGGACTTCTGCGTCAGGATGGACCGCGTCCCTGAGATCTACAACCAGGGCAAGCCGAACGAGCGCACTGTCGAGAAGAACAAGATCACGAAGATGATGTTCACTTCGACGCCGTACGATCTTCCGGTCATTACCAAGGACCTCATCGACGCGTTCCCGTACGACGAGACCTACTACGTCACGAACACGGTCGAGGAGATCGAGGCGTTCCGCAAGAAGTACTTCTCGCATCCCGACGCCGACATCCCGGACGAGGAAATCAACATGTTCGACGCGGCCCCTGCTGCAGCCTCCGCCGCGCCGGTCGCGAAGACCAACGCCGTGACCAGCACGCTCGGCGAGAACGAGCTCAAGGTCGAGAGCGAACTCAAGGTGCCGGAAATCTCCGACGATCTTTTCGACGACCTCAAGTCTGACCCCGACGATCTTCCCGCGCCTGGCGCCGAGAAGGAGCCGACTGACGACCAGGCCGGTCCCGCGGCCAAGCCGGAAGGCGACATCGACGCCGATCTCGACTCGCTCCTCGCAGATCTGGACAAGTAAATAATCTTCACCGGGCAAGGAAGTTCCTGTCCGGCAAGCAATACGGTTAGATTGACAACAACTAACGAGGAAAAGAAAATGATAAGCACACTGAGCGTATTCGAGAACATGCCAAGCATGTTCGACGAGCTGGACGCGATGTTCAACCGCGTCTTCGGGCAGTCAAGGGTCAAAGACAAGGGCCTTCGCTGCCTTATCGACCGTCCGCACAACCTGCTGACGGTGAAGGACAAGGACGGCAAGGTCGTAGGCAACCGCCTCGAGGTGGTCTACACGCCTTTCTCCAAAAAGGACGTCAAGGTCGAAATCACGAACGACGTGCTGACCGTCATGTGCGGCAGCGAGAACAAGAAGGACGAGGAGAACGAGTCCGCGGTCTACCACGGAATCTCCAGCCAGTTCTGCAAGTTCTCGTTCCCCGTGTCGAAGCTCGTCGACGTCGACAAGATCACCGCGACCGCTGAGGACGGCGTTCTCAAGATTGAGTTCCCGTTCAAGGAGCAGACCCCAGAAGAGCCGGCCAAGCCGAAGACCATCGAGGTCAAGTGACTAGACCAAGTCGGTCTAGCCATTGAGCAGGAGACGCCTGAACAAGGCGTCTCTTGTCGTTTTACGGTGCTGGAACCGTATAATATACAATATGGACCTAAAGATTATCGTTAACGTGTTCTATGAGCCTTCTGAAAGGCTCAAGTAGATTCTTTCTGGAAGCCCTGAGCTTTACGCGCCTATCAACGGCGGAAGCTCTCTTAGGGGAAAGGACAGCGGAATTGACAACCTGCTGTACGACGATCAGGGCGATAACATCTCAGAGTTGAATTCGGTCCTTTGCGAGATGACATCTGTCTACTGGGCTTGGAAACACTTCGACAAAATCGGGAATCCCGACTACATAGGCTTCAACCACTACCGCAAGTTCTTCAAGAAAGAAGACCTCGCGGATTTCGCCGACTGGGACGCCATAGCGGCAAAGCCAGTCCTCGGAGGAAACCTTACGCTCGCCAAGCAGTATGACGTCTACCACGTCTATGACGACCTCTTGAAGGCCCTTAACGTCATAGCCGACGTGCACGGGAATAAGGCATATTCCAGAATCGCGTCGTGGTTTGCGACCGAGACCGACATGACGGCGCCATACAACATGTTCGTGCTCAGACGCGACAAGTTCGTGAAGTGGTGCGAGTTCATCTTCCCGGTACTGTTTGAGCTTAGGAAGCGAATAGACCTCACAGGACGCGACGGCTACCAGAAGCGCGCGATTTGCTTCCTAGCCGAGCGCCTTCTCTCATACTCGATCTGGCAGTTCAGGAAAGACGGCGCCAAAGTCAAGGAAGTCGCCGCGGTAGTGCTTGACGAAGATCGTGGAAACGACAAGCGCGCGTGGAATGACAAGGAATGGCTTGCGCGCAACGGCGTAGAGATGGAGTCTTGACATGTCTGGCTAGCCTCCACGAATAAAGGTAAACTATACGGCATACCTTGTCGGCGACTGGGAACTTGTAGTTGAAAAACACCTGTTCGCTATGAAGTATAGCGGACTGTACAAGGACTGCACGGAATTCAACATATTCGCGTACCCGGAAGATAACAGGCTGATAGACCTTGTGGATAAATATGGACTGTCCGACAAGACGAACATAGTATTCTGCAAAGAGAATCGGTTCGAGTTCCCCGCGATAATAGACCTTGTCGAAAACCCAATGGATATGAACCTGTACTTCCATACGAAAGGAATAACGGTAAAGTTGAAGGGAAACAGGCCAGCAAGCTATATTCCGTCGCTTGCATGGAATGACTACATGACCTATTTCTGCGTATACTGCCATGGCATATGCCGACAGGTCTTGCAGTCTGGATTTTCTGCAGTAGGCGTAGAGTTCGGAAAGCAGACCAGGCCTGGCGCCAAGTATCATTATTCAGGGAACTTCTGGTGGGCGTCTTAGCAGCATCTTGACAGAATCCGGTCTAGCACATATTGGAATGAATTCAAGACTTCTAATGACAGATATGACTGCGAACTAGTTATCTCATCGGCTGCTGGAAAGTTCGTAGAGCTGTATAACACCGGAACAAATAACTACGATACGGCGTATCTCTACCATAATCCCATCTTGTCATACGGATTTGACAAGAACCGCGTAAAAGTTTACAATTTGACGCAAGGACAAGGCTAAGGTAATTACGATCGATGAAACTGGCGGTTTATACTTGCATTACAGGCGGCTACGACATCCCTCCGGCGATATGGCAGAAGGACAAAGGAGTCGACTACATATGCTTCACCGACGACCCGGAAATGCAGTCGCAGGACTGGGCTATGATGCCGATTCCGCACGGTCTTATGACGTCGGACAAAGCTAAGACCGCCAAGCTTGTGAAAGCCAGTCCGCACCTGCTTCTCAAGGACTATGGCGTATCGGTGTGGGTAGATGGCGACGTCGAGATACGTGGAAGCGTCAAGCAGTTCCTGCAGAAGTACAATCTCGCGCAGTTCTCGTTCTGGGCCTGTCCGCACGGCGTAAGGCGCGACCTGTTCGACGAAGTGTTCTACGCGGCAAGGTACAAGAAGGACTTGCAGCAGACCCTGTACAGGCAGAGCAACCGGTACAGGAACGAAGGCATGCCGGACAAGTACGGCCTGTGCGACACGAGCGTGCTTGTCAGGGTCCATTCGAGGACGGCGTGCCAGCAGATATGCCAGTGCTGGCAGCGCGAGATACTTGCCGGCTCCGCGATAGACAGGATTTCGCTTCCGTACTCGATATGGCGCGTAAAGGGATCTGTCGGGTTCCTTTCCGAGAACCTGACTTCGGGAACAGGCGCGTTCTACAGAAAAGACTGCCACGAACGATACGTTAAGCCTATACCCGGTCTTCTTGCGGTCAAGACTCCCAACAAGACTGTCGTGTACACCTGCATAACCGGCGGCTATGACGCGCTGCGGCCCATTTCACGGCCAGACCCGAACATCGACTACGTATGTTTCACCGACAACCCGGCTACGCACGCCGCAGGATGGACGATACGCCCTGTGCCGGAAGACCTTGCCGGGTTCAGCAAGGTCAAGCAGCAGCGCCTTGTCAAGATCAGGCCTGACAAGTACCTTGCCGAGTACGACGTATCGCTCTGGCTTGACGCCAACCTCGTCGTGTCGTGCGATTTGCATAAGGACTTCATCTCGAAACTCGACCTGGACCGCTGCCCTCTGTGGACGAAGAAGCATCCTCAACGCTCGTGTGTCTACGACGAGGCCAAGTCTGTAGTCAAGCTGCAGAAGGACACTCAGGAAAACGTCGACAAACAGGTTGACGGCTATCGTAGGTTCGGGTATCCGGCCAGGAACGGCCTCGCCGAGACGAACATCATGCTGCGCCGGCACAAAGATCCGCTCGTCGTGAAGGCGATGGAGATCTGGTCGAAGGAGCTTTCCGAGAAGTCGCACAGGGACCAGCTCAGCTTTGACTTCGCGTGTTGGAAGGCTGGACTCAAGTACGGCAGGTTCGAGAAGAAGGACGTCGAGAAGCTCATCAGGCTCGAGCGACACTGCAGGAGAGAATATGCCAAAGCTGGCAAGACGTTCTTGAAGATCGTAATCCCGAACTTCAACAACAAGCCTTACATCGGAAAATGCCTTGACAGCATCCTGACGCAGACGTTCAGGGACTTCAAGATTGTCGTGGTAGACGACCTCAGCACTGACGGAAGCGACAGGATATGCGAGCAGTACGCGGCGAAGTTTCCCGACAAGGTGACGTTTATCCGGATGAAGAAGAAAGGCCATGAAGGCGGCTGCCGCAACGCCGGGATAGACTGTCCGATCG
>Ga0265298_10012116_pt1 | contig 10024 bp, 7 predicted proteins | sample AusTroGonzalo_MG_3_FD_193486 | JGI IMG/M metagenome (GOLD analysis project Ga0265298, IMG submission 193486) | Bovine rumen microbial communities from tropical cattle in Woodstock, Queensland, Australia - Gonzalo_01 | ecosystem: Host-associated > Mammals > Digestive system > Stomach > Rumen ... | reverse complement strand
TTGCGGCCTTAAGTCAGGAAGACGATGAAAAGGTCAAAAAGATTGTGGCAGGCATTGAAATGATTCGGGGACAATTTCTGCAAGTGTTAAAGAAATTTGGCCTTGAACCGGTGGCAGCTTTAGGGGAAATTTTTAATCCTGCTTATCATGAAGCTTTAATGCAACAGGAAGTGGAAGGAAAGAAAGACCATGAAATCATTACGGAATACAAAAAAGGCTATCTCTTAAATGGCCGTTTATTAAGGCCGGCAAAAGTGATTGTGGCCAAAGCAAAAGAATAGCAAAATTAAGAGTTAAAAAATAAAAAACAAAATAAATAAATAAGTAAGTAAAGGAGAATGTTATGGCGGGAAAAATAATTGGGATTGACTTAGGGACGACCAACTCTTGTGTGGCCGTTTTAGAAAACGGAACTTTTAAAATTATTCCTAACTCTGAAGGCAGTAACACTACGGCCTCGGTGGTTGGTTTTGCGGCAAATGGTGAAAAGCTGGTTGGCCAAGTGGCCAAACGGCAGGCCGTGACCAATGCCAAGAAAACCATTTTTGGGATTAAGCGTTTAATTGGGCGTAAGGCCAGCGACGAAGAAGTGACGCGTTTTAAAGCGGTGGCCCCCTTTCCGATTGTGGCCAATAAGAATGGGGATGCTTGGGTCCAAGTAGATGGCAAAGATATGTCTCCCCAAGAAATCTCCGCTTCCATTCTCGAAAAGATGAAAAAAGCGGCAGAAGATTATTTAGGCCAACCGGTGACGGAAGCGGTGATTACGGTGCCGGCGTATTTTAACGATGCTCAGCGTTCGGCAACCAAAGATGCCGGCCGCATTGCGGGCCTTGAAGTAAAAAGAATTATCAACGAACCGACGGCCGCTGCTTTGGCCTACGGGCTTGATTCTAAGAAAGACAAAAACATTGTGGTCTTTGACCTTGGCGGTGGGACCTTTGATGTGTCGATTTTGGAAATTACTTCTGATGGGGTTTTTGAAGTCAAGGCGACGAATGGGGATACTTTCCTCGGCGGGGAAGACTTTGATTACCGGATTATTAATTATTTAGCGGAAGAATTTAAAAAGAGTAATGGTATTGATTTACTGCAAGATACGATGGCCTTACAGCGTTTGAAAGAAGCGGCGGAAAAGGCCAAACATGAACTTTCCAATGTGACCCAAACAGATATTAACCTGCCGTTTATTACGGCGGACGCTGCAGGGCCGAAGCACTTAAATATCAACTTAACCCGTGCCAAATATGAATCCTTGATTGCGGACTTATTGCAACGGCTGGAAGGCCCTTGCAGCACCGCCTTAAAAGATTCGGGATTAAGTTTAGGTGACATTAATGATGTCGTTTTGGTCGGGGGGGCGACCCGGACCCCGGCGGTGCAAGAATTTGTCCGCAAGTTTTTTGGCCGCGAACCTTCCAAGAGTGTGAACCCGGATGAAGTGGTGGCCGCGGGGGCGGCGATTCAAGGGGGCGTGTTAGCGGGTGATGTGAAAGATGTGCTCCTCCTCGACGTAACACCGCTTTCTCTCGGTATTGAAACCTTAGGTGGGGTCTTTACGAAGATTATTGATAAAAACACCACCATTCCTACTAAGCGCGGCCAAATCTTTTCGACGGCGGCCGACAATCAACCGGCCGTGAGCATTCACGTGCTCCAAGGGGAACGGGAATTTGCTAAGGACAACAAGACCTTAGGCCGTTTTGATTTAACGGGTATTGCGCCGGCGCCGCGGGGGATTCCGCAGATTGAAGTGACCTTTGATATTGACGCTAACGGGATTGTGAATGTGTCTGCGGTGGATAAGGCCACTGGGAAGAGTCAACAAATTCGCATCACGGGTGGTTCGGGTTTAACCGAAGAAGAAATTCAGCGGATGACCCGCGAAGCGGAAGAAAACCGCGAATCGGATAAACAACGCCGGGAAGTGATTGATACGCGTAACCAACTTGATGGATTAATTCTTTCTTCGGAACGGATGATTAAAGATGCTGGCGACAAGTTACCGCCCAACGTAAAAGGTGAACTTGAAACCGCCATCAATGAAGCGAAATCGCATCTTAACAGCGAAGTATTAAGTGAACTTAAAGGCGCGATGGATCGCTTACAAGATGTGGCCCACAAGGTTGCTTCGGACATGTATGCCCAGCAAGCGCAACAACAGCAGCAACAGCAAGCAGGCCCTCAGCAGGGCGGCCCGCAACCAGGGGCCAATCCGCAAGGCAATGGGGACAAGAAAGATGACGTGATGGATGCGGATTACAAGGAAGTGTAAGCTGAGGTAAGCGTGTCCGGATGGTGATCTTAAATAAGGAATTAAAGTCGCTATGAGTGATAAACGTGACTACTATGAAATTCTCGGCATCCAAAAAGGTGCCAGCAAGGATGAGATCAAGAAGGCCTATCGGTCGATGGCCTTAAAGTATCATCCAGATCGCAATCCGGGCAATAAGGAAGCGGAGGCCAAATTCAAAGAGGCCTCGGAAGCGGCCGAAGTCCTGCTTAATGATGAAAAGCGTGCGCGCTATGATCAATACGGCCATGCCGGCGTTGATGGCATGGGTGGTGGTGGTTTTAGTGGCGGGGGTTTTGGCGACTTTAGTGATCTCGGGGATATTTTTGGGGATATTTTTGGGGACATCTTAGGTGGTGGTGGCCGTCGCCGCCAAAGTCATCAGCATCCAGGTAGTGATCTCCAGATGGCCTTAAGTATTTCCTTTGAAGAAGCGGCGCAAGGCACGGAGAAGAAGATTTCCCTCTCGCGTTTTGTAGCGTGCAGTTCCTGTCATGGTTCGGGTTCGCACAATCAGCGGCCACCATCAACGTGTGATGTTTGTCATGGGCAAGGGGAAGTGCGGCGGCAGCAAGGATTTTTCATGATGTCTACGCCTTGTCCTAAATGTCATGGCAGTGGACAAATGATTACGGATCCTTGTCCTTCTTGTCATGGGGAAGGGCGGGTCAAGAAAAAGATTGAACTTGAAGTTAAAGTCCCCGCGGGCATTGATACCGGCCAAAGATTAAAACTGACGGGGGAAGGTGATGTTGGGATCAATGGCGGCCCTAGTGGGGATTTATATGTGGTTATTCAGGTACGGCCGCATAGTATTTTTACGCGGGAAGGGGCGGATTTAGACTGCGTCGTTCCGATTTCTTTCTCCCAAGCGGCCTTAGGCGCGGAGATCGAAATCCCGACCTTAAAAGGCCTGATTCAACTCAAGGTTCCCGCGGGAACCCAATCCGGGAAAAAGATGCGGATTCGGGGGAAAGGCCTTCCTAAATTAACAGGTTATGGGGAAGGTGATTTATATGTCACCCTTCAAGTAGAAACCCCGTCGCAGCTAAATGCCGAACAGAAGCGACTGCTTAGTTCCCTGGCGCAATTTGATCGCGATTATTCGCATCCGCAGGCCCGCAGTTTTTTTGAAAAGGTTCGCCAGTTATTTTCTTAGGCCATCAAATCGTAAAATTTGGCCAGGCCAAGGCCTAAATTCTTAGTTTTCATAGATTTTTTGCGGTCTCCACAGGATAATAAGTCCGCGAGGAATTCCTATGAAAAATTCAGCGGTAAAAACATTAATTGTTATGCTTGGCCTAGGTTTAGTTTTCCTACTTAGTGCTTGTGGGGGAATTAGTTTTATTCAAGGCCCTGCCACCAACTTATATACGGCCAACTTCTTAAAAACGATTGAGCAAGCGAAGGCCCAATATAAGCAAGGGGAATATGAACAAGCGGAAAAGACCTTGGCGGCCCAGGCGGATGCGCAGCTCTCGGTTGATGAACAGGCCTTTAAATATAACTTATTAGGGGTGATTAGTTTTACCCAAAAAGAATTTGCCACAGCGATTAAATACCTCTCGTTAGCGCAAGAAAGGCCTACCCGCGATCAAACTTTACATGCCCAAATTCATTTAAATTTAGCAAGTTCCTACTACAAAGTAGGGATGTGGGATAAGGCCTATAATATTTTGGTGGACAGTGATCCCACCCCTTTAAGTCCGGAGGAACGGCAAAAATACTTTCGGTTACGTTTTCAAACCGCGAAAGAGTTAGGCCGCGAACGCGAGGAAGTCGGGAGTTTAATTAATATTTTAGCAGGCCATACGACGCTTTCTGCATTAAAAGGGGATCCTTACTATGGTCTGCTTTTGGCCGTTTTAAATCCTTTAGAAATTAATCAGCGAGTACGGCTGTTAGAACAGTATACCGATCCTCCCTTATTGGTGGCCGGGCATTTAGCAGAATACTACGCGGAACAACTGTATTATGCGGGGGAAGTTTCCGATGCGGAACGCCTCTTAAGTTGGGTGCAACGCTATTTTGGAGATTTTGAACAGATTGCCGAGCAGGCCAAAGATTTTATTTTTCGGATTAACAATCTGGCCAAAATTGATCCACGTAAAATTGGGATTGTCCTTCCGCTTAGTGGCGACAAACGTAAATTAGGGGAAAGTGTTTTAGCAGGGATGGACAAGGCCTTAGAGGCCTTACAAAGTAAATTTAAAACCAAGTTACAATTAGAAATTCGGGATTCGGAAGGCCGCGCCGGCCCCGGGGCCTTAAAGGTTAAAGAATTAATTGAGCAGCATAGTGTGGCCGCGGTGATTGGGGGGTTATTTTCCGATGAAGCGGTAGAAGAATATTTGGCCGCGCGAGAACAAGGGGTGATGTTTATTTCTTTGGCCCCGATTTATTTGCCGCGGGAACAAAAAGGCCATTTGTTACTGGAACTTCCAGGCTCCGTAGAATCGCAACTTAACTTAATTTTTACGGAAGACATGTTAAATCTTTTTGGCCGTAAAGCGGCCATCTTTTATCCGCAAAGTACCCAAGGTAAGGTTTACCTCGATGAATTCTGGCGGCAGGCCGGGATGCATCAAGTAGAAGTCGCGGCGATTACCTCGTATCCTAAGCGGAGTACTGATTTTCGAGGGCCGGTCAAAAAGATGTTAGGCCTTGATGCTCCTCGTTTGCGGCAAGAAGAGTTTGATTTATTTTCGGAAGCCTATGCTCATGAAAAAACGACGGTGCGCCGGATTCAAGTCTTACGGCCGCAGGTGCATTTTAATTGGGTCTTTGTGGTAGCTTCCCCGAAAGAGGCGATGCAGATCATTCCTTCTTTTGCTTACTTTGATGCCTTTGGGGTGAATTTTTTAGGCGGCCCTAGTTGGGGTTTAGCATCGTTTAAGAAGCAAAGTAGTCGCTTAGGTAAATTATATTTTACCAGTGACGAAGGGCCGGAAGAAAACGGCCTTATGGCCAATCGAGCAACGCCTAAGGCAGGGAAAATTATTGAAGAACGATCTTATGATGCGCTCTATTTGATTGGCGAGCTACTCATGCAAACTTCGATTAGTGAAAGGGCCGATCTTGATGCGGCCCTTCGTTCGAAGGGGAAGTTAGAAGGGACGGCCGGCGAATGGACTTTACGAGACGGCCTGTGGTTAAAGCGCATGTGGCCGCTTCAACTGCGCAATGGCAAACTCTTTGATCTTTATGGCGAAGGCAATAATGCTTTGTTAGAAGACAACAAAAACCCTGCGAGCAAGTAGATAAATTGCTCGATCAGCGGGTAAACAAACGCAAAATAGATTAATTATTTAGCAGCGGCCTTGGAAGCATTAATTTTTGCTTTCAAGCGTGCTTTTTTCTTGGCCTGCGAAGTGCGACGATTCATTTTAAGAGTAGTACGTTTACGGCCACGGCCCATAAATAATTCCTTTTAGTTAACCGGATAAAGTGTTTTGGCCAGCATAGCTAGTCAAAGAGGCGGAGCATTCGTATCATTAACTCGATCAAAGGGCCATCAAAAATTTGTTGGGCCGGCGGGAGAAGAAGATGCTTTCACGCAAGATGGTTTATTTTTGCTTAGGAGGCCTAGCGGTCTTGCTGCTGGTGGCCTGTAGTTTAACCGCCCCGCACTCCCTGCCACGTGGATGGGCCAAAGAACGTACGGTGTTTCGGGTGCAGGATGGCAGTGGGGAGTCTTTCTGGCGGCGGGAGAGTGGTCTTGATCAAAAAGGCCGTTATTTAGTGAATAAAGCAATTGTTTACAATACGGCCTTAGGCCCTCAGCGGCCGTTGGAGAAAGAAGTCATCTTTGCGGAATGGGGCCAGCTGGATCATCAACCGCTGCTAAGGCCGTGGCGCTCACAATACCGGGTCTGGCTTGACGGCAAGGAGCATTTTACCGAAATGCAGCTTGATCTAGCGCAGCGCAAGATGAAGGTAAAAATGCGCAGTCCTGATCCCCGCTGGAACGGTACCCAAGAGGTAAAGTTTCCGGCGGGCAAGGTTTTTTGTTTTTACGGCCAACTAGCGGAGTGTTTGCGCGTCCAAGGATTTTTACCGAAGGCCCTGCAAAAACGTAGCGGCCAATTAAATTTTATCTTAATTTGGGAGGGATATCCTTACCAACAAGAGCAGTATCCCCCCATCGCCGGATTATTTACTCCCGCGGTGGTCGAGTATGATGGGGAATATCAGGAAGGCCTTACTCGTTTTAGTGTTAGTTTTGGGGAGCAAGTTTTCTTTATTTTAGTAGACGAGCATAGTCGTTTACAGAAGCTATTTTGGGTGGCCCAAGGGCTTTCGGTCGAAGTAGTTGACGGCAAGGCCTCTGTTCCGGCCCCCCTGGAGGAGACCCCTAGTTTCACGCCCACGGCCGCCGCCACCGCCCCTGCTGCGGCCAAGAAGTGGCGCTGGGCAGATGATCATCCTGCTGGCAATTTAGGCCAACTGGACGATGGAACGAGATCTCGTTAAAATTTATCTTTGGTTTAGGACCGAAACAAATTTGCACCATCTTTAAATTTCCGGTGATTAATGCAGATGTGGTAACGATGGGAGGTTTCGATGAAAGTAGGCCAAGTAGTGATGTTAGGGATTGGCGGCACAACTTTGGCCGCCGAAGAGGCCCAATTTATTTCGGCCCATGATATTGGCGGGGTCATTTTATTTGCCCGCAACTATCAATCGCCCGGCCAAGTCGCTCAATTAATCAATGAAATTCAAAAATTGCGTCAGGAATACCCTTTATTTATTGCCGTCGACCAAGAAGGCGGGCGGGTGGCCCGTTTTAAAGAAGGTTTTACGGTGTTGCCACCGATGCATGACTTAGCGTTATTAAAATCACCTAAGTTATGTTTTCAAGGGTATCAAATTGTCGCGCAGGAACTAAAGGCCTGTGGGGTGAATTTTAACTGTGCGCCTTGTGCGGATGTTTTACGCCCTTTTACGACTTCGGCGATTGGTGATCGGGCCTTTAGTGATGATGCAGAAACGGTGGCCAAATTTGTTTCCGCAGCGATTCGGGGGTTACAGACTTCCGGGATTATTGCCTGTGTAAAGCACTTTCCTGGCCATGGCATGGCCCGGGAAGATTCCCATGAAGAGCTTCCACACTTAACGATTAGTAAGGCCGAATTGGCCCAAACTGATTTTGTCCCCTTTCAGCGGGCATTTAAATCCGCCCGGGTGGAAGCGTGCATGATGGGGCATTTAGTGGTTCCCGATATTGATCCCCAATTACCGTGTTCGATGTCGCCGCAGGCCCACCGGATTTTACGGGAAGATTTAAGATTTTCCCGTTTAATTCTTTCCGATGATCTGCTGATGAAAGCGATCACCGATCACTATCCCCCAGGGGAGGCGGCCGTAAAAATTCTGCAAGCGGGAACGGACGTTTTGGTATACCGCGATCTAGCGACCGCCGCCCAAGCAGTGGAGGGCATTCAAGAGGCGTTAAAGCGTCAAGAAATCAAAAATGAAGTTTTTCAAGATAAGATAAAGCGGATTAAAACACTCAAGAAGGCCTATCTAGCGAATTACACGCCGATTTATCTGCCGGATCTCAAAAATAAGATCAACACGCGCCAGGCCCAGGTCTTTTTGGAGCAACTACTGGCCAAAATTACTCAAGTAAAGCAGGCCGCTTCTTAATTTAAAAATTTTTCCATTTTTTTAAAAAAACGGCCGATTTTTTTAAATCGGTGGCCCAATTTTTAAATTTAAGGCCAAATTTTTTCATTTCTTGCCAATTTTTTTGCGATCTAAGTTAAATTTTTTCCTCGCGAATTGCCCTTCGTTCAAGTCTTATTTGCGACCTGGATTTTCTTGCCCATCAAGGCCATTTCCCTGGGAAGTCTGAATTTTTGTTAAGCTATAACTAAGACTATCTTTTGCTATTAGGTTTCGGATGAAGCTGCTTTACGGAATAATTATGTTGGCCGTGGGAACGATCAGTGGCGCACTGTACGGCCAAGATTTGTCGGTTTCCCGGGAAGACCTAACTGAGATTTGGAATGATTGCCATCAATGTCGTACTTGTATCGATGAAATCAAACAACAAAAGATCAAGTACTGCAAGCTCGAACTTAATGCGCGCCAACTAGCAGGTAAAGAAGCGGCATGTTCGGCCAGTGCCTACGCGAACTGCAACACCATTGGTTCTTATCTCGAAAATAAACGAGTTACGGACGAATTGCGGGAACTCTACGCTGATGATTGTATTCAAAAGAATCAAGACGTCCTTAACAAGTGTGTGGCCAGACAACGCAAAGAACGTGGTTGTGAAATTGGTATTACGGAAGATCGATGTTTAAGCACTTATCAGGAAGAGTGTAATTACCGTATTCGCCGCAGTTGCTTAAGTAAGTACCAGAGTTTGCCTAAAGCGGAAGAGTATTTTCAGGTAGCATGTCGTCAAGGCAAAATCACATCAAGTTGTGAAAAAATTCAAAATCAATTTGATACGAGCAGTTTAGGTAACTTCTTGGCGTCTTGCTATCGTATTTTGCAAGACAATTTTTTGATCTGGTTTGCCTACGCGATGATGGGCATTGCGATTTATCTTATCAGCAAAATCATTTTTATCGACGAGCGGCAATTCAAGGCGTCTGAAAAGTTGGAAGAAGGAGTTGTTAAAGAAGACTTCTCGCAACTAGGCGTGGTGTTAAAGTACTCGCGACCGTTTTTTAAGCGATATGTTTCCCAAATTGTCGCGGGGATGAAGAATAAAAAGCAGATTAAAGAGAAATACACACGGCCTTTGGCCACGGCAGGACTGACCGAATATTTAACCCCAGAAGACTTTTTTGCTTTTAAATTATTCTTAGTTTTAGGGTTTCCGGTGGTCTTTCTTTTCTTACGATACTTTTTAGAAACCGATTGGCCGTTAATGTACATTCCGCTCGTCGCAATCTTCGGTTACTTTTATCCTGATTTATGGATTAAAGGTAAGATCAAGCAGCGGCAAGAAGACATGGTGGTCGCGATGCCTTTCTGTGTAGATATGTTGGCACTAAGTGTGGAAGCAGGGCTTGATTTTGTGGCAGCGATGGCCCGGGTGATTCAGAAAGCTAAACCTAGTCCGCTGACCGTCGAATTTACTCAGCTCATTAAAGAAATTTCGATTGGGGCCTCCCGCGCTGAAGCATTAAGGAATATGGCCTGGCGTTCAAACTTAATTCAAATTTCTTCATTCACGGCGACGTTGATTGCCGCCGATCAAGTAGGGGCCGACATCGCGCCGATCCTCAAGGCCTTAAGTGCCGAAATCCGTCAAAAGCGTTCGGCCTTGGCCGAAGTCAAAGGTAATCAAGCAATGACCACCATACTCTTCCCGATGATCTTTCTGATTGTGCCGGCTTGCTTCTTTGCCATTGCGGCCCCCGTGGTCTTAACTTTCTTGGGGGCCGAATAATGAAAACCTTGCAAGTATCATGGTTGCGCGGCCCTGGCGATAACGTTGTCTTGGCCCGGTACGTAGAACTCGCGGATAGTTTCTTTAGCAGGGCCAAAGGTTTACTGGGGCGTTCTTCCTTACCCCCCCAAAGTGGTTTGCTCATTAGACCGTGTAATTCTATTCATACTTTTTTTATGCAATTTGCGATTGATGTGCTTTTTCTAGATGGCCAAGGCCAGGTTTTAAAGATTCAACGCAATTTAGTTCCTTGGCGTTTGGTCTGGCCGGTCTGGCGGGCAGTCCAAGTTTTAGAATTACCCGCGCACACCATTCCTGAA
>Ga0265298_10012115_pt1 | contig 10025 bp, 4 predicted proteins | sample AusTroGonzalo_MG_3_FD_193486 | JGI IMG/M metagenome (GOLD analysis project Ga0265298, IMG submission 193486) | Bovine rumen microbial communities from tropical cattle in Woodstock, Queensland, Australia - Gonzalo_01 | ecosystem: Host-associated > Mammals > Digestive system > Stomach > Rumen ... | reverse complement strand
CACATTTGCAACAAAACCTCGCTTATCCAAAAAGCGAGGTTTTTTTTATTTCCCCCCAACCCAGGCTGTCCGAGAACTAGAAAACGAGGTTTTTTTATTCGTATCCCTATACGAGGCTGAAGTCAAATATGCGATTCTTGTTGAGGAATAATTTAGTTCTCGGACAGCCTCAACCGTCGGCGTTGCCCACGCACGCAGCGTCATAGCCACAGTCTGTATCTATTTCAGTGGTGTCAATTTTTGAATCTCAGCCTCTGTCAAACCTGTCAAATCAAAAATAATGTCAATAGAGTAGCCTTTTGTCAGCATTCCGAGCGCAATCTCTCTGGCTTTATTCAATTCTCCTTTTGCTAAACCTTCAGCAAGACCTTCTGCCAAACCCTCGGTTTTACCTTCTGCAAAGCCATCCTCTTTGGCAGCAACGCAGGCGTCCTGCACGTCAGCGTACTCCATGATGCTCTTTTCGTATTCTTTCATCTCCGTTTCATTTAAGTTCGACATTCTGCATTCATTTATAAACTCGAGGAAAATTCCTGTCTCGCCTTTAACATCAGACTCTTTCATATTGCCAATGTTCTTGATGTAATAGGCCCATTTCTGGCGTGGATCCCCGAAATCCACCGCTTTCTTATCGCCTGCAAAGATACTCAAATCCACGAAAAGAAACATCACTTTGTCAGAAAAAATTTCATTGTCCTCGTTTTTTAGCATCACCCGCTGCAGGAATTCCCTTCCACCCATGATTTTGGCATCGTGACGCTCTAAGAAATTCAAGGAGATGACACTTGGGAAATTATACTCGCGGTCGCCTTTTCGCAACTCGTTGCTCACCGCCCGACTCACATACGCTATGGCTCTACGACTGTAGTAAGTCTGTCTGCCCCGTTGCATTTCAATAAGGAAACGCCTCTTGTTGCTCTCTTTGGCATAAACATCATACGACACTTTCTTGTCGTCAGGCAAAATACCTACTTGGTCAGTTGGAAGCAGCTCTAGGTCTTCAATTTCGCCGATATAGTCTCTTAAATAATCGTTGAGCATAGCCAACTGGATGTTTTTGTTGTGCGAATTGGCAAAGATACGTTTGAAGGCATAATCGATGACCACGTCCATAAAAATGTGAGACTGGGTCTCAAACAGATTAGAAGAATTTCTTTCCATAATGATTGAAATTTAGAATTGGTTTATAATACTTATCGCCTGCAAAGATACGACAAAGAAATCAGAAAAACAATACCTGAAAAGGGTGTATTTTACTAAAAATCAATATGCTGCAAAATCCACTTTTCGAACGAAAAGTAGCACTTTTTTTGCGAAAACAGGTAGAAAATGCATGTTTTGTGGTTTTCAGGAAAGTTAAGAAATTGCAAGGTCCTTTCGGAAGGTTTCGGAGTTATTTCTGTCTCAATCGCAAGCCGTGAGGTCACACGGAGGCGGCTGCGTCCCGCAGGCGCATGCAGGCCGTTAGGTCTGTATGAGTTTGGTAGAAGAAACGAACGAAATCCAATTTTTCCCCTTCTATTAGAAGGGGTGGCCGCAGGCCGGGGTAGTGACGTAAATATTATGCGCGTCAGCGCATACCTAATTTTTCGGGTGTGCGGTCTGATGAGAGCAAGCGACAACCTAAAACAGTCGAAAATCATTAACCTGTCAACCCGAATCAGTCGTAAGCAGGCATTAGGCATACTCTAGGCATACCCTAGGCAAGCACTTGGCATACATTTGGCAAGCACTTGGCATACTCTAGGCATACCCTTTTAGGCTGCCAAGTGTATGCCTAGAGCGAACGAAGTACGTGCCTAGAGCGTGCGAAAGGTGTACCAAGATTGTGCGAAAGGCGAAGGAAGGGCGTGCCAAAAGCACGTTGTAACATACATACTTTTACCTCAGCCCAAAGTCAGAGTTAAGTCAGAGTTAAGTCAGAGTTAGGTCAGTGTTAGAAAATATTTTTGGGAACTGATTTAGGTTGTCAATTTTGTGACTTGCGACTGATTTCAGTTGACAGCTTAAGACGTAAAAAAGTGGAAAACAAACGAAATTAACCGTTAACCGTTAACCCATCAAAATTCAGGCTAAAATTCAAGGGTTAACGGTTAACAGTTAACTGCACTACTGTTTCACAATCTTTCGCATGCCCAACTGGCGGTCACCGTCAACCGCCTTGATGAAGTAAATACCGCTGGAATAACGCGATAGATCGATTTGTGTGGTATGTGGAGATGCAATATTTTGCGTCTCTACATTGTCCAATAATTTCCCATATACATCATATATCTGAATCTTAACATCACCAAATTGGACATTATTAGTCGTCAATTCCACATTTAAGACACCTGATGTAGGATTAGGATAAACCTTCATGTTGGCACTCAAATCATAACTGCTGATACCTGTCTCCACAGTAAGATGCAGTATGATGATTGAATCGCACCCGTCAGCGGTAGTGAAATGGAAGGTGTAATCCCCACTCTGTACAGTGCCTGGCATAAAGGTAGTATCACCGTAGGTGAAGGGCAAGTCGTTTTCGCTGATAGTTAGTGATGCCTCAATAGTCACCGATGGATTCACCGTGAGAGTCATTTCAACAGTACTGTCGCAACCATTCACCGTCTGCAGAGTCAGGCTTTGCGTTCCCGCCTCATTAAAAGTCAAACCGTTCCATTCATACGGCAACTCGCTGTCACAAATGGTAGCTGTACTTGTTGAAGTCACTAGCTGGTTGATGGTAAGGTTTATGGTGACCACGCTATCGCAACCCACCGCGTTCGTCAACGTGTAGGTCGCGGTGCTATTGCTCTCGGTGTAGGTAACACCATCAATCCAAGTGTAGCTACCGCAAGCGGTTTGCACATCAGTGCCAGTGGTGGGCTGGTTAACGGTAAGATGGAGTGTCAAAATACTGTCGCAACCAGCAGCATTAGTAAGCGTATGGGTATATTCGCCACTCTGTATAAAGTGCATTCCATACCAGTCAAAACTACCACATATTGTAGCAGTAGTATCGCCTTCTGTCGGAGTGTTGATAGTGAGGTGCAAAGTTACAATGCTATCACATCCTGCCACATTGGTCAACGTGTGAGTATAGTCGCCACTCTCAGTGAGGTGCAATCCATACCAATCAAAACTACCGCAAACAGTGGCGGTTGTATCACCTTCCGTTGGGTTGTTAACGGTAAGATGCAAGGTCACCACAGAGTCACAACCTACTGCATTAGTAAACGTGTGGGTGTAATCGCCACTCTGAGTGAGGTGTGCACCATACCAATCGAAGCTACCACAAACGGTGGCGGTAGTGTCGCCTTCTGTTGGAGTGTTGACGGTGAGGTAAAGTGTTACTATACCGTCGCAACCTGCAGCATTAGTCATTGTGTGGGTATATTCGCCACTTTGGGTAAGGTGCGTTCCATACCAATCAAAACTCTCGCAAACAGTGGCGGTAGTATCACCTACTGTTGCAGTGTTAACTGTAAGATGCAAAGTCACTACAGAGTCACAACCAGCCGCATTGGTCAGCGTGTTAGTGTATTCCCCGCTTTGTGTGAGGTATGCACCATACCAGTCAAAGCTACCACAAACAGTGGCGGTAGTGTCGCCCTGAGTTGGAACGTTAACGGTCAAATGTAAGGTCACGGTACTGTCGCAGCCGGTGGCGTTCGTCAACACATCTATATAATCACCACTTTGCGTCAAATTAGTATATCCGTGCCAATCGAAACTTCCGCACACCACAGCAGTAGTGTCACCCTCAGACGGGGTATTGACGGTAAGATGCAGGGTCACAACACTGTCACAACCTGCCACATTGGTCAGCGTATGGGTGTAGTCACCACTCTGAGTGAGGTGCATTCCATACCAGTCTAAACTCTCGCAAACAGTAGCGGTAGTATCACCGTATGTTGCAATATTAATAGTAAGGTGCAAAGTCACCACAGAATCACAACCTGCTGCATTAGTGAGTGTGTGGTAATAATCACCACTTTGCGCGAGGTGCATTCCATACCAATCAAAGCTTTCGCATACCACAGCAGTAGTGTCGCCTTCAGTTGGTACATTAACGGTCAGGTGCAGGGTCACAATGCTGTCACAACCAGCAGCATTGGTGAGAATGTCAGTATATTCACCACTCTGTGTGAGATGCATTCCGTACCAATCAAAGCTTTCGCATACTACAGCAGTAGTATCACCCTCGGTCGGCACGTTGACAGTCAGATGCAGGGTCACGGTGCTGTCACAACCTGCTACATTTGTGAGGGTGTGGTAATAATCTCCACTTTGCGTGAGATGCATTCCATACCAGTCAAAGCCTTCGCATACCACAGCAGTAGTATCACCATCAGTCGGCACATTGACAGTCAGGTGCAGAGTCACAGTGGAATCACAGCCTACCACATTGGTCAGCGTATGGGTATATTCACCACTCTGAGTAAGGTGTGCACCATACCAATCAAAACTTTCGCAAACGGTGGCAGTGGTATCTCCTTCCGAAGGAGTATTGATAGTGAGGTGCAAAGTCACTACAGAGTCACATCCAGCAGCATTGGTCAGCGTGTGAGTATATTCACCACTCTGGGTGAGATACATTCCATACCAGTCAAAGCTTTCGCATACCACAGCGGTGGTGTCACCGTTTGTTGCAGTATTAATAGTGAGGTGCAGAGTTACAACTGAGTCACAACCTGCTGCATTAGCAAGTGTGTGGTAATAATCACCACTCTGAGTGAGATGTTCACCATACCAGTCAAAGCTACCACATACTGTAGCTGTAGTATCGCCTTCTGTCGAAGTGTTGACGGTGAGATAAAGTGTTACTATACTGTCGCAACGTGCAGCATTAGTAAGCGTACGGGTATATTCGCCACTCTCAGTGAGGTGCATTCCATGCCAGTCAAAATTGCCGCAAACGATAGCGGTGGTATCGCCCTCAGTCGGCACATTGACGGTAAGATGCAAAGTATCCATACTAGCGCACCCATTCTCGTTGGTGTAGGCATAAGTGTATGTGTCTGACACAGTGTAGGTCTCGCCAGATCCATCTATCCAAGTGAAGCTTTCGCAGACGGTGGTGTCAAGCATATTGTGCGTGCTGTAATTGACGGTCAAATGCAACACATACATTGTATCCTGCATCGGATCAGGATTGGTGTGAACCCTGTATATGCCTTCCGTGTCATATTCCGTACCATAAAACGTCACACTGCTGCCCTCGCAGATGGTGTCATACGTCTCCACCTCCGGCACAGGATAGTACTCGAAGGCACCCATGTCGATACGACCGTCTAAAACGCGAGGCAGACCCTGCAAATCAACAGTCGGCAAACCCAGTCCACTAATATCTAGCGTTCCCGCATTAATACATGCGGAACCGTAAGCCAAGCGGAAGTCGCCGTTTTCTGGATTAATGAAGCGGACATAGTTGGAGTCGGGAGAAGTGCCGTCGTTGCTGTGTGCGAGTATAAGGTTACCTTCGCCTCCGCCGTCCCAATCTTCAACAGCGGAATAGTTCACATCGCCCCACACGTATGAATCGCATACAATAGAATTATTCAAGCTAAAAACGTCAACATCTCCGATGTTATTAGCAACAGTGGAATTCAATATGTGTGAACCATAAATTGGCCTGGACATGTTCTCGTAAAATAGACAATTTATCGCTACACCACCGTAGAGAGCACTTGCCATTTCGCCTTCATTGTATCTAAAAACGCAATTACGTATAGTGTCATTTTTATCGTCCCCGTACCAATTATAAAAAAGATTAGCACCTCCTCCTTTTGCGTGTTGGATGAGGAATCCGTCAATAATTGATGATTGCGAACCAAAATAGTAACCATCGTTTATCAAGCTTTGCTTGCCCTGCCCATCCAAAACAGAAACATTATCGTGAAGACTTCTTGATGCAATATCAAACGAACTGTCTTCATTTCCAAAAAAACCGCCATACATTTCAATACTTCTTGTCAAAACAAAAGCACTTCCCGAGCTTTCATCTCCATAGTAGGTGCCTTTTGCAACCCATAACTTTTTACCCAAATAGGAAGCAATCTGAATGCCTTTAGATAAATCGGGAATTGCATTTGACCAAGAAGAGCCGTCCTCTCTTCCACCTCCCTCTTCAGTTACATAAACGATACTACCATAATTTTCCGAATGGAAAACGTGCATGATATATGGGGTCCAATCGCCTATTCCATATCCATTTATCAGCCATCTAGCATATAGGGTATCTACATCTTCATCAAAATAGGAAGAAGAGACTATGTGTAATATTCCCGTTTCCCAAGACTGAATATCCAGCCAGGAAGGCACTTGCCATTCTATCTCATCGTAATTAAAAGAATTGTCAGCTTTAACTGTAGGATTAGGCCAACTGAAGTCACAATTTGTAATCAACCAATCATCTCCATGCAGTCTTAATTGTCCAGGTATAGGTAGCACTGTGAAACGAATCATCGCTGTGTCTGCACAAACGCCGCACCCGTTGGATGCTATCACATACATATAGGCACTGTCAACAACTTGATTTACAGACACAAGAACGGAAGTGTCCGATGTTTTGGCAATGGACAAGCCTTCCGAAACTGTCCATTCAATTTCATCGGCATTCAAAACATTGTTGATCCAAAACGAAATGTTTTGTTGGAAATGATAGATGGTGTCTGAACCGTTGATGGCCTCAATACATCCGGGTAACTGAGGGGACAAACTTAAGTGAATAAGACTTGAGGTATCAATACCGATGGTGTTGGAAATCACGCAGAAATAGTCTCCTTCATCGTTGGAGGCAACTGTCTCAATATGCAAAGTGTCGGAATTTGAATCAGAAATCAGACTGTCATTGTGGTACCATGCGAATGAACATTGCTCTCCTCTATAAGGCATTGACAAGTCAACGGATAATCCCACACACGATTTCACAGTATTACTTTCCGTGAAAAAACAAGGGTGTATGGTGTCGGACTGGTTTTCGTATGCTCCAACGTCCAATGATCTGTTGACGCGCGGATTGCCAGCTAAATCATGTTCCGGTATTGTCATTGTGGAATCATAATATCCATAGTCAATAGCGGGGGAATGCAATGACAATTCAAAGCTCACGGTATCTGGCATTGTACCTGGACCGATAAAAGTAGTAGGATTGATAAACTTTGGGGCTTTGTCACATGTAAGACTGACAGAGCTGTTCGGGTTATCTTCAATGATATTTTCGCTCCCTCCTTTTATAATGTTGTTAAATGCCAATAGTTTACTACTATTTCCGGCCACTATCTCGTTTTCAGCCCCATTCCATAAGACATTGTTTCTAATATCAAATGTTCCAGAAGATGAATACTCGCCGTAAAAAATCCCTGAATTGTTATTGACAATGGTATTGTTATAGACTCTCGTTAAAGGGTCATTCCCAAAACCAGAAGCGGAATATATTCCACCGGAATTATTATAAATCAAGTTGTTGAAAATTTCTCCACTGGTTAATTGAATAGCCCATCCTTGATTATTACATACAGTATTGCTATATATCTCCCCTCCTGTGATAATGCATCCCCCATAATCGCCATAGCTTACATTGTCGTGAAAACTATTATGCGAAATTGGGGCGCCATAACACCAAATAATTTGTTGTGAAGCAGTGTTGTTAAATATTTCGTTAGAGCTAAATAACGATCCATCTCCTGAAAAACCCAGATCCAAAACATTAAAATTATCCGTGTGATTTGTATAATGGTTATAGATTTTATTATTGTAAAAGATGGAAGGCTTGTTATACAATTCCGTTTGATTATGGAAATGAATACAACCATTATTGTTGTTCAAAACGGAGTTGGATAAGGTAAGAGCTCCGATATCAAAAAGAATGCCCCAATCTTTGTTTTGAGCGATTTCACTACTGTCGATGGTCAATTGGGCAATCTCTCCGAATAAGCCTCTCCCTTCATTATGAATAATACTGACATGATTAAGCACCACACCTTTCTGGATGATGTCTTCATGAGGGATAGGAAGGCAATAATAGTTAGGCCAACCGATATTAACACCATCGTTATCAGAATAAGAAATTGTTGTATAGTTAATGTGTAAGGTATCAGGTTCCTCTAACATTTTGAAACATATCATCGATGGGTGAATTTGTAAACCTTTCCATCTTTGTGTTGTGTCAGACGCGGTAATCAATATAGGCTCCTCAACGGTTCCTTTTGCCAATATACTCCCTGAAACGCACATGCCTTTTCCAGGGGCAAATTTCAGTTCTGTCCCTGGCATTATGGTGATATTAGAAAAGGCACCGCAGTATAATGATTCGTCAAATGATAAAGAGCCTGACAAAGTCTCATTACCACTTATGGATGTCCCTGCTGACGGTTGCATTCCAATAATAACACTTTGGTTATAGTTGAAATTGTCAATCACTATGTATATATTTGACAAATTATAGTACCCGTCACAGAGGCCGCCCCAACCGAAATTAAAATGGAATAAACCGTTTGCATCGTATCCGTCACATACAAAGGCATGGCCTGTTCCCTGTTCAGGTCTGTTATATCCGCAATAATAGACAGGTCGGCTGTCTTCCAACTCGTTTTTTATCAACGAGATCCACATACTATCATCAACATGTTCCCTATTAATGACTTGCATGGAAAAGAAGTCGTAATTAAACACATCAGCAAGTGTTTGGATATCTGCATTCGCTCCAGTAGCTTCTTTTGAATAGGTGGCGAACAATGACTTTCCTATATCGGACAATAGTTGGGCCATGGATTCGTATCCAGTGTCGGTCCATCCATCGGGCATCTGCGACCAGTGATAATAAGTGGTATCAAAGACAGCAGAAATAGTATCAAGAATGTCTTCTTGGGTATAATGTACGTGACCGTAACCTTTTGAAGGCCAATTGTGGTACTTCATGATTTGTCCTAAAGCCACTGGCACACACCCGACCATACATCTGTCACCGAAAGTATCGACTGGGCATTTGTCGTTGAACGGCCAACCCTGTTCCCATTGCGTCGTAATCAGCGGCCCCACACTTCCCCCGCTCTTGGCACTGTTCATCGCCTGCCCTCCTTTCAGTCGCGCCCACTTAGTTTGGGTGTCAGGGTCGGGCTGTATGTCGCTCTTCGCCACAGCCTCAATCTGCCGCTCGTAGTTGCCGAGCCAGCCGCGAACGTGGACGGGCATGTTCGCCACCGCGAAGTCGTTGTCGTAGGAGTAGCCCAAGATGGGCTCCACGCGGTCGTCGGCCGCCACAATCACGAACCCCTTGGGCTGCAGGGCGAAGACATAGTAGCAGTCGGTGGTCGTGCCGGTGAGACTGTCGTAGGCTTGGCCGGTATAGACCAGCTGCATGTCCTGCTTGCGTACAGCATTGCTTTGGGTGCCTCCACTTTTTGAGCCACTGCCAGTATGCATATATGCATAGCCAACATCCATTGCTTGTTGGCTTGTCACATACGTGGAGGTCTCTCGTTGGGTTCTATTCTGTGCCTTTGCACCCTGCGGCAATAATGCTACAACAATGAGTATCAGCAAGTACCAAAAGTAGATTTTCTTCATATTCTTGTGGTTTTGTGTCTATACTGTAGATTATATATTAAATTACTGCTATTATTACTGCAAAAATACTAAAAATATAATATGCGAGGGGTTATGATGAGAAAATTTCCTCCTAATTGTCCCTGATATAAGTAAAATTTGGCGCTTCCGTATGGTGTTACAGAGAGGTGCTGTCTTCGACAGCAGCAGCAGCTGTGTGACGCAACTATTCACACACTATCCCTACACTATTCCTACACTAGCCGAACACCTGCCCTACACCTGCTCTACACCTGCTGAACTGATAGTTACTTGATAGTTACTTGAAAGAACACTGAAAAGCGCAAAACTTTACCTCTTCTCGATAGCTTTACGATAGCCGTTGGATAGCCGCAGGATAGCCGTACACAGGTTGACACTTGCTATGATGCTGCGTGCGTAGGCCATGCCGACGGTTGGGGGGGGGGGGGGAGGGGCGGGGGGGGGCCCGGTCC
>Ga0265298_10012114_pt1 | contig 10026 bp, 24 predicted proteins | sample AusTroGonzalo_MG_3_FD_193486 | JGI IMG/M metagenome (GOLD analysis project Ga0265298, IMG submission 193486) | Bovine rumen microbial communities from tropical cattle in Woodstock, Queensland, Australia - Gonzalo_01 | ecosystem: Host-associated > Mammals > Digestive system > Stomach > Rumen ... | reverse complement strand
AACATTACAAGGGTGTGGTCTTACAAAAAATACAATTATAAATCTTATACTTTCACAATCATTCTGCACCCTTGTTTTGTTATAAAGATATTTCTTATAAGGAGGAAGCAAAAATGTCAAAATTGACAAAAGAAGAGAAGAAAGCTAAAAGAAAAGAATTCTTCGCTAATGTAAAGTCATGTCTTCCGTTTATCGGAGCTGGTGTAGTATCAACTGTTATTGGATCGGTACTTGCTTATGATGCAGGTAAAAGAAAAGGTAGAGAGAATAGTCTTTTTAGCCCTGAAGTTAAACTCTTAACCAAGTTATATAGTTATGATGCTATGTCAGAGGTACAGAACAAAATTCTTGACTATGCCATGAAGGGTGATTATGCAACCGAGTTTGAAGATGTTGAAACAGGTGAAAAGAAGTACATCACTTACACAGTATCTAATGAGGCTCCGGAATGGTGGCATAAAGATCCTAATGCAAGATATTTTGACATCAGAGAAGAAGTACTTGCTGAACAAAAGGACTAAGCCTATGGCTGTGGTCTGGGCTGATTTTGTTGAAAAAGTTAAAGAATGGGCAGACAGGGAATCTAATGATTTTAGTTTTAGGTTCTCTGTCGTTTTAAATAATGATTTCTTAATTTTAAGCTCAAAGTCAATTAGTAATAATAAAGTGTATAAGTTAAAGTATACTAAAGCTAAATATTATAGAGATCGAGAAAAGAATACAGATAAAGATATTTTACCCATACTTTTTCAATTGCTAAAAGAAAAATACAAAAATACACACTGGTCTATTGTTGGATTAGGGAGGAGAGCATAATGGTTCAGGCAGTAAAAATCGATCTGAATAAGGGAGTTGCTCCTAAATTCGATGACAATTTTTTATTTGGGCAATTTGCTATTTATGCACTTGAACAGATCGTCATGAAAAATAGTGAAAACTGGAAAGCCGGAAATAAAAAGATATATACTTTAAGTTTCGATTATGACAATCTCGAAATAAAGAATAACTTGTATGTTGAAGATGATATTTTCTTAAAGGAACTTAAATCTGTTTCTTTGGATAGGGATGAATATTTAAATGGCGACAAAACTGATGAAGATTTACTTAAGTCGCTTTTAAGTACCATTCAATCCGATAGTGAGGAGTAATTCGCGGTTTTATTTGGTTGTTATATAGGCACTAAATAAAAATTTAGGAGGGTTTAAAAATGGCATATGATCGTACAGAGGGCAAGCTCAAGCTTGTTGGACTTATTGGAAGTATCTTTGTAGGACTTTCTGGTGCAGCAGTAGGCACATGGAAGTCTCTAAAAGAGGCTGACAAAATTAAAGAGTCCAAGCCTAAGGAAGAGCAGCCTAAAGTTGAAGAGCAGCCGGTAGATAATAAGGCCGACTAAAAAGATATTTAGAAATTAAAGTTTGGGGAAGCTGAGCAATTGGCTTCTCTAAATTTTTCAATTTGACAAGTCGCTAAAATGTTTATTTCCATAATAGCAATGTTATTATAATATTAAATTATGGAGGTAAGATTATGACAGATAAGACAAATTATAAGTTGAATGTCCTTACGGGGGTTTTAAAGACTGTATTAGCAGCAATAAGCTTCTGTACAGGAATAGCTTATATTTACAGAAACTGGAAGAACCTTAAATCCAGTAATGTAGTAGCTGAGTAATTATAAAGATAATTGGGGGATCAAAATATTATGATCCTCCGGTTTTTTATGAGGATAACACATGGATGATAAACTTAAAAATCTAATTTTACAACTATCAAGACAAAAAGGTATGGAAGCCGAAGATATTGCTGAAGAACTTGATATACCTAAGCAAGTTGTAAATAAGGTATTATCAAAAAGAAAGGTAAAAGATCATGAGAAATGATAGACAACCTGTGCAAGTACCTTGTACGAAATGTGGTAAAAAGTTTAATAAAATGTTAGCAGGATCTGCTGATATTTCATCTTTTAGTTTTCCGCAATATCGAATACAACGGTATAAAGATTATGACTCTCCGCCACGAGAAATAAACTTATGTGTGGAGTGTAGTGACAAACTGGATAGATTCCTGTACATCTATACTGAAGGACAGGACTATTATAGAGATGAAAATCCAATTGAAAACGAAAGTGAGGAACCTAGGAAATGAGTGAAGAACTTAAGAACAATGATGGCGCAGTTATGAAAGACACATCAACTGTACAGAAGAAAATCGAAAGTATTGTATTCGGTACTCTTAAAGATCGAATAAGAGGCCACATTTATGCAAAAATGGAAGAGAAGAGTGACGAGAGAGATAACGATGTATTATACATCAATATTAATTCAAATAATCTCGTTTATACCGAAGAACTTCAGCTTCCCGGAGATACTTTTGCAATGGTATCACAGAGTGATTCATATGCAGAGACACTTGGTCTGATGATATTTGATAATTTTAAGAAGTATGTCGACAGCAAGTTCTTTGTACAGAATAAGCCTAGGCGATACAATAAGAAACGCGAAAACTAATGTGTGTATAATAGGCACCCTAGAAATGTTCTAGGGAATTTTTATACACAAAAGGAGAGCAAAAATGGAAGAAAAGTTTGAAAACACAGTAGCTGAAGAAATTGCAAATGCAACTACTCAGGAAGAAACTGAAAAGTCAAAGTATGAGAAAGCACTTGACTGGGCTAAGGATCATAAGGTTGGAGTGATTGCAGGAGGCGTGGGAGCTGTTATAGTTTCAGTATTTGTCGGAGCTAAGGCATTTAGCAAGACAACAGAAGTTGAGAAAGCACCCGATCCTACTATCATGGACAGGTATGATAAAATACCGGTTGAGGAGCATTCTTATACAGACTATAAGTATGTTTTAAAGCCTGAGTATCAGGAATGATATTTAGCTAAAACCAAACTTTAGGAGAATCAAGATATCTTGGTTCTCCTTTTGTTTTTCTTACAACTGAATATATGAGGGTAACTTTATGGATGATTACCTAAAAAGATACAAAATAGGAAAAAATAGATTTAAAAAATATAAACTTATCGAACCACCTATGCAAGGTCATAGAGCAAAAATGTTTGACTATATAGAACCGCCAACTATTGATGATATTAAACAAATGGCAACTATAGAGCAAGAATACCAACAGGTAACTTCAGACAGGATTTTGTCTGATTTTATAAAAAACAAAACAAATTCTCAACAAGAAAAGGAGACAAATTTTATGAACGGAACAGTAAACTTTATGAACGGAATGTTTGGCAAGATCGAGAGCGGCAAGTGCAGACTTAGTGTTAATGGAGCTATTGCAATCCAGACCAGCGGCGGCAACTACAAGACTTATAATGTTAAGACTGGACGCCTTACTAACTGCAGTAACTTCGTATTTGATATCGGAGATGATTTCTTCTTCCTGCTTCCTACCAGCAAGGTTAAGGTTGGTGATATTATCATCGTTGGTGGTAAGCCTAAGTGTGTTATCGAGGTTGGTAAGAAGGACATCAAGGTTATCAACTACGAGAACAGCACTGTTGATACAATCATTCCTGAGCGTCATGTATTCATGGGTAATACATACTTCTACGGCAAGATCGTAAGCATGTTTGGCCAGAATCTTCTTAAGGGTAAGACTGGTACCAACAAGATCATGCAGCTTATGCTTATGAAGGAAATGTTTGGTAAGAACGGCGGCGGCACATCGAATCCTTTCGGCAATATGCTTCCTTTCATGATGCTTGGCAACAATGGTCTTACAGACATGTTTGGTAGCATGTTTGATGAGGACGAGGAAATCGAGAATCCTTTCGAAGCTATAGCTGATCTTGACAGTGAAGATGATGAAGATGAAGGTCCTGCTGATGAAGCTGCAGAAGATGAAGAGGAGGCTTAATCATGGGTGGACAGGCTATTAACTTAGAAGAATATGTAACTGAGCTTGCTGAAGAGAAACCCTTTCTTGATAGTAAAGATATTTCTAAGGAAGCTACAGAAGCTGCTTCGGTTGAGAAAAAGACCGAAGAGAAAGCTGAATGATAACTAAAGTTACTAGGTGGCGGAATAGACACTTCGGTGGTTAAACCTCTATGCAGTTGACATAGGTAAGGTTAGAGTAGACGCTTATAGCTAGTAAGACAAGGACGCAGAGGCTAGTAGCAATCTTGTTATGTAAGGTGCAAATCCTTACCCTAGTAACTATTTAAAGATATTTAAAAAAGGAGATACGATATGGGCGGCGGAGCATGGAAAAAAGAAGACTATGTAACTTATAGTTGTTCTACAAGAGGAATTGATTCAAGTTGCATCGACTATTCAACTGGTTCATATACAGTTAATAGTCATCAAGATATTTTTAAACAGAGGACAATAGCACCCGAACTTGATCCTTATAAAATTACGAGGGAATGCTGTGATTCAGAAGAGCATCCTAATACTATTCCTGTTATTTTAGCTCTTGACGTAACTGGAAGTATGGGTAATGCTGCTAAAGAAGTTGCTACAAAACTCAATGTTATAATGACAGATCTTTATTCTAAGATTAAAGATGTTGAATTTATGATTATGGGTATTGGTGACTTTAGTTATGATGACTACCCTTTACAGGTGTCACAATTTGAATCTGATATACGAATCGCTGAACAGATGGATAAGATATATTTTGAATCTGGTGGTGGTGGAAATAGTTTTGAAAGTTATACTGCTGCATGGTATTTTGGTATTAAGCATTGCAAACTCGATTGCTGGAAAAGAGGAAAGAAGGGAATAATTATAACTCTTGGTGATGAGAATATTAATCCTTATATTCCTAAGCCAAAACTCGAAAAAGTAACTGGAGATAGTTTGCAGGCTGATATCGAAACTAAAGATCTTTATAAGGAAGCTACTGAGAAGTTTGATATTTATCATATCTATGTAGATCATCACGGTTATCAGTATGCCGACATGGATACATGGAAAGATATTTTTGAGAATCCTCAGAATATTATTTCTTCTAAGATCGAAGATTTACCTACAGCAATAAGTGATATAGTTATAAAAGCAAGTGAAAATGGTACTACTAACATGAATGATATGGTATCAACGATGGTTGATGCTAAGACTAATGAAAAAGGTGAGTATACATGGTAACAAATTTTGAATATTATTCTAAACTTTATCCAGATCTTATGATAGAGTTGCTAAGTAACAATAAAAATCATAATAGGTTAGCTTATAATACTGTTGAGAATAAACTAGTTGCATGTTATAATATGGATTCATTTGAATGTCAAAAATATTGTAAGTTTTATAATGGTGATGATGAGCGCTGCTGTGCAGAAAGAATTGAACAGTGGCTTAAATCTCCTTATGAAGGAACCGACAATACGAAAGGGGAAATAACATGGTAACTAATTTTGAATATTATTCTAAACTTTACCCAGATCTTATGATGAATATATTAAGTTCTAATGATACACATATGATGTTAGCTTATGATATTGAAGAAGATAAGATTAGGTGTTGTAAAGATGTAGATTGTAAAAATTGTAAGTTTTCGGATAAATATAATTCGGATTCATATAGAACATGTTGTCCAAGGGTAAAGAATTGGCTTAAAGCTGAAGCTAGTATTGCAGTTGATGAAAACAGTACTAAAGGAGAAATAACATGGTAACTAATTTTGATGTTATAATAAAAAAATATCCGGATGTGGTTAGAGAATGTTTAGAGCGTAGGCGTTGTAATTTAAAAGTAACATCCGATGGATCAATTAAAAGTTGTAGTGATGGTACTATCTGTAATGCTACTGATTGTATTTTTTCTACTAATATTTCTTATGAACCTTATTCTGATGGAAAATTTTTAACTAGTTGCCATGAACGTATTGCACATTGGCTTAGTAGATCAGCTTCTATAACAGATATTGATGATTCCGATATGAGAAATAAGGACGGTGATATAACTTGGTAAAGAAACTTAAAGATATTACATGTTATGAATGTTCTAAAATATGTAATGACAATGTTTGTGATTCAGATTGTCCTTTAAAAATGTTTGTTACTGATGATGGAAAAATAGTGGATGAAGAACGTGACGATGCTAATGTATGGTGTATACAAGAAGATCTCGATGAATTATTTGATCATGGTTTAGGAAATTATGAAATTGATATTCCTGAAGAATATATGTATCCAGAAGATTCATTTGAAGTTAAAACTGAAACTACTACAGAAGTTAAATACAATTCTGAAGGAGGCATAACCTGGTGACTAATTATGAATATTTAGTAACAAATCGTAAAGATATAGTTATGAAAATGATATCATCGAAAGAACATTATAATGTACTTTCTTATGATCTTAGAGAACAAAAACCTGGACTTTGTGGAGATACAAGTTGCCGTAATTGTAAATTCTCTGACGATAATGATCCCAGTTCTCTTTCAACATGTGCTAAAAGAAGAAAAAAGTGGCTTGATGAACAATATGAAGGTGATGTTCATTGTGAATCTAAGAATACGAAAGGGGAGATAACCTGGTGACTAATTATGAATATATTTGTAAAGAACGTTACGATTTAGTTGAGAAATGCTTAAGTGATGGCGGTAATCAGGGCATTCGTATTGATGTACATACTGGTGTAATTTCTTTATGTATGACTAGTAAAGCTAATAACTGTAGCTATTGCAAATTTGGACATGCTAATAATTCTGATCATGAATCCAGTTGTAAAAATAGAGTTGTTGAATGGCTTAAAGAAGAATATACTGGGTCAGATTGTAATGCTACTGATCATTCTCAAAATACTAAAGGAGAAATAACATGGTAAAAAATGTTGATATTGTTGTTAGAGATTATCCTGAATTAGCTTCAGAAATGTTATCACATTCTAATTGTATAGCTTATGACATTAAAACAAATAAAGTTTGGAAATGTAGTGATACACCTTGTGAAGATTGTAAGTTTTCTAATGAAAATAATTCAGGTATATGTGGCGATTGTAATGACAGAGCAGAAAAATGGTTAAATACTGAAGTTAAAGATGTTTCTGATGATGTGTACAATAAGAATGGAGAAATCACATGGTAACTAATTTTGATATTATAATAAAAAGTAATCCAAAAGATTTAATAAATGTATTAGGTTCAGCATCATTAGCTGTTAATAAATCTACTGGAAAAATAGCTCGTTGTAGACTAACACCTTGTGATAATTGTATATTTAATGGTCATGATTGTAGTGATGAAAGTAAAATAGAGTGGCTTAAATCACCAGCTGAAAATCAAGATGATGTAATTGATATTAAAAATTCTCAAGGAGAAATCACATGGTAAATCTTAAAGATATTAAGGTGGTAATTGGCGCTAACTATGGTGATGAAGGAAAAGGTCTTATAACTGATTACCTTGTTAATGAATACAAGGAAACGTACGGTGGCAAAGGCATTGTTATTCTGACGAATGGCGGTGCTCAAAGAGGTCATACAGTAGTTACTCCTGAAGGCGAAGAACATATATTTCATCATTTCGGCTCTGGCACTTTCGCTGGGGCCGATACTTATTTGCCTAAGCAGTTTATAGTTAATCCAATGATATTTATGAAAGAATATTCAGATCTTATTCGTAAGTGCAGAATACCTAAAGATATTTGGCTTAATGTAGATTGCCTTGTTAGCACACCATATGATATGCTTGCTAATGCTGTAATAGAAAACTCAAGAGGCGATAATAGACATGGTTCTGTTGGTGTTGGTATCTGGGAAACTTTAGTAAGGGCTAAAGCTAAAAGTTTACCTGGTTTCGACGTTGAGACAAAGACTGTTTCCGAACTTCGCGATATGTCAGATGAAGAAATAGATAAATATTTGCTTAATGTTGCAATGATATATTATGTTCCTTATCTTTCAAATGAGCATAATACAACATTTGGCTCTTATGCAAATATAGTGAGTTCAGAATCTTTAAGAAGGCATTGGATAAATGACTTCAGAAATATGTGTTCTACATGCAGATTTATTACAAATAATAATGTCATTAGCACATATGACTTTGCAGTATTCGAAAATGCACAGGGATTATTGCTAGATAAAAGTCTTGAAGGCATAGAAGGCCATACAACTCCTAGTAAGACCGATTTAACTTATGTTAAAGATATTCTTGAAGGTGTTTCTGGAGCTGAATATGTTAGAAAAGAAGTAGTTTTTGTAACTAGATCATACTTAACAAAACATGGAGCTGGTGATATTCTTCCTGAGCATATAGCAGATTGGGAAGCTGGCAAAATGCTTTCAAATACTCCAGAATGGGTTAAAGATGATGATGAAACAAATGTTCCGAATGATTATCAGGGAACTTTGAAGTATGCAAATATTAACTGGGAAGATTTGAATTTTAGAATAAATTCAGTTGAGAAATATGGCTTTAAACCTAGTATAGCTATAACACATCTTGATGAAGCGCCATGTCTTATTATGCAAGATCGTGAAGGTAATGGTGTATTCAAGCATATATATTTAAGTTATGGTAGAACTCGTAAAGATATTAAAGAACAAAAGGAGACAAAATAAATGGGCATTGTAGTTTTGATAATTTTTGTAATTGCTGCAATTATAGCAGCAGTAGTAATGCGTGCATATGATATTAGCTGGAGTGCTATTATACCTACAGCAATTATTGTGTTAATATTAGGACTCGTGATTTCATCTGCAACTCTTGTACCTACAGGGCATACTGGTATTATTACAGTATTTGGTAAAGTTGAAAATGAGACACTTGATTCTGGTTTGCATTTTGTTGGATTCTGGAAGAATGTTGTCGATATGGATAACAGAACTCAGATAGCAACATTAGAGCTCGCTTGTTTCTCATCTGATATACAGGAAGTTAATATGACTTATTCGGTTAACTATCAGATTAGCAAAGACAATGCTCAAGATATTTATAAAACTATAGGTATGGATTACCTTAATACAGTAATGGCTCCTAAGATTCAGGAATGTGTTAAGAGTGTAACAGCTAAATATACAGCAGAAACACTTATTAGTATGCGTAACGAATTGTCTAGTCAGATTGAGGTTTTATTACGAGATGCTGTAGCTCCTTATCATATTGAAGTAGTAGCTACATCAATTGCTAATATTGATTTTACTGATGCATTTACTAATGCAGTTGAAGCTAAACAGGTTGCAGAACAGAATAAACTTAGAGCACAGACTGAACAGGCTCAGAAGACTATTGAACAACAGGCTGAAGCAGAACGTCAGGTTATTAAGGCCCAGGCAGATGCAGATACAGCAATATTAGCAGCGGAAGCAGATAGAAAGGTTCAGGAGATTAATGCAGATGCTGCAGAATATGCTGGTAAGAAAGAGGCAGCTGTATTAAGTAATATAGGTGAACAGTTAACAAAGTATCCTGGCCTTGAGAAATACTATTATTATCAGGCTTGGAATGGAAGATTACCTGAGACAATGCTTGGTTCTGACACTGGCATTATTGTAGATCTTCCTAAGATTGAAGAGGAGTAAACATGAAACAAGTTAAATACTTTTGTGATATTTGTGGTAAAGAAATTGGTAATCCAAATGATGATATGTCTTGTATAGAGGTAAGAATCTCATATGTAAAGAATTGGACTACTGATCTTCCTATGTCTAAATTATTACAAGATATTCGTGTATGTAGTGATTGTGGAGAACATTTAAATGAAGTAGTCGAAGATGTTAAAGCAAAGAATGGTTTCTTTAATGATTGAAAGGAGTATATATGTTTGTATTGGAAGGCGCTATAGATGGTACATTGTATAGAGTTGGAGATGAAATTGTAGTACGGAATCCATCAAGTAAAAAAATGGTATATTATATCTCACGCATTGTTCTTGATAAGCAGGACAAAGTTAAAGAGATATATGCAGTAAACATTGATTTTAATGAAGTAATTTGTTTAACTAATCGTGTTTATGCATTTACTGGTAGATCATCAAAAGAAGTACTTAAACTTGCTAGAACATTAGCAGGTGTAGCAGCATAACTATTTAAAGATTTAAAAAAAGGAGAAAAACAATGA
>Ga0265298_10012110_pt1 | contig 10027 bp, 9 predicted proteins | sample AusTroGonzalo_MG_3_FD_193486 | JGI IMG/M metagenome (GOLD analysis project Ga0265298, IMG submission 193486) | Bovine rumen microbial communities from tropical cattle in Woodstock, Queensland, Australia - Gonzalo_01 | ecosystem: Host-associated > Mammals > Digestive system > Stomach > Rumen ... | reverse complement strand
ATACGACTGACGGCTCTTACAAAGAACGTATAAAATAACAAAACTATGTGAGCCATGACGCAAGAAAGTCAAACGATTCAACAGCGTTTGGATTTCGCTAATTTTAAGTTGAAATCATTGCTGGGAATTACTTTGGCTATCAATGCAAATAAGTCGGCTCGCGAGTTGTTGGATAAATATCAGGAGGTTCTTTGCTCCGGTTTGAATATTAAAGCTTTGGCGGGCTTTATTGTTTCAATTGGCTGGAAAAAAGTTCTTTCGGTTGGTATTGATGAAGATTATGGAAACAACGCTGACGAAATTTCGTCAGCGTTGTCTTCTTTTACGGATGTAACCGATGTTTCGCACGAAACCACGGGCTTATTCAAGGATTTCGACGTTATCATTCCTGTTTTTCATAAGCAAACACAACTAACATATGTGCTGATTGGTGAAGACAAGGAGAAAAAACACGAATTGGGTTCGGTTTTCGACCACTTGGATATTATTCAAACACTGACGAACATTGTTGCCGTTGCTTTGGAGAACAAACGACTGTATAAAAAATCCTTGGAACAAGAGTCTTTGAAAGCCGAGCTTGAAGTTGCCTCAAAACTGCAAGCAATGTTGATTCCCAATGCAAATTCCATAAAGAAAAACGACTACATTGCGGTTTCAACATACTATCATCCACATTCTATGGTGGGTGGCGATTATTATGATTTTATCCAGCTGAATGATTCCGACTTCGGCTTTTGCATTGCCGATGTTTCGGGAAAAGGCATTTCTGCCGCCATGTTGATGGCTAATTTTCAGGCGAATCTGCGGATTTTGTTCAAGAAAAATATTCCGCTCATTTCGCTGGTAAGGGATTTGAATCAGAATGTGAACAATAATTCGCAAGGTGACAGGTTTGTCACGTTTTTCGTGGGAAAATACAGCGCCAAACGAAAAAGTCTTCATTACATAAATGCGGGACATAATCCTCCGTTGCTGTTGCGAAAGGATACTTCTGATTTGGTGTACCTGACTGCCGGATGCGTCGGCTTGGGTATGTTGGAAGAGATTCCCAAAATCACGGCGGGAACGATTGCCATTTCTTCGGGCGATAAATTGTTGTGTTACACCGACGGCTTAATTGAAGCCGAAAACGAACAGGGCGAGATGTACGGTACTATTCCGTTGGAGGGGGCTTTAACCATAGAAGGTAATGCCGACGATGTGATTCATTATCTGAAATCCGATTTGGATACGTTTGTGGGCGATAAGGCCTTGACCGACGACATTTCGATTTTAGGGATAGATTTCTTATAGAAAAATGAAGCGACGATTACAATTCTTTGTTCTCTATATTTTGTTCTGGCTGCTTTTCTTTGAATCGAGCCGTTTATTCTTTTTGCTGTATAATTTCTCATTCACGACAAACACGCCGTTTGCCGATATAGTACAATCTTTTGTCTTTGGCTTTCGGCACGATTTGTCATTGTTAGGGTATGTGTCGGCAATAGTTGCCATTGTTAGTGTTATATCGTTGTTCGTCACGAATAATAAGCGAATACAACGTATTTTTGATTGTATCACTATAGTACTTCTTATCCCATTCTCCATTCTTTTAGTTTCTGATGCGGAATTATATCGGAATTGGGGATATAGGACGGATTGCTCCGTGTTGCAGTATCTGGCAACACCCAAAGAGGCGATGGCGTCGCTTCCGTTGTGGCATACGGGCATTCTCGTGTTGCTTTCGGTAGTGTTCTTCGTGGCATTTTTCCTGCTTTATAAAAAATGGGTTTCAAAATATGTACAGTCGTTCACGCCGACGAATAAATGGTTTGCCCTTTTGTATGTGTGCATATTGGGCATCATGGTGATTCCTATTCGTGGCGGGGTGGGCGTTGCGACATTGAGGACGGGCTCTGTGTATTTTTCGTCACAAACGTTTGCCAATCATGCTGCGATAAACGATTATTGGCATTTCCTATATTCCTTCGCGTATCAAAACAGGGAACGACCAGAAGTTTTTATGGAACAACAAGAGTGCGATTCAATATGCTCTCGCCTGTTAAAGGAGAATGACGTACAACCGATATCGTTGTTGAATACGCAAAGACCGAATGTGCTTGTGTTCATTTTGGAAAGTTTCACAGCCGACCATATTGGTGTGTTGGGCGGAATTAACGGGGTTACGCCATGTTTGGACTCGATTGCGAAATCGGGTGTTTTGTTCCGCAATTGTTATGGAAACGGAACGAAAAGCGAGATGGGCATCGTATCTGTTCTGAGCGGTTATCCCGCGTTGCCCAAAACAGCAATAATCAAATATAACGAAAAAGCCGAGAAATTGCCGTATCTGAGCAAGATGTTCGACTCGTTGGGCTACGATTTGTCGTTGTATCACGGTGGCGACATTCATTTTGCGAATATGAATTCTTATTTTCGTTTTGGAGGATTTGAGAAATGCGTGACGATTGACGATTTCGACCCCAAGGACGGCACGGCGAAATGGGGGGCGTTCGACCATGTGGTGATGCAACGGATGTACGAAGACTTACATTCGGTGACTAAGCCGTTTTTCACGGTTTGTTACACGTTGAGCAGCCACGAACCGTTTGATGTGCCTATGAAAAGCGAGTTTTTAAAATCCGACGAATACTCAAAGTTTTTGAATTCAATTCATTATGCCGACAGTTGTCTGGGCGATTTTATGAACAAAGCACGAAACGAATCGTGGTGGGATAATACGTTGATAGTGTTCGTTTCTGACCACGGGGCAAGAATTTCAAAAAATGCGCAGATTGTTTCGTCGCAGGAAAAATTCCATATTCCTATGATTTGGTCAGGTGGGGCAATACGAAAAGACACTGTTATTGACAATTTGCTATGTCAGTGCGATTTTCCCAAAATGCTGTGTAATCAGTTGAATATCAATTCGGAACAATTTGTATTCAGCAAGGATGTCTTAAAATCCGATAATGCGTTCGCGTTTTATGCGTTTAACAACGGATTTGGCTATCTTCGTGATAACCAGTCGTTTTCGTGGGACAATACAAACTCTCAGATAATAACGCAAACCGATAATTTGCAGGATACCACGATTATGCAGGGGAAAGCACTTTTGCAGAAAGTGACAACTGATTTTTGTGAAAAATAAAGTTGGTGAATTTAGGTAATTGGGAAATTGATTTTTTGTATATTTGCACAATTTATAAAATCATAACGCTATGTCATATACAACGGATAGAATAATAGGCGAGGGGTTGACCTTCGACGACGTGTTGTTAGTACCTCGCTACTCTGAGGTGTTGCCTTATCAAGTAGATATAACAACAAAACTTACTCGTAACATTTCATTGAATTGTCCGATTATTTCGGCGGCAATGGATACCATTACCGATTCCCGTTTGGCAATAGCGATAGCCCGTGAAGGTGGTATCGGCATCATTCACAAGAATATGTCGATTGAGCAACAGGCGTTGGAGGTAAAACGTGTAAAACGTTGTGAAAATGGTATGATTTACGACCCTGTGACCATCACTCCCGAAGCGAAAGTTGCCGATGCATTCGGTTTGATGCAAGAATTTAAGATTGGTGGTATTCCCGTTGTTGACGAAAACAGAAAATTAGTCGGCATTGTGACCAACCGTGATTTGCGTTTTGTTTCCGACAAGTCGAAAAACATTGCCGAGGTTATGACCAAGGACAATTTGGTGACAATCAAGCAAGACGAAGTAGCGCAAGCAGCCGAGATTCTACAGGCACATAAGATTGAGAAACTTCCTGTTGTTGATGATTCAGGTAAATTGGTAGGTCTGTTGACCTATAAGGATATTTTCAAGGCAATTGATAATCCTCATGCTTGTAAGGATGCAAAAGGACGTTTGCGTGTTGGTGCGTCTATCGGTACGGCAGCAAACACATTTGACCGTTTGGAGGCACTCGTGCAAGCCGATGTCGATGTTGTTGTGATTGATACGGCTCATGGCCATTCAAAAGGTGTGATTGACACAGTTCGCGAGGCGAAAAAACGCTATCCGCAGATTGACTTCATAGCAGGAAACATTGCTACTGGCGAAGCAGCAAAGGCGTTGGTCGAAGCTGGTGCCGATGCAGTAAAGGTTGGTATTGGTCCAGGTTCTATTTGTACCACACGTATTATTGCCGGTATTGGCGTACCTCAGTTGTCGGCTGTGTTCGATGTGGCCGAGGCAATTAAGGGTACGGGCGTTCCACTTATTGCCGATGGTGGTATCCGTTATTCGGGCGATATAGTAAAAGCATTGGCGGCAGGAGCAAGTTCCGTGATGCTTGGCTCGCTGTTCGCAGGTTTGGAAGAATCTCCGGGCGACACTATCATTTACGAAGGAAGAAAATTCAAGGCATACCGTGGTATGGGTTCTTTGGAAGCAATGCAACAAGGTTCAAAAGACCGTTATTTCCAATCAAATGTTGCTGATGCGAAAAAACTCGTTCCCGAAGGTATCGTTGCACGTGTGCCATATCGTGGTACATTGGCTGAGGAAGTGTATCAGTTGCTTGGCGGTCTTCGTTCAGGTATGGGATATTGCGGTGCTCCGACTATTGCCGAACTACGTAACTGCAAGTTCGTGAAAATCACCAATGCTGGATATGCCGAGAGCCATCCGCACGATGTGACTATTACGAGAGAAGCTCCAAATTATAGCAGATAAAATTGTGGAATAAAAAAAAATATGTATATTTGGCGAGATCTAAAGGGGCATGTAATGGTTGAATCCCATTTCTCCATAGATTTAAGATTAGTAAACAATAAATTAAGTATAAAATAAAAGAAAGTATTAATAATTAAAATTATGAAAAAAGTATTAGTAGTATTGATGGCGTTGGGATTGTTCAACCTGACATCATTTTCACAAGAAGATGTAGCAAAAGTTGATTCAACAGCTACTGAAACAGTTTCTAACGAACAAGCAGATTCATCGGCAGTTGCTCAAGAAACAACGGCAGCTGAGGAAGAAATCGTTGCTCCAGAAGAAAAAGGTTTTCACCAAGTCATCAAAGAGAAATTCATTGAAGGTGGTGCTGGTTTCATGGCATTGGTATTAATCTGTTTAATACTTGGTGTTGCTATCTCAATTGAAAGAATTCTTTACTTGAATTTAGCTACGACGAACACAAAGAAATTATTGGAAAACATTGAAGCAGCGTTGGACAAGGGTGACGAAGAAGCAGCAAAAGAAATCTGCCGTAACACTCCAGGTCCTGTAGCAAGTATATTCTACCAAGGTTTGACTCGTCTTTCTGACGGACCAGAAATGGTTGAAAAGACAGTTGCTTCTTACGGTAGCGTTCAAATGGGTCTTTTGGAAAAAGGTTTGACTTGGGTTTCATTGTGTATCGGTCTTGCTCCTTCTCTTGGATTCTTGGGAACGGTTGTCGGTATGATCCAGGCATTCGATGACATCGCCGTTGCAGGTGAAATGTCGCCAACAGTCGTTGCAGGTGGTATCAAGGTTGCATTGTTGACTACCGTAGGTGGTTTGATCGTAGCTATGATTTTGCAAGTATTCTACAACTACTTGTTGTCAAAGATTGATGATTTAACAACAGATATGGAAGATTCTTCTATCTCATTGATTGACATGGTTGTTAAGTATAACGCTAAAAAATAATTTCTGATGGATAATCAAAAGTTTAATACAGTATTCAAATACGGCTATATCGCGCTGTTGGTCATTTCATTGGTGATGACAGTGTGGTTTTGGGCTGCAGCTTCGGGAAAAGACTGCTTGGCTTGCAAGTTGTCGGTTTGTGAAGGTGTGGATGCCAACGGGCAATCATATATGTTGCCAGCCGATTCATGCGCTCTTAGCTATGAAGACATTATGGCTAAAGAGAGAAATCTTGGTGTAGATATCACAGAATGTAGTCAAGAATGTATCAATTATGCCGATACCTATTTGGTATTCGCATTCATATTGATAATCATAGCCGTTTGTTCCATGATCGTGTTGCTGTTCTATTCAGCATTCACAAGTGGCAAAAAGATGTCGAAGACAACTATGATAACGGCTATATTTGTCGCAGTAGTTGCCCTACTCGGATTCTTGCTATCATCTGATGTGATTCCAGAAATCTTAGGATTTGACGGAGAAATCACGTTATTTGACGTAAAACTGACAGATACATTGTTATATACGGTTTACTTCTTGTTAGGAGGTGCCGTGGTAGCAATCCTGTCGTCATTTGTAATTAAGTTTTTAAGAAAATAGATAAACGAGAGGGGAAGCAATTTCCCTCTTTAATATCCAAAAGAATATGGGAAAGAAAGTTCCAGAAATAAATTCTTCTTCAATGGCCGACATCTCGTTCATGCTATTGATATTCTTCTTGGTTGCTACTACAATGGACACCGACAAGGGTTTGTTCCGTATGTTGCCTCCCTATCAGGATCCTACCGAACAACAGGAAGATATTAAGGTATTGGACAAGAACTTGTTCGTTGTGCTGGTCAACAAGGACGACAAGCTCATGGTTGAGAAAAAACCTATGAACTCTCGCGACTTACGCAAAGCGTGCAAAGAATTCTTGTTGAATATGAACAACGACAGCGAGGATAAACGCTATCCCGGCTATACCGAAGAAAATATCCCCGGCATTGGTACGGTAAAAGTCACGAAAGCTATTGTAAGTATTCAGAATGACCGTGCCACCTCGTATGATAAATATATTGAGGTGCAGAACGAAATCATTGCCGCTTACAACGAAGTGAAGGATATTTACGCAAAGAAATACTTCAAGAAACCTTTTAACGATTTGAAAGAGAATCAGCAGGATATTATTAAGCAAATAATTCCTCAGAAGATTTCGGAAGCAGAACCTAAAAACATTGGAGGAAAATAGTTATGGCACAGTTTAGAAGTAAAGAAAAGAAAACACCTCCAGCTATTTCAACGCAGTCGTTGCCTGATATTATCTTCATGTTGATATTCTTCTTCATGGTATCGACAACTATGCGTGAAAGTACGTTATTGGTTAAGAAACCTCATTTGCCAAAAGCAACTGAATTCACGAAATTGGAGAAAAAATCGTTGGTAAGTAACATTTATATTGCTGCTCCAACATTGCAATTGCAAAAGATTTATGGTACACAACCTGTAATCCAATTGAACGAATCAATTGAAGATTGCTCAAAAATCGTTCAGTTCGTAGAGCTGGAAAAAGAGTCAATGCCTGCAAACGACCGCTCAAAGATGACCGTTTCGCTCAAAGTTGACTCAAAGGCAAAAATGGGTATCGTAACCGATGTGAAAATGGAATTGCGTAAGGCAAATGCATTAAAAATTAGTTATTCGGTTGTACCGAAAAATTAGTTGTTTAAGTAGATTTCTCCCTTCGGTCGAAATGACGAGCGGATGGGATAAAAATAAAAAGAGGGAAAAGCAACGCTTTTCCCTCTTTTTTTATGGCGAATCAGGTCGTTGTTTCTTTCATGGATTCTTTACCTAAAAATAACAAAGTGTTCGCATTTTCACTATATTTAACAGAATCTCTCAAGAGTTGTCGGAAATACGTATTTTGTGATTTTGGCGAATTACTTCGCCAAATTTTCTTTCAAAAATTCACGGTGGAAAATATTTTTATATATTTGCATTGAGTAAAATTACTCAATGGAATGAGTAAAATTACTCAATGGAATAAGTAAACGAAATCAAATATGTACAAAAAGGCTGAATATCAAATAATTAAAAATCGAATAGAAGAACAAAGAAAGTTCATTCAAGTTATTATGGGACCACGGCAAGTGGGAAAATCCACCGTGGTAAAACAAGTTTTGAAAGACTGTGAAATGCCGTACCAACTTTTTTCAGCCGATAATGTTCCCAAGTCAGACAACACGTGGATTTCTACCTGTTGGGATGCTGTGCGTAGCATATATGAAAACGACAAGAGCAAACCAATTCTATTAGTAATTGATGAGATTCAGAAAATAAAAAATTGGAGTGAAGCTGTAAAAAAAGAATGGGACGAAGACACGTTCAACGATAGAAATATAAAGGTTTTGATTCTTGGCAGTAGCCGTGTGTTGTTGGAAAGAGGACTGTCGGAATCGCTTGCTGGTCGTTTCGAAGTTATTCGTATGACACATTGGAATTATCTTGAAATGAAAGAATGTTTCAATTTCAATTTAGACCAGTATTTATTTTATGGTGGTTATCCTGGTATTGGGACTATGATTGATGACGAAGAACGCTGTCAGGAATATATTCAATCGTCAATTATAGATGCGACTTTGCAAAAGGACATTTTGTGGGACACTCCCATAGGGAAACCAGCCTTGCTCCGACAAACATTTGAACTCGGTGCCGCATATTCCGGACAAATGCTTTCGCTTACAAAAATGCTTGGTTCGCTCCAAGATGCAGGTAATACCGTTACGCTTTCGGGTTATCTTCGATTGCTTGACGAAAGTGGTTTGCTGTGTGCATTGCAGCGATATAGTGTGGATAATGCCCGACGAAGAGCGAGTATTCCAAAATTTCAAGTTTATAACAATGCTTTGAAAACCGTGTTCCGTCCATATACATTTGTTCAGGCGAAAGCCGACAGAACAGAATGGGGGCATATTTTTGAATCAGGTATCGGGGCATATTTGGTTAGTCAGGCGTATATCAACCGATTCGAGGTTTTTTATTGGCACGAGGGCAACGAAGAAGTTGATTTCATTCTGCGTAAAAAAGATTCCATTATCGCCATTGAAGTAAAAAGTAACGCCGAAAAATCAACGGTCGGACTTACAAATTTTAAAACGACTTTTAATCCTCATAGAGCTTTTATAGTTGGGAATGGTGGTATTTCGGCGGAAGAATTCTTGTCATTGGATATTCGGACATTGTTCTAAAAGTTTTTTACGATTTGTTGTTTGATTTCGGTAACTCAAAATCAAACATTTTGCAGGGGTGATTTCCAATACATTAAACAAATCAAAATTTTTACAAAAAAACGAAAAGTATTCGTATTTTTACTATATTTGTATAAATTAACACCAATAAAATGAGTTATAAATCTGTCGCAGGATTAAAATAGATAGGTATGGCAACAATTAAGGTTATAGTAGAATATGCAGGAAAGAATTTAAGTGCGTATATCCCTGACGCTCCGATTTTTACCGTTGGGAAAAACCTCAACGAAATTCGTACAAACATTGAAGAAGCCATTTCTTTGTATTTGGAAGACAATCCGTCGCCCTTGGATATGTTTGCTGGAGACTATACGCTTGAATTACAGTTAGATGCTGCCACGTTTATCAATTGTTATAGTGGTATTTTTACAAAATCGGCGTTGAGTCATATTACAGGCATAAACGAACGGCAAATATGGCATTATGCGGCAGGAATGCACAAACCCCGCAAGGCACAAGTACAGAAAATTCAATCTGGCATTGACAGAATCTCTAAAGAGTTGTCGCAAATATGTATTTTGTGAAAATATTACTGTGACTCGCTCTGTAATTCTAATTCAAACTCAAACATTTTGCAGTTGGAGTTTAGCCCCCAAATGAAGTTTTTTTATTTGTCAAAATTACTTCTGATATATTCAAGTAGTTCTTTGTAACTATTGTGTGATAGAATTAATGCCCCTTGTGGAGCTCCTTTAATCCCATTGTCCATTAAATTCATAAGAGAAAGACGATTTGATTTAGTATTTCCTGTTATTTTTAGTAAAGAAAACCTATTATACTCTTTATATTTCTCAAAATCCTTTATGTCAGAGAAAAAATCTTTCTCCTTTTCCATATCAGGAGAGTAACGCAAATCATGGGCAACTACCTCAAAACTATATTCTATTGAACTATTAGGGCTTGTCATATAAATATAACCTGTATCACCCTTTTGAAAACTATAATATTGTTTCCAGTAAACTTGTCCATATTTTTTAAAACATCCTTGTAGATTAAAATACTTGCTATTAGAAGGAATCAACCAAACCTTTGATTCGCCTTGTTCGCGAGTTGTTATTGGCATCTGCTTTGGGTTTATTCCGTCCGCCATACTAACTTTTTTGTGAACCT
>Ga0265298_10012105_pt1 | contig 10029 bp, 4 predicted proteins | sample AusTroGonzalo_MG_3_FD_193486 | JGI IMG/M metagenome (GOLD analysis project Ga0265298, IMG submission 193486) | Bovine rumen microbial communities from tropical cattle in Woodstock, Queensland, Australia - Gonzalo_01 | ecosystem: Host-associated > Mammals > Digestive system > Stomach > Rumen ... | reverse complement strand
CCGAGATCCGCGAGCTCTTCGCCCGGACCGAGTTCGCGCGCGCGCGCGAACTCGGTCCGGGCGAAGAGCTCGCGGATCTCGGAGAAGAAGCCGACGTACGTCGCGGGATTCGAGCGCGGGGTGCGTCCGATGGGAGACTGGTCGATCTCGACGACCTTGTCGAAGTTCTCCCATCCGGAAAGCTTCTTGAACTTGCCGGGAACGTCCTTCGCGCGGTAGAACTTCTGGAGGAGCACCCTTTTCAGCGTCTCGTCGACAAGCGTCGACTTGCCCGAGCCCGACACGCCCGTCACGACGGTGAACGCGCCGACGGGGAAGCGCGCGGTGACGTTCTTGAGGTTGTGCTCCGTGCAGCCGGAGATGGTGAGGAATTTGGTGCTTGGTGCCTGCGCGCCTACGGCGCTGGTGCTTGCGGTCGGCTGCGCCGACCTGGTGCTTGGTGCCTGGTGCTTGGTTCCTGTACTCTGCACCAGCGCGGCCTTGCCGCGCGAAAGCACCAGCGGCGAAGCCGCGGAAGCACCAGCCGAAGGCGAAGGCACCAGCGCCGAAGGCGAAGGCACCACCCTTCTCCTCCCCGTCAGATAGTCTGCCGTCAGGGACTTTGCCTTGAGAAGGCCCTTGAAGTCGCCCTGGTACATGACCTGGCCGCCTTCGCGTCCGGCGCCGGGGCCGAGGTCGACGATGTAGTCCGCGGCACGCATCATCTCCTCGTCGTGCTCGACGACGACGACGGTGTTGCCGCGGTCGCGGAGTCCCTTGAGGGTCGAGATGAGGCGCTCGTTGTCGCGCGGATGGAGTCCGATCGTCGGCTCGTCGAGGACATAGAGGACGCCGGTGAGGCCTGAGCCGATCTGGGTCGCGAGGCGGATGCGCTGCATCTCGCCGCCGGAGAGCGTCGAGGCGGCACGGTCGAGGGTGAGGTAGTCGAGTCCGACGTCGAGGAGGAACTGGAGGCGCCGCACGATCTCGGCGATGATGTCCTTGAGGCCGCGAAGGCGATTAGAGTCGATTAGGGTCAGAGTAGGGTCACTTAGGGTCGGGTTAAGGTCTTTTAGAGTAAAGTCTCTACCAGACCCTCCTTTGACCCTACTAGACCCTAGACCGACCTTATCAGACCCTAAACCGACTCTATCAAACTCTAGGCCGGCCCTATTCCCAGACGCAAAAGCGGCGATTCCTTTGAAGAACTCCAAGGCCTCGGTGACTGGCATTGCCATCACCTCGACGATGGACTTGCCGGCGACCGTCGCCGCGCGCGACTCCGGACGAAGGCGCGAGCCCTGGCAGTCGGGGCAGGTGCGGAAACTCTGGTACGCCTCGAACTTCGCGCGCGTCTCGTCGTCCTCCGCCTCGTCGAGGCGGCGCTGGAGCGAGGCGAGCACGCCCTCGAACGGACGGTCCACACGCCGCCACGGGAGCACAAGGTCGTCCTTGAAGCCGTGCATGAGTCCGTGGCGGAACTTCGCAGGCAGCTTCTCGTACGGCGTCGACAGCTTGACGCCGTACTGCTTCGCGATGTGCGCGAGGAGCTCCTTGTGGTAGAGGATGTTCATCTGGCCCATCCTGCGCCAGGGATGGATCGCCTCCTCAAGCGGAAGCGACTTGTCGGGCACGACGAGGTCCTCGTCGAAGTAGTAGAGCTGCCCAAGTCCCGCACATGTCGGGCACGCGCCGAACGGCGAGTTGAACGAGAATGAGCGCGCCTTCAGCTCGTCGAACGAAACGCCGCATTCGACGCAGGCGTTGAGTTCGGAGTAGGTAGTGGAAGTGGGAATTGTTTGATTGTTTGATTGTTTGATTGTTTGATTGTCGCCTAGTTGCTCGACTATCAAAATCCCATGACCTGTCTTGAGGGCGAGCTCGACGGAGTCGGTGAGTCGCGTCCTGAAAGAGGAGGCCCGTTGCTTCTCGTCACTCGCCCTTGACTCGTTCCGCTCCGCACCAGGCAAGATTTGTTCCGCTGGAATCACGAGACGATCTACCACCACGTCGATGCTGTGCGCCTTCTTCTTGTCGATTTCGGGAAGCTCGTCGACGGGGTAGACCGTGCCGTCGATCCTGACGCGCGCGAAGCCGTTGCGCTTCACGGCGGAAAGCGTGTCTTCGTGGCGGCCCTTCTTGCCCTTCACCAGCGGCGCGTAGATGATAATGCGGGAGGAGGGTGCCTGCGCGCCTGCGGCGCTGGTGCTTGCGGTCGGCTGCGCCGACCTGGTGCTTGGTGCTTGGTGCTCGCTCGCACCCTGCACCAGCGGCGAAGCCGCGGAAGCACCAGCCGAAGGCGAAGGCACCAGCGCGGCATCGCCGCGCGCAGGCACCAGCGCCGCAGGCGCGCAGGCACCTAATATCGAATCCACTATCTGCTCGGCGGACTGACGGGTGACGGGGCGTCCGCAGTGGGGGCAGTGGGGGACGGCGATCGATCCGTAGAGGATGCGCAGGTAGTCGTGTATCTCTGTGACCGTCGCGACGATAGAGCGAGGGTTGCCGCTCGTCGTGCGCTGCTCGATGGAGATCGCGGGCGAGAGGCCATCGATCTTCTCGACGTCGGGCTTCTGCATGCGGTCGAGGAACTGGCGCGCGTAGGCGGAAAGCGACTCGACGTAACGACGCTGTCCCTCGGCGTAGAGCGTGTCGAACGCGAGGGAGGACTTTCCTGAGCCCGAGAGCCCCGTCACGACCGTAAGCGAATTGCGGGGGATCGTGACGTCGACCCCCTTGAGGTTGTGAACCTTTGCGTTGTGGATCGTGATGTCCATCAAAGGTTCTTCAGGTCAAGCGCCAGCAGGAACTCCGGATTGGACTTCGTCTTCTTCAGCGAGTTGAGGACGGACTTCATCGCGCTTTCGGGCCCCGCATCGGAAAGAATGCGACGCATCCCCCACGTCTTCTCAAGTTCCATCGGGTCAAGTAGCAGGTCTTCCTTGCGCGTCCCGGACTTGTCGATGTCGATCGCGGGGTAGATGCGCTTGTCGGCGAGCCCGCGATCGAGGACAATCTCCATGTTGCCCGTGCCCTTGAACTCCTCGAAGATAACCTCGTCCATCCTGGAGCCCGTGTCGACGAGGCCCGTTGCGATGATTGTGAGCGAGCCGCCGCCCTCGATGTTGCGGGCCGCGCCGAAGAAGCGCTTCGGACGGTGCATCGCGAGCGCGTCGACGCCGCCGGTGAGGATCTTGCCGGAATGCGGCTGGACGGTGTTGTACGCGCGCGCCATGCGGGTGAGCGAGTCCATGAGGATGATCACGTCGCGGCCGTTCTCGACCTGGCGCTTCGACATCTCGAGCACCATCTCGGTGACGTTCACGTGGTGCTGGGGCTCCTCGTCGAAGGTGGACGAGAGCACCATCGCCTTCGTGTTGCGCTGCATGTCGGTGACTTCCTCGGGGCGCTCGTCGATGAGCAGGATGATGAGCATCGCCTCGGGGTAGTTCTTCGAGATCGCGTTCGCCATCTTCTGCAGGAGGACGGTCTTGCCGACGCGCGGCGGCGCGATGATCATTCCGCGCTGGCCGAATCCGATCGGCGTGAAGAGGTCGACGACGCGCGTCGAGAACTCCTTGGAGTCGGTCTCGAGGATGATGCGGCGCGTCGGGAACGTCGCCGTGAGGTTCTCGAAGTGTATGACGCGCGCGGCGACGGACGGCTCCTTGCCATTTACCATCGTCACGTTGCCGAGGCAGAAGAAGCGGTCGCGGTCGCGCGGGTCGCGGATCGGGCCCTCGACGATGTCGCCGGTGCGGAGCGCATGGCGGCGGATCTGCTGCTGGGTGACGAAGACGTCCTCGGGGCAGGCGAGGAAGTTGTTCTTCGCCGAGCGGAGGAATCCGTGCCCTTCGCGGACGATCTCGAGGCAGCCCGAGGCGAGCACGGCGCCGCCGTTCGCGAGGTACCTGCGGATCGCGGCGAAGATGAGCTCGTGCTTGCGGTAGGTGCCGAGCTCCTCGGGGTCGGCGCCGGGCATCATGCGCTCGACGATTGTCGGCGCGGGCCAGGTCTGGATGTCGGCGAGGCGGTACTCAGGGAGGTCGGGATTGCGGTTTGGGTTCGCGGGGGCCTCGGGCTCGAGCGCCTTCTGGTCCGTCGGCAGCGGCGCGTTAAGGAGCGGGTTCACGCTCTCCTCGCCGTTTGCGCCGCGGATCGGCGAGTTGTTGGGCTTGTTTCCGCCGCGGTTGAAGTTCCGTCCGCCGCGGTTGTGGAACTTCTTCTTGTTTGCGTTGCCGCCTGCCTGGGGCTGGCCCTGCGTTTGCTGGGACTGCTGGCCCTGCTGGGGCTGACCCTGCGCCTGCTGGGGCTGGGGCTTTGGCTGACTTGCGGCACTCTTGGTGACTGCGCCTGCGAAAATATCAAGATCGTCCGACATAAATGGTTGGGTTGTTAAGTAGTTTGGTAGTTAGGTGGTTCGGTGGTTGGCGAGCCAGTCGACGAATTTGCGCGCTTCCGTGCGAAGTTCCTCGGCCGTGCCGTCGTTTCGGATGACATAGTGCGAACGCCTCGCCTTCTCCTCGACCGGCAACTGTGCCGCGAGCCGGGCTTCGGCTTCTGCACGCGTCATCGCGCGAGTCGTCACCATCCGTTCGATTTGCCTCTCCCTGGTGGAGGCGACGCAGCATATTATATCAAAATTTTCCTCCCAGTGGGCCTCGAAGAGAAGCGGAATTATTGCGACACGAACAGGACAGACGGGACCACCGTGACTAACGGGACAGGCACCAGTCCCGTTCGTCACGTCCGTCCCGTTCGTCCTGTCAAGCCACAGGTCAATCCTGCGCCTTACCAGCGGATGGAGCTTCGCCTCGAGGGCGCGGCGCTTCTCCGGGTCGGCGAAGACCTCCGCCGCGATGCGGCGGCGCTCCGCCGGGTCTGGCAGTAGCTCGTGAACGACGTCGTCGGCGTCGAGAGTCTCGACGCCGAGGTCGTTCAAAAAGCAAGAAAAGAGGGACTTGCCACAGGCAATCCCTCCCGTCAGTGCGATTTTCATCTGCACGCTCAGTCGGCGTCAGCCTCGGGGGCGGCCTTCACGCCGTCGCCCTGCTCGGCGAGTTCGTACTGGTCAATCTTGCGCACACGTCCATCTCCGTCAACAAGACGGGTTGTAACGAAGATGAGAAGGTTGCGCTTGGACGTCTGCTCGGAATGGCTGCGGAAGAGCCTGCCGATGAACGGGATGTCGCCGAGGAACGGTATCTTGTCGTCCATCGCCTTGCGCGCCTCGGTGATAAGGCCGCCCATGATGATCGTTGCACCAGGATAGACGCTAAGCTTCGATTCAACGGAACGCACATGGAAGAACGGCTGCTCCATCGGGGCGTCGTAGTAGGTAATCGTCCCCGGGTTCATGCTCGCGATACCTGCATCAAGGTACTTGTTTGCGATCGGGGCCGGGTCGGACTCTACAATGCCGATTACTGCATTAGCCACCGCGTCTATGGCATCCTGTCCGAGCGCCTGAAGCCAGGCGAGGCTTGGCACAGACGTGCTCGAGTTTCCGGTGAACGGAATCTTCATACCATAGTTCTTCCAGGTAGGCTCGTCAACGACGTCCGTACGAAGCTCGAGGTCAATCACGTTGCCCTCGTCGGTGAGCGTAGGTGTAACCTGAAGGATGACGCCGACCTCGCGCATCGTGAAGCTCTGCGGCTCGACGACTGCAAGAATCGCGGACTGCGAGCTGCTGCCGCCATATCCACCGCCAGAGGAACTGGACTGGAGCTGCACATCGTAGTCGGTCGGATAGATGTACTCGGTGACGACCTTCATAGTCGCCTCCTCGCCCTGCTTGGTAAGAACCTTTGGCGCGGAGAGGAGATCGGTGTCGCTACGCTGCGAGAGCATGTGGAGGATCATGGAGAGGTCCGCCTGGCCCAGGAACGCGTTGAGCTTCATGAACTGGTCGTTCGTCGACTTCGACTCACCGCTGATGTGGTTGCCGATCGTGGACAGATAGCGCTCGCCCGTCGAGTAGTTGGAGCCCTCGCCGCCGAAGGCGCCGACACCGACGTTGCGGCTGCTACGATTGGACCACGGATTCCTGTCAGAGGCACTCCAGTGCTTCCAATCTGTGCGGCCCGATCCGCTCGGCACCGGGAGGATCTGGCGTTCAATCTTAGGCTGGGTAGAGGCGGAGGAAGAATTCGGCGTGCCAGTAACGGGATTGTCACCGCTGGGCTCGGTGCCAGAATTTCCGCCAGAAGTAGTAGTTGTGTACTGCCAGTAGCGCTGCTTCTCGGAGCCCTGCTGCCAACGCGAGCTGCCGTTAACTCCCCAAGCGCCGTCGCGAATGCCCAGGGCCTTGGCGATATGACGGTTGAGCCCAAGGGTGTAGTCGCCGTTAAGAATCCACTCGAAGCCGAGCGAGTTGAGATCGTCCTGGCAGACTTCAACAAACCTGGTTTCAATCTCAATAAGCGTGACTGGCGCAGCAATCTCGGCGAGCACGGCCTCGAGCTTTGCAAGGTTTTCCTGCGTGTTGTTGACGAAGAGTTTGCCCACCGTCTTCACATAGGAAATCGTGCTCCCCTCTGGCCATTCCACACCACCGAGGAGGTGGAAGAACTCCTTCCAGTCCCTCTCCTGGTTCTCTTCGCCCTCGTCGGAGCTCTGTCTCTTGGACGCACCGCCGCCAAAGCCGCCGGACTGCATCGTCGTTATGTCCTCGCGGGCGTTAGACATCTTTTCTGTAATGGTGGCGAGCACAGAGTACTTGCGGAGGACGAGCTCGTCGGTAGACATGCTCTTGTGCATGACCATGACGATCGGGCCCTGAACGGAGAACTTGTAGTCGACAGAGTCGCAGACGAGCTTGAGGGCGTCGAAGAACGAGATGTCGCTCGCCGTAATCATCGGAATCACGGGTACGCCAAGCGGACCTGCGCCACCTGCGTCGTTCGCTCCGGTGTCGGAGAAGTCGTCGCTGTCCTCGTTCGGGTTGTTGGCCTGCATGTGCACCGCCTCAGGCGTCTTGAGGACGAAGTTGAAGCCGCGCTTCTCAATTGGGATGTCTGGGCGATCAAAGTCCTTGGACGCGCCGCGGAAGTACTCGACGGCGTCAATGATCGTCGCCGGCGGCTTGAACGAAATCGCCGGCAGGCGCATATCCTTCATGCGCTGGACGATCGTCTGCTCGATCGTACGCTCGCCGTCCTCAGACTGCTTGCGGATGGTCTTGCCCTTGCCCTTGTCGTCCAAGTCGCGGGCGTCGATGGCGTAGGGCGGACGCCACGCCTCGTCGACGTCGGCGATCCATGCCTCGCGAGCGACCTTGCGCTCCTGCTTGAGAATGACTTCGCGCTTGCGCTGGATAGAGTCCCTGAGGCGAAGCGCCTCTTGGTTGTAGGGATCGCCTACAAGCACGAGTTCGCACTCATCGAGCGCCCGGTCGATTTCGCGCTGCGCAAGGAGCTGGCGCGCGCGCTTGAGGCGCTGGCGCTCGGATTCACGGCGAGTCTTGTACTCGGTCTCGTTGCGGCGGTGTGAGATTTCGCTCACGTCCGTCTTGTACTTGTCGGGGTCGATCTCGGAGTTCCACGCCTCGAGCTGGCGGCGGGCTTTCGGGTGACGCATGTCAACCGCCTTGCTGATGAGCTTGATGGCGCGATCGCGCCGACCAGTGCGGTCCTCTTCAAGTGCGGCCTGGTACAAGCCCTCGGCAATGCCCTCGTTGCACTCGTCTTTGTAGACCTTGGAGCCAGGACGGTCGTTGAGGAGCTTGATCGCGATGCTGTAGTGGCGCACGGCCTCGGTGTACTCACCGGCAACCATGCTCGCACGCGCTTCGTCAATCTCGCGCATCGCCTGCACGTCCATGGCCTCGCGGCGCAACTGCTCGGTCGTGCGGATCTCGTCGATGAGCTCCGCGTCCTTCCGAGGCGCCTCGGCGGCTTCGCCTGCGGCGGGTGCGGCAGCCGCGGGAGCTTCCGCTGCGGTGTCGGCGGCGGCAGTCGGCTCTGCCGTCGGCGCGGCGGCAGGGGCCGTTTCGACCACTGGTGCGGCGGCCGTTTCGGCCGCTGGTGCCTCCTCGCTCTTCTCTTCCTTCGCGGCAGCCTGCTTGGCTGGTTTGCCGTCGAATTCCGCAAGGAGATCGTTGAGGTCGTCCTGTGCGAACGCGTTTTGACCGAGCGCAAGCGCTGCGGCTGTTGCGGTCACTGCGGCATAGATCCTAAGATGCGTCATATCAAACTTGCTCCTATCAGTTTCCAGATATTATAGACTAATTTTTTTCACTGGTCAACGGTCTCCAGTGAACGAATTTTTCCATGCGGGTCCTCTATCGAGACTTTTGCGCCCTTTCCTGCGCTCTTGATCTCGACAACCTTGTAGGTCGCTCCGTAGAGCTTGAACGTCGTCCCAGGCACTGCGACGACCTCGCGAGGCTCGCCGCGGCTGAACGAGAGAGTCGCCTGAATGTCAACCGGTATGCGCTTCTCTCCGTCTGGGAGCTGAAGCGTCTTCCCGTCGGACTTGCGCTCGACCGTCGCGACGGCGACCTCCTTCGTCCGTTCGAGAGCCTTCTCGCCTTTGACCGTTGCGACCTTCACTTTCATCGACTTGCGCTCGACGCCCTTGACGACGAAGCCCGTATTTCCGATCTCCTCGCCCTCAAGCGGGTTGTACTGGAGGCCCCGGCCGCCGTAGGCGTTCTTTGCCTTCGGGTCGCGGAAGTAGAACCTCGTCTTGCCGCCCGGGAGCTGCTCAGCCTTCTCGAAGAAGAACGGAAGCATCGTCTCCTTGAGCGGCATCACGAGCTTGAGCGAGTCGAAGTAATCCGGATGGGAATTCTTGTCGGAGGGGTCCGTCCCCGCCGCGAACTCCTCCGCGTTCGTGAAGCCGTCGGCGTCGGTGTCCGTATCGGCGTCAGCCGTCGCCGCGTCGAGTCCGAACTTCTTCTCCCAGTCGTCAGGAAGCCCGTCGCTGTCCGTGTCGAGTGCGACCTTCTCCGGCTCGGGCTGGTCGCCCTTGCATATCGGGCACTTCGTCGCGTCGCCGGGGATCGGCTTGTGGCAAAGCGCGCAGAAGATGCGGCGCGGCGAGACAAGGAAGCTTCCGCCATCCTCGGAAACCTCGGGCACGACCGGCGGCTTGGAAGCGAGCTGGAGTGCGCGCTCGAACGAGGCCATCTCGACCGGCTTGACGCCGGTCTCTGACTTCTTGTCCGTCATGAGCCGCTTCACAGAACCGTCTGCGTTCTCGTCAGGGTCGGTCCCGCCCGACATCATGAACATCACGCCGCCGACTGCAAGGGCGACGACGCCGACGCCCGCCGCGATCCAGTCCCAGTGCGCGGCGAAAAAGCCGCCTTCAGAGTTTCTGGATATCATTCTTCTCCCTCCTTCTTGGTTGACTCCTCCACCCTGGTGGCGTCCGCGCCCTTCGCCGCGGTTCCGAAGTCATATGTCGAGACGACGGCCTTGACGAGGAACGGCGCCTCCTTGGTTGGGTCGTTGACTATGCCCTTCTTCTCGGCCGAGGCGTCCGCGGACGCATTCTCGCCGAAGCCGGCCTCTGCCGCAGGCTGCTGCTCCTCGCCGCCTCCGCGGCGGCGGCGGCGGCGGCCGCCGGAAGGCTGCTGCGCGGACGCGCTGGCCTTGTCGCCCTCACCGAGAGCCGCGGCGATCATGTCGCCTTCACGGGCGAACGACATCGAGTCGACCACGATGAAGCGGTCCGATGTCGCAAGCACGTTGAGCGCCTTTACGAGCGCCGCGGGCTTCGCGCGGAAGTCGATTGCGTACTGCTCGACGGTGTACGCCGGCTTGGCGCCCTCGTCCTCCTTCTTCGCGGTCCTCGACTTGCGCGCGCGCGGCTTCTCTTCGCCAGCCTGCGCCTGTTCCGGCGCGGCGGCGGCCGCCGCGGGCTCGATGCGCACGATCTCGACTACGCCACAGGCCTGGAGCTTCTCGACTAGATAACGGACGTCGCCCCAAAGTCGCTGCAGACGCGGAAGCTGGTCCTTCTCCGGCAACTTGTCTCCAGCTACGAAATCCGGAAAGCCGAACGAGAACCCGCTCTTCACGACCTTTCCGTCGACGCCGC
>Ga0265298_10012104_pt1 | contig 10030 bp, 7 predicted proteins | sample AusTroGonzalo_MG_3_FD_193486 | JGI IMG/M metagenome (GOLD analysis project Ga0265298, IMG submission 193486) | Bovine rumen microbial communities from tropical cattle in Woodstock, Queensland, Australia - Gonzalo_01 | ecosystem: Host-associated > Mammals > Digestive system > Stomach > Rumen ... | reverse complement strand
CTCATCATTCTTCATCGGATTCACCGGCATCACCGGCGCGAATCCCAGCAGTCCGCCGAATTCCACCCGGTCTCCGGCCTTCTTCCCGACCGCCGGAATCACGCGGACCGCGGTGGTCTTGTTATTAACTACGCCGATAGCCGCCTCGTCGGCAATAATGCCGCTGATCGCCGCCGCTGACGTATCCCCCGGAATCGCAATCATGTCCAGCCCGACCGAACAGACGCATGTCATCGCTTCCAGCTTTTCAATCGTCAGCGCGCCGGCTGAAGCCGCTTCGATCATGCCGATATCCTCGCTCACCGGAATAAACGCGCCGCTCAGGCCGCCCACATGGTTGCTGGCCATGACGCCGCCTTTCTTGACCGCGTCGTTCAGCAGGGCCAGCGCCGCTGTGGTTCCAGGCGCGCCGGCCATTTCCAGGCCCATCTCCGTCAGGATATGCGCCACGGAATCGCCCCGCGCCGGCGTCGGCGCCAGGCTCAGGTCCACAATGCCGAAGGGGATATTCAGCCGCTGGCTGGCCTCCCGGGCCACCAGCTGCCCGACCCGCGTAATCTTGAAAGCCGTGCGTTTAATCGTTTCGGCAATCACGTCAAAGGGCTGCCCCTTTACGGACTCCAGCGCCACTTTCACCACGCCCGGGCCGGAAACGCCGACGTTAATCGCGCATTCCGGTTCACCCACGCCGCAGAAGGCGCCGGCCATAAAGGGATTGTCCTCCACCGCGTTGGCAAACACAACCAGCTTGGCGCAGCCCAGCCCGTCCGTATCGGCGGTCAGTTCCGCGGTTTTCTTGATGATTTCGCCCATTTCCCGCACGGCGTTCATGTTGATACCGCTCCGGGTGGAGGCGACGTTCACGCTGGAACACAGCAGCTTTGTTTCGCTCAGGACTTCAGGAATGGACGCCAGCAGCCGTTCGTCCGCTTTGGTGGCGCCTTTGTGCATCAGGGCGGAATAGCCGCCCAGGAAATTGACGCCCACCTCTGCCGCCGCCCGGTCCAGGGCCATGGCAATCGGTTTCGGGTCTCCCTGGCAGATCAGGCTCACCGGAGTCACGCTGATCCGCTTGTTGACGATCGGAATTCCGAATTCGGTTTCAATGTCCTCGCCGGTCCGCACCAGGTTCCGCGCCGTGCGGCATACCTTGTCATATACCTTCTGTCCGCATTTTTCAGGATTCTCATCGGAGCAGTCCAGCAGGTTGATTCCCAGCGTAATGGTCCGGATATCGAAATTTTCCTCCTGGATCATCCGCAGCGTCTGGAGGATCTCACCGGTTTCAATCATGTCGGGGCCTCCTTGTCAGATGCGGTGCATCGCATCGAAAATATCCATGCGCTGCATATGAATCATCATGTTTTTCTCTTCCCGGACCGGCTGCAGCCGCCTGTTGATCTCTTCAAAATCCAGTTTGGCTCCGTCCAGGTCCACGATCATCATCATCGTGAAATACCCGTCCAGGATGGTCTGGGTAATATCCAGGATATTAATGTTCATTTCGCTCAGCCGGGTCGCCACGCTGGCGATGATGCCGGTCGTATCCAGCCCGGTAACGGAGATCAGTGCTTTGGTCATGTTTCTCAGTGCCTCCAGCCCATAAAATATCAGTTTATTATAGGTCTTACCGCCGGCGTTTGTCAATTTGGCTTTTATTTCTCTTCCTTTTATGCTATAATTATTCGGTTAATATGTTTCCTTTGGGAGGACTTTTGTGGAGACTTTGATCCTGGCTTCCGCCTCTCCCAGGCGGAGCGAACTGCTGGCCCATGCCGGCATCCCCTTTGAAATTCAGGCCGCCGATGTGGATGAACATTGCGGCGTTCCCGCTGCCGAAGCCGTACGGCTGCTTTCCTCCCGGAAGGCGCAGGCCGTCCGGGCGCTGTTCCCCTCCCGCTGGATCCTGGCGGCGGACACCCTGGTCGAGCTGGAAGGCACCGTGCTCGGAAAGCCCGCGGGTCCGGAGGAAGCGGCCGCCATGCTGCGCCGCCTGTCCGGCCATACACATCAGGTCTATACCGGCGTTACGGTTATCAATCCCAACGGAGAGCTGTTCACGGACAGCGACCGGTCCGATGTCACTTTCGGGGACATTCCCGAGGCGGAAATCGCCGCCTATGTCCGGTCCGGAGAGCCGCTGGACAAAGCCGGCGCCTACGCCATCCAGGGCCGGGCTTCCCTGTGGATCAGCCACATGGCAGGCAGCTATTCCTCTGTCATCGGCCTTCCCCTGTACGTCGTCAGAAAGCTCCTGCTCAAAGCTGGCTATAAGCTCATAAATGACAACTAATAACAAACCACTAACCGCTATCCACTATCCACTAATCACTAACCACTAACCACGAGGAGAATCATCATGCCATTCTGGGCTCCTGATATCGGTATCGATCTGGGAACAGATCATTTCAGCCTTTATGTGCGTTCCCGGGGAATCGTCATTTCCGAACCGTCCCTTGTCGTGCTGGACCGGGAAAGCAAGCACACCGTCCGTGCGGTGGGCGACGAAGCCGCGTTCCTGCTGGGCCGCTCCCCGGAACGGCTGACCGCCGTTTATCCCATCCGCAGCGGCATGGTATCGGATTTCGACATTGCCGAGCTGATGCTCAAATACTTTATCCGCAAAGCCATCGGCGTTTCCTATCTGGGAAAGCCCCGGATCATTGTGTCGGTTCCCTGCAACATGGACGACGTGAACCGCAAGGCCCTGACTGAAGCTGTCCGCTTTGCCGCAGGTTCCAAACATGTTTTCCTGATTGAAAAGCCTTTTGCCGCCGCCATCGGCAGCGGCCTGCCGGTATACGATCCGGTGGGTAACCTGGTTGTGGATATCGGCGCCGGCACCACAGACGTGGCGGTTATTTCCCTGGGCGGCCTCGTGGTTTCCCAGAGCATCCAGGTCGGCGGAAACAAGATGGATGAGGCGCTGGTGGATTATCTCCGGCGGGAATGCAGCATCCTGATCGGCACCCAGACGGCTGAAAACATCAAAAAGGACCTGGCAACTGCCCTGCCGCTGGAGGAGCCCCGTTCCATCCTGGTCCGCGGCATCAACCAGCTGAACACCTCCGCCGGCACGGTCCGCCTGTCATCGGACCAGGCATACAACGCGATCAAGGGTCCCTGCGCCGCCATTGTCAAAGCCATCCGCTGGGTGCTGGAGCGCACCCCGCCGGAACTGTCGGCAGATATTATGCGCGGCGGAATCCACCTGACCGGCGACGGCGCCCGGCTTTTCGCGCTGGACCGGTTTATCTCCGAAAGCCTCAGCATTCCAGTGCTGCTGGCCCGGGATCCGGGAGACTGCTGTATCCTCGGCATCGGATACCTGACCGAAAACATCCAGTTGGTCTCCCCCACGGACAAAAATGCCACCCCCGGCATCCGCAGCTGAGGCTGAACACTAATGAACACTAAAACACTAACCATTAAAATACTAACTACTAATCACTAATCACTAACCACTAATCACTAAGCAAAGGAGGTGATTCCTCTTGCCCGGTAAGAAACGCCGTGAACGGCATGAAGCCGAAAGCCGTCCGATCGTTGTGGATGATTTCATCTATAATGACCCGGATGGTTTTGATACGGATTTTTCCGCTTCCGATACCCCGGATGAAGCCATCCGTCGGTTCAGAGGCAGGCCGAAGGAAGAGGAATCGCCTGAAGATACCGCCCGTGAGCAGGAAGGCGGCAAAACTGCCGCGACGGAAGAAGCAAAAGCGCCTGCCGGACCCAAGGTTTTTTCCTCCGGCGTCATCCTGGATGAAAACCTGCAGCCCGTGGATGTCAAGGGCCGGAAGCCCCACAAGGAACACCGGTTCCTCCGCGGTTTCCTGCTGACCTCTGTCACGCTCGTGCTGCTTCTGACCATTGCCGCTTATATTTTCCACCGGATTTCGCCGAATACTTCCGGCCTGGATAAGCCGGAAAGCCTGATTTCCCAGATCGTCACCCCGGTTCAGTCCCTGTTCTCCGGCGTTTCGGAAACCGTTGCCGGTTATTTCCGCACGCTGAAGCTGCGTGCCAACCTGGAGGAAGAATACAACAAACTGCGGGAGCAGAACGAACAGCTGGTCTACCAGGCCATGCTGGCGGACGAACTGAAGCGCACGCTGTCCCAGTACCAGGACCTGTCCGATGAAATCAAAGCGAACATCGACATGCGCCCGATCGTCAGCACGATTATCGGCAAATCCGATTCCAATTATTTCTCCACATTCACCATCAACAAAGGCCTGGAAGACGGCGTGGAAAACTATATGGCGGTCACGTACGGCGGCTATCTGGTCGGATACACCGAAAACGTCCAGCAGAATTCCGCCACGGTCCGTACGATCATCGACTCCAACGCTTCCATCGCCGCGGTCATCCAGGCCAGCGGGGACAGCCGGGACCAGGGTACCGTCCGCGGCACGCTGGGAATCGACGGCCAGCCCCAGTGCCGGATGTACTATCTGTCCAGCGACAGGATCCCCCGTTCCGGGGATTATGTGGTCACCTCCGGCGTCGGCATGTCCTTCCCGAAGGGCATCCCGATCGGCGTCATCCGGGAAAGCACCCGCGGCATGCAGGATAATAAGCAGTTTATCGTCGTGGAGCCGATGGTGGACTTTGCACACCTGGAATACGTCATCGTGCTCCGCTACAAGCCAAACCCGATTGCCGTGGAAGGCCGTGAAAGCGAATCGCTGGAACTTGTGCCGCTGGAAAGCGCCCGGCCGTCGCCGGTAATCCCGGATGTGGCGGATTCCCTGTTCAACACCGCGGCGCCTGTACTGACGGAGGAACCGGATACGGAAGACGGCGAGCCTTCCGAACCGACGCCCACCCCCAGTCCGACGCCGGAACCCACGCCAGAACCGTCCGTTACGCCTTCCCCGCCGCCGGAGAATACGCCGTCGCCGACCCCGTATGAAACGCCGCTGGAATACCATGTGGTGGATTTCAACCGGGATGATCCGACGCCAACCCCGACGCCGACCTGGGCGCCGACGGCAACGCCGTACCTGACGCCGGATCCGCAGGCGATGACCTGGGAAGGAGACTGATATGACTGTTTCTTCCGATATCCGCCAGGTCAGTTCCTTCCGGCGCTACATTGTGCTGCTGTTCCTGGTGCCGCTGGGATACCTGTTTGAAGTATGCGTGATGCCGTATCTGAAGATCGGCGGCGTTTCGCCCAACCTGCTCTACGCGGTCATCGGTATTGTGACCGTCGCCTACGGAAAGCTCCGCGCCTTCTGGGTCGGCATGATTTACGGCCTGCTCATGCAGATCATGCTCCCCTCCGTCAGTTACCTGAACCTGGCGCTTTATTCCCTGACCACCCTGTTCTGTTCCTTCGCTTTTGCGGATAAGCCGCTGAAAACCCTGGAATATGAGCGGGCCACCAACAAGAACCGGAAGGAGCTGCCGGCCTGGCTGCGGACCGTGCTGTGCGCCGCCCTCAATACGCTGGCCTATGAAGCCGTCAACGTTACTTATCTTTATATCGACGGTGCGGAACTGACCTCGGCGCACATTTTCAGGGCGCTGCTGGATGTAGTGCTGACTGCGGTGCTGACCCTGATCCTGCAGTTCCCGATCCGCCGGCTGATCTTCGGCCGCCGCCTGAATGCGCCGGTCATGCGCACCAACCCCGTGGTCTTCACCAAAAACTGACCCCAACAAACTAACAACTGACAACCGACAGGAAAGGAGGCAAGCCAATGGATAATGTGAAAGCAAAAAAGAAAAAATCCGAATTCTGGCGTTATGCCGCCTTCCTGGTCGTGCTTTTTGTCATCTTCGTATGGCTTGTTTCCGGCCTGGTCAGCCTGCAGGTTGACCAGCATGAGGCCATGGTGGAAAAAGCGTATTCCACCCGCACCAAAACAATCGCGCTGCGGGGCAAGCGCGGCTCCATCACCACCTCAGACTCCGTGGTCATGGCGGAAGACCAGGAAATCTACAACGTCACTTTCCAGAAGGATGCGTCCGCCAACAGCAAGGAGCAGTATAAGGAATTCACCCGCTCGATTATCGAAACCATCGACATCATTGAGAAAAACGGCGGCACGCTGGCCATTTCCTATGTCATTGAGCGGGATCCGGAAACGAATGAATGGGTCTTCAATTTCGGCTCCGGCGTCTCCCAGTCCGTCCTCGAAACCCGCGAAAAGCAGTGGCGTTCCAACAACTATGCCACCAATGAAAAGCGCTACGGGACCGCCGCGCAGTGCATTGAGCAGTTCAAAACCCGTTACCAGATCGGTGATGATGTGCCGGAAGACCTGATGCTCAAGATCATGGCCATCTATTCCGAAATGCAGATGAATATCTTCAATTCCCAGCCGATCGTGATTGCGAAGGACGTCCGGTATGAAACGGTCATTGAGATCGAAACCCGTTCCATGACGCTTCCCGGCATGGGGGTTGAAATCGGCACCAAACGGGTCTATCCCCGTTCAACGCTGGCTTCCCAGATTATCGGCTACACCGGCGCCATTCCTTCCCGTTCCATGTGGATCAACCTCCAGGCCAAAGGCTATTCCTATAATGACACCATCGGCCGCGACGGCATTGAATCCTCCATGGAGGACTGGCTGACCCAGAACTCGGCCCTGCGGAAAGGCTCCCGGCTCGTGGAACGGGACCAGATGTCCCGCGTCGTCCGGGAACTGGATACCACCGAACCCCATGACGGCAACAACGTCAAACTGACCCTGAACGCTTCCTACCAGCAGGTGGCGGAGCGTTGTATCCGGGACAATGTGAAAGCCGTGCGGGACCTGCAGGAAGAGAAGGTCGTAAACGCCGCCTGGCTGGAAGCGAACAAGATTGATATTCATAACCGGGACTGGGGGAAATATCCCCTGGAGCTGGCGGAGCACGGCTGCCTGATCGTGCTGGATATGCAGTGCCGCGTACTGGCGCTGGCCAATTATCCCACCTACGACCTGAACGCGCTGGTTAAGGGCGGAAAGGATGCCGTTGAAATCCTGAGCGACAGCCGGAACCTGCTGCTGAATTATGGCATTCACGCCCGCGGAACACCCGGATCGATTTTCAAGATGGTTACCGGGTTCGGCGGCCTGGCTTCCGGTGCGCTGGATCCGAATGAACAGATTACGGACCAGGGCTACTATACCAAGTACAACGCCGATGAATCCACCGCCCCGAAGTGCTGGATCAGTAAAAACTACCGCTATAAGCACGCCAACCTGACCATTGTCAAAGGCCTGGAAGTGTCCTGTAACTATTTCTTCTACACGGTTTCCGACCGCCTCGGCGAAGACCGGCTTTACCGCTATGCCTCCCTGTTCGGACTGACTTCCAAAACCGGTATCGACCTGCCCGGCGAAGTCCGTTCCGTGGTCGGCTCCCAGAATACCCTGTATGACCCGACAAAGCCTGTGAACGAAGCCAACCAGGATACGTCCCTGCCGATCATCGTTTTCAACTCGATCAAGAAGCACCTGCGGAACTGCGGTTCTTCCCGGGGTATTGATTACGACGACGAGCGCCTTTCTGTATGCGCCAAGCGGCTGATGGACATGGCGGTCCAGTACAACGAAAGCGAATGGCTGGACCATATGCGTACCATCCTGATGGAAGAGCTGAACATGACCAAAGACATGGTCTACCTGCAATCCATCATCGGCGATACCTATAACTACATGAACGATATTAAGTGGGGCGGCGGCCAGACCATTCTGACCGGTATCGGACAATCCGTTACGGTGCTGACGCCGATTGCGGTCGCCCGGTACGTGTGTACCGTCGCCAATAACGGCTATTTGTATAACGTCTCCCTGATCGATTCCATCACTTCTCCCGAAGGCGAAATTCTTTCCCAAAGGGAGCCGACGCTGATCAACCACCTGGACGGCGCAGAAGAATTCATGCCGCTGATCCGCAAGGGGATGAAAGGCGTGGTTGACGAGGCCGGTACCGCGAGCAAGCACTTCAAGAACTGGCCGTATCAGGATCAGATCGCCGCGAAAACAGGAACCGCGCAGGTGACCAAGATCGACTTAGAAAACAACTCCTGGTTCGTCTGCTTTGCGCCTTACGAAAACCCGGAAATTGCCATTGCCTGCTTCATTCCCAACGGGTATTCCGGTTCAGAATCCTCGCTGGCTCCCCGGGACTTCATCGAATGGTATATGAAGCAGAAAACGCTCCGCAGCGTAGACGTTCCCCTCCCCGCCGGCAACTCCCTGGCGCCGTAATACTGTAGTGGCCGAAGGTTTCCAAAGTGCGATCGGAAAGCCCTTTGGTCGCAGCCGCAGTTGCGAAACCTCCTGACACCTGAGACCTGACACCTGATACCTGACACCTGATACCTATTTTCCGGAGGAAAAAAATGTCAATCTCATTCTGCATCGCATCCGGCAAAGGCGGCGTCGGCAAATCCACCTTCACCGCCAACCTCGGCGCCGTTCTGGCCCACCGCGGCTCATCCGTGATTATTGTAGACATGGATATCGGCCTGCGCTCACAGGACGCGCTTCTTTCCCTCGAAAACCAGATCGTTTACGACCTGGTGGATGTCTCTGCGAATGAATGCGACCTGGACCAGGCGATCCTTGCCCACCCGACCATTCCCAACCTGAGCCTGCTCCCAGCGGCGCAGTTTGCCCGGGCTAAGGCGCTGCAGCCTGCCCGCCTGAAGCAGATCCTGGAGAAACTGAAAGCATCCTATGAGTATATTTTCCTGGATGCCCCGGCGGGCATTGAACGCGGCCTCCGGAACGCGCTGAACGCCGGCGTTGACCAGACGATCCTGATCGTCACGCCGGACGACATCTGCATCCGGGATGCAGAACGGACCGCCCAGATTATAACGCAGAAAGACTTGCCCCGTCCCCGGATCGTCGTCAACCGCCTGGATTATAAGCTGATCCGCGCCGGCGAAATGTATCCGGCCCGGACCGTTGCGGATGTGCTGGACCTGGAACTGCTCGGTGAACTGCCGGAGGACCAGGTCGTCAGCCGCAGCATTCTGAATCACAGGCTTTTTGTGGATTACGACTGCGAAGCCCGCAGCGCCATGCTGCGGATCGCATCCCGGGTCAGCGGAGAAGAAGTGCCGCTCCCGGCATACGGAACCCACCGCATCTCCCTCTGGCGCCGCCTTTTCCCTTCCAGAATGGACTGACACCTGATACCTGACACCTGATACCTGATAAGGGAGGTTTCCCCGCTTGACAGTCACTGAAGAGAATCGCCGCTCCCGGGCCCATACGGACGGCATTCTGCTTGCAATGGTATTCGCCATGTCGCTCTTCGGCGTGGTGGCTGTTTGCGTGGCAACCTATACGCCTGATTCCACCTCCGACACCACATTCCTGAATCACATTGTTGAATCCTCCTATGCCATGCGCCAGTGCCTGTTCCTGCTGGTGGCGCCGCTGGTTGTCGGCGTAATCATGGCATTTCCCTTTGATATCCTCCGCCGCCGGGCGGAATGGATCTACTGGGGTGCCTTCATCCTGCTGACCATCACCACCGTTTTCAACCGTGCCCAGGGCGTTAAAGCCTGGCTGGACGTTCTGTGGGGCTACACCATCCAGCCTTCCGAATTTGCCAAGCTGGCCATGATCCTGATCCTGGCCAAAAACCTGGCGAAACAGGACCGTCCGCTTTCGGACCGCCGGTCCTTTACCCGCGTTTTCCTGATGGTGATTGTTCCCGGCCTGGTCATCCTGTTGCAGGGCGAAACCGGTTCCCTGCTGGTGATCATTTTCCTGTTTGCCGTCATGATGTATTTTGCCAATGTATCGATGAAGACGCTGGGCATCCTCTTTGCCATTGCGGCCATCGGCATCCTGTCCCTGTACGGCTTCATGATGGCCACCGGATCGGACGACTACCGCCTGGCCCGGATTGCCGGCTGGCTTGACCCGGAACTGTATTCCTCCTCGGACGCCTATCAGCAGACCATGTCCAAGATGACCATCGGCTCCGGCGGAATCAGCGGCAACGGCATGTTCCAGACCGGGGCCATTTCCCAGCTGAACTATGTGCCCGCGGACTGGACAGA
>Ga0265298_10012095_pt1 | contig 10033 bp, 10 predicted proteins | sample AusTroGonzalo_MG_3_FD_193486 | JGI IMG/M metagenome (GOLD analysis project Ga0265298, IMG submission 193486) | Bovine rumen microbial communities from tropical cattle in Woodstock, Queensland, Australia - Gonzalo_01 | ecosystem: Host-associated > Mammals > Digestive system > Stomach > Rumen ... | reverse complement strand
CAATATTTCAAAAATTTGATAAAATATATGATATACATTATTCTTCCATGTTATAATGAGCAGGAGGTTTTGGCAACTACTAACAAACAGCTCATAAGTTTAATGGCCGAAATACCATTAGAGACAAGAATTCTTTATGTGGATGATGGTAGTGCAGATAGTACGTGGAGTATTATTCAAAGTCTGCAACAAGAGAATCCGAGAGTTGTGCGTGGTGTTCGCCTTGCTCATAACGTCGGGCATCAGTCGGCACTCTGGGCAGGAATGGAAGCTTGTGTGGAAGATGCGGAAGCTATTATCACCATAGATGCAGACCTTCAAGATGACATTCATGTAATTCCCCGTATGGTTCAGGATTACATGCAGGGAATAGATGTGGTATATGGTGTAAGGAAAGAAAGGAAAACGGATATGTTCCTGAAAAGATGGACTGCACAGGGTTTCTATCGTGTGATGTCCCTGATGGGATGTGATACGGTCTATAACCATGCAGATTTCCGTTTGCTAAGCCAACGGGCAGCAAAAGCGCTACTCAGTTACCCGGAACGGAATTTATATATAAGGGGTATTGTTCCTTTATTAGGTTTTCAAACTAAGAAGGAATATTATTGCCAAAAAGCGAGAACACTAGGGGTTACTAAATACCCTATGAGTAAGATGTTAGCTTTAGCCTTTGAAGGTATTACCAGTTTCACCACAAAGCCCTTACATTGGGTGCTGTTGGCAGGATTAATGTTCATTCTTATTTCCTTTTGTGTTATTGCTTATGCTATATATACAAGGATGACGGGTCGTACAGTTGAGGGCTGGACTTCACTTCTTGTCTCTGTATGGTTCGTAGGCGGAAGCTTGCTATTAGCTGTTGGTATCATAGGAGAATACATCGGAAAGGTATATCGTGAGACAAAACAGCGCCCCCGCTATTTCGTAATGGAAGACACAAAAGATGATAGTGTTGAATGCAACTCAAGCATAAGCATACCAAACATCAATTGCCTTTTAAGAAAAAGAACTGATAATTATGTTGTTGCAGAAAACTCATAGCCTCATTTAGCTAATAATAAAGTCTTTAAGTTTCGCAATCTCAACTTTGGGGGCAAGGAGCAAGTATTTGGGGGCAAGAGGATAGCTCTACACGTGTTTTCTTACATACCCAAAAGAGTTGAGAGCGTTTGAATTCTTAGCAAATCTCTTGCTCCTCGCCCCTTGCTCCTTGCCCCGCGAAACAGAGCAAGTGAAACTTGCGAAAGTTGAAAAGTCTTAAGGTAAATAGTTGGTAATGCCTGCCATCCCCTTGCGAGAGGAGTGGCAGGCTTGGTTTTGCTAATATGTAAGTCCAAAAGCCCATAGGGGAATAATGTTGCCTGAACCATATTCTATATCGTCTTTAACCACATAACCTTCTTTTGCTTCTGAGATCTGCTTTTTCCCCTTCTTTTTCCCTCCAACCTCGAATGTTTTACCTTCTATCTCGAAATCACTGATCCTGGAACTGATGACATCCTTGGTAACTCTCATCTGGTTATAGAAGAACGTTTCTCGGATGTTGCCTGTATCCGTAGAATCGTTTCCTAATAGATAGGCTAAGGTCGTATTATCCAGATATACCTTCTCAACTTTTCCGACTCCTCTAATACCACCTGTGTCATCACGGAGTTGACCTATCATCCCCGCTTGTTCCATATAAAGGAAATAGTCTGGCAAGACGTTCCGGCTTACGCCTATAACCGTGGCTAATGATTCCATAACGGGTTTAAAAGGTACACTTTTGGCTATGACGGACAATAGTTTCTTTAGTTTTCTACCTGTTGAGGCATTCATATTGGCAAATTGTGGGATATCAACTTCCATTGTCTGGTTTATCACCTGGCGAAGCATTATTTCAAAATCAATCTCGCCAGAAAATGGATAGTATCCTTTTTTTAGATATTCATGAAATAGTGGAAGCGGATGACTGATGGCTTCAATACGAGCCTTTTGGCTAATTATTTCGTTTAATGTGTAAACAGGGACTTCCGCTTGATGGAAAAGCTGCAGATATTCTCGGAACGACAATCCTTGCATCACAAAAACAGGTGCACGACGGCTTAAATCAGCTTGGCCTTTATAAATGTCAAGTACAGAAGAACCTGTAAAACCTACCTTTAAGTCTGGGTGTGAATCGTATATTTGTTTCAGTTCCCTTGACCAGTTTTCATACTTGTGGATTTCGTCTATGAATATCTGTTCGCCCCCTTCCTTTACAAACTCGTCTATGGTATCAACCAAAGTATGCGAAGAGAAGTACAGATGATCGGCACTTATGTAAAACATCTTCTTGGATTCCCTGTTCTCTTTTATGTACTGAAGTACAATAGTTGATTTTCCGACACCACGAGGCCCAACAAGACCAAACATGCGAGAATTCCAACTTATTTTATTGAACATATAACGATGAAAGGTTGATGTTGACTGTCTCAACTGGCCTTCCATAAACTCAGTTAGTGATGTATTCATATGCTATATTGTTTAATTTTCGCTGCAAATATAGACAAATTGCACTAAAGTAGTGCACGATTTTCAAAATATTGCACTATAGCAGTGCATTTTTATTAAGATAACATGCAAATAGCAATTGATAGAAGGGATTCCTTGAACTCTGTTTTGTTGCAAATTATATAGATTATTAAAAAAAAATAATTTTATTTGCATAAAATGCGTGAGATTGCTATCTTTGCATAAAGATAACAGTAAAATGCAAGTTTTATGACACCTATTGTTATGCGACTTTTTTTCAATGCGAAGATTCTCGCATGCTAATAATCTGGTAAACAAGGAATGCCTTTTTAATAGAAAACGGAGGGGCAAGTTGTCCATTTTTATTTAAAAATCCGCCAACCTATTAAGCTATTAAGCAAGTAAGCTACTAAGCAACTAAGCTATTAACCTCTAACTTAGAGGCGTTAGAATCATAGCATAAACTTTGACACCAGTTCCTTGAGAAACTCATCTGGAAGGTTGGTGATGCCTGTTCGTGTTATCTCATTGTGCTCTGCAGTGTTCTTTCTGATGATGAACTTGCGTTCAACTCCGTCAATAGTGGCTAACAGGTGGTAATTGCCCTTGTATTGCTGCTCAATTCGGATGTTCTGGATGGAGTGGTTGCCATCCTCGTAACTCCTGGCGGGGATTGGTGTAATCAGTTTCCATGCTTCAAGATTCTGTCTCAAAGCATCCTCAATAGCAGCAATCCATCGTTCTTGTACACCTTGTTTTGTTGCTAATGAACGGAAATGTAGGATGGCTTCTGCAACATCGCGTATGATGCTTTCTGCCTTGCGGATACCATTCTCCTTTGCTAGCGCCATTACGTCATCAAGTGTTATTTCTGAATACTTGCCTTTGATCATTAGGCAATGCTGGTGTTCTGGCAAGAATCCGCCCGTATTAAATATGTAGGTCATGTCGTAGGCGGGCGATAGACTCCAATGTCCCTGCTCATCCATTAGGAAAGAGAAGTTCTTGCTGTGATCATCAGTGTTGTTAGCCAAAATGTTAAATACCATTCTACGGAACACCTCTTCACTGTTGTGTTCGGAAAGGCGCATTTTGCGGCATACCCACAATAGCCGTTCGTAGCTGTCTGCTTCTGGGTATAGGGCGGCCAGCGTCTGCATGTGTAATTTCTTTTCACCGTCACGGTCGAAGCGCTTTGTAACAAAGTGCTTTTCTCCCTCTACTTCAATTAGCCAGCATGGCATCATTTTAATACCTGCATGGAGTGCCATCTCGTAATAGGCCATTTCCAGTTCTGCTGTTGACCGTTCTGGTATGCCAAACTTTAGGATACAGTATTCGTAGCCTTTCAGACCACTAATTTGTCCGCTGCGGATGTCTCCTGTCTCACTGTTGATGGCAATGATAGCTTTGGGCTGACGTCCTCCTGCAGAGGTTCCTACAGTGAGTAAAGCCTGCATGGTAAGTGATTCTTCTGGAAGGATATGCGAAAGCTCTCTTTGCTTGTATATTTCGCTGGCCATGTTAATCAGAGCCTTTAGGTTGAGGCTCTCCTTCGAATGGAAATTGTTGGTCTCTGGTATGAATTCCAACGCCCCCATTGCCCGTTTCCCTATGAAGGCCAACTTGTCCAGCGGGGTAATTTCTCCTAACTTTAGTCCTTGTTGTTGCCTCCATTGCTCAAAGAGTTCATTTCCCCATGCGTCAGGTAGGGAGTCTGCCAGAAATGGTGGTAGTTTCTGATAGATTCTTTCGGATGCTCCATATATCGGGCGTAGATTCTGTGGCAGTTTAATTGAAGCGTTCAGAGGAGATATGTCAATCCCGGTTTCTACCCATTTGCTGTTGTATTCAAAATAGGGCAAAGCTCTTTTAGGGTCGATACTGAGTCTTCCCACCTCTTGCCCCCACAACATCACCTTTAGTATTCTTGTTGTCATATTATCTCATCTCTTTAATTACTTTACTCTTGTGTCTGATGCGCTGTGCCTTTTTTCCGTCATCGTCTATAAGATAGGCTGAATCTGGTAATTCTGGCATTAGGCCATCAAGGCCGTTGATACAGCCAATAGCCTTCATTAGAAGCAGAAAGGTGCTGATTGAAAGGTTAGGCACTTTTCCGTTCTCAAACTTGTGGACTGTATTCACTGTCAAGCCTGCCTGTTCTGCCACATCTTTTTGCGTCATTTTCGATCGCATGCGGTAGTCCTTGAATCGTGCCCCTATCAGTTGCACCAGTTCTGGGATAGAATATTCGTAATAGTCAGTCATTTTTAGACCATATTTAAATTATCTAATCGGATAACTAAAGCAGTGTTTATGTGCTTAAATCATCCAATTGTGTTATTTATCTCTGCAAATATATGAACACTTTTATTATCCTCCAAGTGTTTGAGGATTTTTCTTGCGTTTCTCTTCTATTTAGGTATAATCAAATCTCGCAGCGCTTGTTCAAAGCCGTCGGGTAGGATAGGGGCTTCGTCGGGGTAGCATTGGTGATAATCCTGCTCCAGGAGGTCAAGAAGCTGCATGGCCAGTTGTAGCTTCTCCCACTTTGTCCGCTTGCGTAATAAAGCAAATCTGAATACGTTGTAGAACTGGGGTAGTCTTAAAAGGGTACCCTCTTAGACTCGCGCGCGTGTCTTCTCGCTGATATGGTGCTGCTTGAGAAGACGCACAGATACACCCTCCGCATCTATGAAAGTACGGAGAAATTCAATGGTCAATGGTGTTGAAAAGAATCTTTTCATCAGTCTAATGCCTGAAAATATGGTTAATAATTATTAAAACCGGTTTTTTGCGTCCCAACAATGTTGGAACGGTGCGGACACAAAATTAGTGAATTTTCCAGAAATTTGTATAGTCCGGACAAATTAATCTACAAAGATTTAAAATTTACTGAAAAATCAACCAGTATTTAAATTATTTTCGTTATGAATCATAATATTAACAATTCCGAATGCCCTTCGGAAGATGAGATTCCAATGACCGATGATGAGAGGCAGCTGGAACATCTACGTATTACCCGTGATAAGGAATTGCTTGAAATGGATTTCCTGTTTCGTATATTCGGGAAGCCTTGTTTCCCACGTGGCGAGCTGGTAGCCGTAACGGGTAAGGCGAAGAGCGGTAAGACGCTGTTTATGTCTATTCTCATGAGCTGTTGCGTAAAGGAAGAGGTGTTGCAGGTGCAACGGTTCAGGGATTCCGATAATGAGGATATGCAGAGCCTGCCACTACGTTTTCTGTGGTATGATACTGAGCAGAGCGAACAATCCACCCAGGATATTCTAAAGAACAGAGTTCTCAGGATGATGGGAGATGATAATGTCCTGGAGTACTACGACGTTTTCAATGTCCGTTGCCTTCATTACGAGGAGCGCCTGCGTCTGTTTCAGGCAGCTATATACAAGTATCGGCCAGATCTGGTTCTTCTTGACGGCGTGCGTGATTTGCTGTCAGACATCAACGATGGCGTGAAGGCGCAGAAGATCGTTGAACGACTCATGCGGCTGGCTCAGGAAACCAGCTGTTGCCTGGTCTGTGTACTACATCAGAACAAGGGCGCAGAAGACCGTAATCTTCGAGGCTGGATTGGTACGGAGATTATGAACAAAGCCTTCGAGGTTTATTCGTGTGAGAAGGTCAAGCCTGAGAATATCTTTGTCGTTGAGCAGACTCATACCCGTAAGTACGATCTGGACCAAATGCTATTCTTCAGCATGGATGCCGATACAGAACTGCCTGTGATAAGCAGTGCTCCGTCGCGTTATGCCGCTACGGGTGGCTATTCGCAGTCAGTTTCTCAGCCAAAGGAGAAACTGCCCTACATGAACCGTGAGTGGCTCTACTTCGATGATAACAACAAGCCTCATCCTAAATGCCAGGAATTATTTTACGAGGCATTAAAGACTGGACCGCTGTATTATTCTGATTTGCAGACCAAGGTCATGGACTTGCTTAACTGTGGCACGCAGCTATGGAACAACATGTTCTGTGAGATGCGTGATAAGTGTTATATCGTCCGTTCCAAGAACGCCAGCGGCAAATCCGTATGGAAACTCCCTGTCTCCCAGGTTGCCAAGCCTCAGCCTGTGCAGCCTGATATATTCGAGGCTTTCGCCGCCGTCTCAGGCGACAGCCCCTCCTCTTAGGCCCCCTATAAGGGGCCATAGAGGGGGGCTTAGCCCATCCGTTAGAATCAATTAATCGTTCAAAAGAGAAAATATGAAAGCAATGACCCGTCAGCAAATCGCCTATCACGCAGGAGTGAAAGTCAAGACCCTGAACAACTGGTGCAAGCCATACCGTAAGGAATTGGAGCAGCAGGGGCTGCGCCCCGGCATGGTAGTGCTCCCTCCCAACATAGTACGTTGGATATGCGACAAGTTCTGCATTGATATAGACCCTTAGCAGTCCTTCTTCGTCCTTCTTCGTCCATCGGATGCCCTCCGCGGAAAACGCCCCTCCAGGATGTTGTACCTTTGCATTGTGTTTGAGAGGCACTGTTTACGGCTACGTGTACTAGTAATTACTCCTACGTGCACTAACGAGTTTTCCTACGTGTACTAGTTTTCAGGCCCCAACGACACAAATTTAATTTTCAATTTTCAATTTTCAATTATCAATTTGTAAAACTATGGCTCTGAAAGTAAAAGCAAAAGAAAAACTACAGAAGGTCGGCTCGTTTGCCGGTCAGTACCGTTACGTGATGATGCCCGAACTCTACACCGCCCTGAACCAGGACAAGGTGATTCGCGAGGCTGCCCTGCGCAGTGGCGTCAGCCAGGGTGTGATGCAGGCCTGCTGGGATGCCGCTGGCGAGGTGATCAAGGCCTGGGCTACCGAGGGACACTCCGTGGCACTGCCCGGACTGGGTACCATGCGCTTCGGCCTGCGCGCCAAGAGCTGCGCCTCAGTCAACGATGTGAAGACATCGCTCATCAAGAGTCGCCGCATCATCTTCACCCCCAACAGCGAGCTGAAGGACGAGCTCCACAGCACCGCCATCCAGATTACCTGCTACGACCGCAATGGCGATGAGGTGAAGCGAGTAACCAGCTCCGACCCCGGCGACGTGGAAGATCCGGAACAGCCTACCCCCAACCCCTCCCAAGAGGAAGGGAGCCAGAACGGTGGCAATGGAGGACAGAACTAGTCCCCAACCCAACCCTCCCGAGGGAGGGGGCTAATGTAAGATGTTAGAGGTATGATGTAAGAGGTGTCCGGGGTGCTCAGCGACAGAACCCATGAGAGCTGTTAAGAGGTTGTTTATTCTTCATTCTTCACTCTTCATTCTTCATTCTATACTTCTGTGAACGCGGCCTGCGCCCTTACATCCATCCTCTTCTTCTTCCCCTTCGCTCTTTGATTATATTTGAACACGGATCACACGAATTAACACGGATATTCGCAGGAAGTCCTCTGATTTTTAACAAAAACCGCAAAAACCCTTTTTGAAATCTTTGGCACTTTGTGCCTTTGTTCTGCTATTGTCATGAATCTGGTCGTAAGCAAGCTTCCGCCATCTTCCTGCCAATACCATAACATATCTTTCAGATATCAAAGCTTTCAAAAAGCAAAACCCCGCTTCGCTAAAAAACCATTTCCCCATGAAGGGGAAGGTTAGCGGTTAGGGGTTAGAGGTTAGAGAAATGTTCTACTTTCCACTCTACACTCTAAACTGACTCTAAACTCTCAACGGTAAACGGTTTTCTAGCCCGAAGGGCGGAGGTTTTTCTTTTGAGCTGGCTGAAATCACATAGTGATTGATGATGTGGCTGTGAGCTTTTATCTGGAAGCTGGCTTACAAGTAAAAGAACACGGACACGGCATCAGAGGCGTAGCCTCAGCCAGAACAAAAGGGTTTTTGTGGTTTTTGTTAATATTCGTGCAGATTCGTGCAATCCGTGTTCAAATAAACGGTAAACAGAAACAACTTGTTAACTCGTTTACTCGTCTACTTGTCAACTAAATAAAACAAATGCAAATGAATATGAAAATTAACTGGTCAATGATCAAGAAAATCATTCAACTTATTATCACTATTCTCACCTCTGTGGTAGGCACCCTTGCCGTTCAAAGCTGTATGTAGGTATGATGAAGCAATTGAAACATGAAAATGTAAAGCTGCTGGTTGTCCATTGCACGGCAACCAGATGCAACAAGCCCTTCAGCGTTGAGAAGCTGATAGCCTGCGGCGAGGCTAAGTACGGCCAGTGCAGCTATCACTACTACGTGCGTCTCGATGGAACTATTGTTCCTTTGCTGCCCGAGTCCGTTCAGGGCGTGCATGCCCGAGGTTATAACAGCTATTCCCTGGGCATTGTCTATGAGGGCGGCTTGGATGCACTGGGAAAGGCGGTGGACACTCGCACGCCAGAGCAGAAACAAGCACTTCATTCCCTGTTGAGGGAACTGACGCAGAGTTATCCCGAGGCACATATAGTGGGACACTCAGAACTGCCCCGTGTAGCCAAGGCCTGTCCTTGTTTTCCAGCCTCAAAAGAGTATGCTGATCTGCAACCCGAGAATCGATAGTAAGTAATAGGGTGGAACCTCACATTGGTCCCACCCTATTTTGTTACTGAGGTATATTTATAATTGTTCCCAATTTTCAATATTCGAAAAAAAACGGATCACTCGTAAAATCCTGTGTTTATATTTCCAAAGAAAACCCGGAAAACCCTTTTGCTCTGGTTGACTTTGTCTTACGCTGTCACGACTCGGGAAAGCTCAAACAAGTTTGGCTTTTCTCTCGCTGCTCCATCGTTTGAGGTTGCGCCTCTGATGTTGTATCTGTGTTCTTTTACTTGTAAGCAAGCTTTCAGATAAAAGCTCACAGAAACACCATCAATCTCTATGAGATTTCAACCCGACCAAAAGAAAAACATTGAAAATCGAATGCAGAGTCAAACTCGTTTAACTATGCTGAGGTGCATCATGTTTTGCGGGAACCGAAAAACCTCCGCTCCGCTTGAAAACCGTCTTTCGAGACCTTAGAACTTAGTCGTTCACTAAGTCACTAACCTACTAAGCCACTAAGCAGTTTTCGTTATCGTTATCGTTAAATAATGGTTTTCTTGGTTTTTCCTCGGATGATGTCTTTGGTTGCGAAGCAACGAGTGATGAGGTCAGGGCTTGTGCAAGAGCTTGCTCTTAAGTACAAAGACATGACATCAGCACGAAAGCGCATAGCGCTAAGACAACAGCAGAGGGGTTTTTGAGGTTTTTGTTTAAGTATGAAGCAGCAAGTCAGACACAGGAATTTACAGGTGAGCCAAAAAAACTCAAAAAACATATTTATGAAAAACAGTTTCCAAATAGAACGTTATCTTCACCTAAACTATACCAAAGTACTACAAACGCCGTAATACTAAAGTACATTTTTGTATGTTTTACAGCATAATTATACTAAAGTGCTACAAAATTTATTTGCAACAAATTTAAAAGTCATCTACCTTAGCAGTACAATTTTGAACTAACACGTAGAAAATCGTATTAATAATGGAAAATCAAATCGAACTACAGGCTACTT
>Ga0265298_10012094_pt1 | contig 10033 bp, 9 predicted proteins | sample AusTroGonzalo_MG_3_FD_193486 | JGI IMG/M metagenome (GOLD analysis project Ga0265298, IMG submission 193486) | Bovine rumen microbial communities from tropical cattle in Woodstock, Queensland, Australia - Gonzalo_01 | ecosystem: Host-associated > Mammals > Digestive system > Stomach > Rumen ... | reverse complement strand
TAAAGGCGTTTTTTCTGCAATCTGGGATGCCATCAACTTTTTCAGCTGAATGGTTTTTACAGTCAATTAGATAAAACAGTGCCGGCTTGATCAGCCGGCTTTTTTGCAATCCCTGTTTCTTACGCCGCTGTTGCTGAAACCGATTCTTTTTTGCGCAGCCAAAGTGTCCCTGTCAGCAAAACTGCAAAAGAAACGATGTCCTGAAGCGTAAAAGCCAGTATGTAGTTTTCAGTATAAAGTCTTGTAATTCTTCGCAGCCATACAGCGTCATCCATAAAAGACATTGTTGTTAATAAAGCGGCTCCTGAATAAATGACCCACAGGACAGAGATCCACCTGAACACCTGAATAACACGTCGGACGGTGCGGTCCTTTTTCTCCGGCAGCAGGGTTTCAAACCCATGAAGCAGCAGAATGATGATCACCCCATCCAGAATATTCATCAGATATTCCAGTTGTCCTGACGCTTGCAAAATGGGCACAAAATTCAGATCACTTTTGTTTACCATCTCCGGTGGAGTGGCATACAGATATCCATAAACCAGAATCGTTATAATCCGGGAGATTACATAAATCCATCCGATGTAAAAAGCGATCCGGAAATCGTGTCCAAGTCTTTTTACAGCTCCCAGGCAAAGCTGATAAAAAAACGCAAGAAAAACGTATGCAATAAAGACAATGGAAATAAAAGCTGCAGAACTGATTTCCTCAAGTGATTCGGAATTCATCCAGTCATCCAGCATTCCATTACTGTAGGCCATAATGAGCACAATCACCAGCGCATTGAAAAGCATGCAGAAAGGAATCGCAAAGAGTGCCCGTCGGACTACCCGCTGCGGCCATACTTTCCCGGCTTTCATCGGTGATATCCACCTGCCCGTATTTCATAGTGAGGCAACAAATCCATTCGAGTATATCATCATGAATAAATACAATCAAGACATCCTCATTGAAACATGTTATAATAGTACAGATGATTTGCTACACTTTTCAGAAAGGATTGCTTTCATGAAGAGATCAGCCAGGAACCGGGTACTGCAGCGAAAATTTTATCATTATTTGCTGCCGACACTCGCAATTATGGCAGTAACTCCGGTTGGCCAGATTATTGAGAGCATAACCATTTCCAGCACTCTCGGCATCAATTCCATGGCCTCAGCTTCCCTGGCTTCGCCCCTGCTGCTCCTGGCTACAGCGGTTTACTACTTTCTCGGTTCCGGCGGCGCAGCTGAATACGCGCTGGCGCTGAATGAAGGTGATGAGAAAAAAGCCGGATCCATTTTCAGGCTGACAGTTCTTATTGCTGCTCTTTGCGGTATTTTAATGACGGTTCTTGCCCGCGTATTTATTGATCCGCTGACGCACCTGCTCTGCAGGGATGCTACTTTGTATGCAGATTTTCGCCGTTATTACTGTATTGCAATCTATGCCATCCCGCCAATAATTATTTTTCTGACGCTGACCAGTCTGCTGATTCCTCTCGGGAAGCCTGCTTTTGCTGCCGGTGCGGTTGTTTCCGTTGCTTTGGTTCAGGCGGTCATGACGGTACTCTATATCAACTTCTTCCGCCTGCAGGTGGAAGGCGCGGCCCTGGCCCGTCTGACTGCTTTCCTGACCGGGACACTTGTGGTACTGGCCGGAGTTATGATTTACACGCCTCCTCTGCACACTTCGCGTGACAGAGCAACCCTCCAGCTTCTGCTTGCCCGTATTTTCAAAAAAGGAAACTCTGAAGGCATTTCTGTCTCTGCCATGGCTTTTCGTTTTTTCTGGACTTTCAGCATTGGCGCTGCACGTCATGGGTCAGATGCTGTGGTTGCTTTCTCTGTCTGCATCCTGGTAGCTTCGGTCGATTCTGTCATTCAGGGCACTTTTATCGGCACTTCGATCCCGTTGATTGCCCTGCTTCACGATCAGCATGATTACCGTTCTGCTGAAAGAGTTCTGAAAACCACAATCCGGATGCAGTTTTTTCTTTCTGCCCTCTGGTTCGCGGTCAGCTATCTGATTGCCCATCCCCTTGTGCATTTCTTCGGCATCCGGGATGAAGCACAGATTAGTACGGCTGTCATTGTTCTTCGGATTTATTCCTTTACCTATCTGTTTCGGGGCAGCTATGTTCTCTTCCGGAATTATGTCAAGGTTCTGAACATCCAGACACATGCATGGAAACTTACCGCCGCCGCCATCATCTCAAACGGACTGTTCCTGCTCTGTACATTCCTTGGTGGAAATGCACTGTGGTGGGCCAATCCGATTTCGTCTCTGCTTCTGCTTCTTTTCACTTATCTGCTGAACCGCAGGACAGTCCGGAAATCAGGTGGTAAATGGAGGGGTATCCTGATGATTCCCCGTGAGCAGGAGGCTTTGCAGACAATAAACGCCTCATTTGACTTAAGCCGCGGGGAAATTGCCACCTTCGGAAAACAATTCCAGGCTATGTGCGAACAGAATGGAATGGAAAAACGTAATGCGGTACTCAGTGCGTTTATTGTGGAGGAACTGCTTCTTAATGTGCTGGAAGCGAAAAAAAGAAAAGACTATGCAGATATTCATGCGCGGATTTATTCCGATCGAATGGTAATCGATTTCCGGACCCTTGGAACTGCTTTCCGGCCGGAAGAAATGATGCTACTGCACAAAATCAGCAGCAAAATCACTCACCGGAGCATCGGAGGAATGAACTGTACCCGGATTATTCTCGACCGGAAGCAGGCATCCTCCCCGGACTGATCTTTGATCCTGGCCGTACATATGCTATAATCCATTCCCGAAAACCGCCCTTATATCAATAAAAGAGCACCGCAGGAGAAAACAGCCTCCCTGACTTTGATTCTACATGTTGGTGGTGAAAATGATGATCAGACGTACCTGTACCTGGCTGCTGATTCTTTTATTCACATGCATGACAGTGCTTTCTGTATTTGCGGAAGAAAGCACATCCTCATTGCCTGATTCAGCAGATGCTCCTCAAAAAGCAGATTCTTCCGGTGAATCCGACTTCTCTGATACATATGACTTGAATGATATCGTCGACTACACCTACCGCTTTGGCGCGAATGCTGTCGTTGAAACAGACAGCGAGGGATATCCCGTTACCGTCAATGGTTATCCATTCCGCATGGTGGATACTTGTTTCAATATCCGATCAGTAGATGAAAAAATATCCGGTGTATCGGATTTTCTGGATTATCCATTCTGGCAGTCCGCAACCGTTTATAACGGCAATCTGGCGGTTATGTCCATGTTTATGTCCCTGTGTGCTGCACGTGATCTGAAGCGCAACGAAGTTCCGGAAACCTTTGATCCATCCCAGAACGTGGAACTCTATCTTGAAAGCGCCGGATTCAGAGATATCCGGAAAGATGACTACTCTAAAACAACCAGCATCTACACCATCTCCACCGCCATGGGATACCGCACAATGGAGCATGAGGGTGAAGATCCATTTACACTGATTGCTGTGGGCGTGTGCGGCGGAGGATATGGGAATGAATGGCAGTCAAACCTTGCTGCCGGCAGCGAAGAACTCCACGAAGGTTTTCGAAGTGCATCAGACCTCGTGATCGACCGGATCTGCGGTTATATTGCAACCCGCGGAATCAAAGGCCGGATTAAAATCTGGATTTCGGGTTTCAGCAGGGCTGCTGCAGTGGCCAATCTGACCGCGGGACGGCTGACCCGTGCCGGCGCTTTCCCGAAAGACGATGTTTTCTGCTATACTTATGCGACACCCGCGGCTGTGCTGAATCCCCCGGAATCCGGGGATGAAAACATTTTCAATATTCTTTGTCCTACGGACGCTGTACCGCAGGTAATGCCTGTGGATTGGGGATATGGCCGTTACGGAAAGGATCTGTATCTTCCTGTCCCTGAATTTGACACCTTCGGGGAAACAGCTGTCGTCGAAAGAGAGCAGTTGATTAAGGACATGTTCGATATTGATATTCACTACAGCGCTTCCCTGAATCTCAGGATGCGCATGCTGATCTCCATGGCCTACTCCGCTATCGGAACACGGGATAATTATGTGCAGAATATCCAGAATGGCGCCATCAAAATCCTGCAGGAAAAAAACGCCTCAAGTACGCTTGCAACCATGCGAAACATGCTGAACAGCATCAAGGGCAGTGATCGGAAATCCCGTGAAAAATTTGACATTCTGATCAATTACCTTATTCGTGTTTTCGGCAATGCCATCACACGTACAGAGCTTGCCGCCGTAAACAGGAACAGCGGATCCGCTCTGTTCCTCCTTTTCACCGAACATCGTGAAGATGCATACCTGGCCAGCTACAGCACAATTCTCAATAATCGTTTCGAATTGGACGATACCTTTACCTATGTTATGGTCAGAGGACCGGTGGATGTGGAAATCACCATAGACGGTCTTCCGGGCTGGAAAATGGTCCTGCCGGAAAAAGGCAGCCTGGTGATGTATGACGAAGAGTCCGGCGAAATCGACGAGAATCCGCCATATCCGCCGTACTATATGGAACGGATCGGCAATACCACTATCGCCGCAATTCCGCAGGATGAGCCCCTCCGGGTAACATGGAAAGCGAATTCCGACGGTGCCGTGGAGGTCCGTCAGGCAGAATGCGGGTTCCGTGTGACGCAGCAGTTTCCCGGAGCCTCCAGCGGGGAAATCAGAGCCCTCAACGGCGATAAGGGAACAGCCTGGTCTCCGGAGCAGCGGGACGGATCTTTGCCGGAAGGTTTTACGCATCAGACCTATCTGGCTTCAGATGTTACAAGATTCCTCGGAATCTCCGCTCCTTTTGTATCCTGGCGGGTTTTGATAGCCCTGATTCTCCTGGGCGTCGGCATCCTTGTTTTCCTGATCATCTCTCTTTCTTCCCTTTTGGTTCCGAACAGGACTAAGAAAAAGGCATTGATCTGGTTCCTTCTTGCTCTTTTCTGCATAGCTTCAGTGGAAACAGAAGGAGCATTCTGGCTTCTTGCAGATATGCCGCTCATCCGTCTTGTCTGGAAGGCAATCGCCGCAGCAGCTGTGCTGGCAATCTTCTTCCTGCGGCTGGATACCCGGGAAAAGCTCTCTGCCGGTGTGTTTCCCGGTCTCTTGGTGCTCCTCGCTGCGTACCTTCTGACCGAACTGGCATTTGTTCCCGGAATAGTGCTGTTCCTGATTGGTCATGTTTTACTGATTCTTTCTTTCCTTTTGAAAAAGAAACTCAGCGTCGGACAATGGATCCAGTGGGCGATCCTCTCCGTGCTTGCTTTTGCTCTGCTTTTCTTTGTATTCTTCCCGCGTCTGGGTGTAAATTCGTGGACTGCCGTTGCCTTCGCGCCGGTCATTTTCCTCATGTTCTATTCCGTTAGCAGCCAGCCCCGGCATATTCGTCATGCTGCGAACACACTGATTGTTTCGGATCTTCTGCTAGGCATCTATCTCTCTTTCTGGTCCGATCCTATTGTTCATATTTTTTCCGCAATTCTTTTCAGTGTCTCCCTGATTTTCATGACTCCCCATCATTCCCGGGAATGATATCAAAAAAGGACTGTTTCACAGTGAAACAGTCCTTTTTAAATGCGTCATGCCTTTTGCCAGGCTTTCACCTTTTCAGCTGCAAGCCTTTTGATTGTTTCTTCCTTATAGGGGGATTCAGGTCCGCCAAAGCAATATAGGAAGAATTTGCCGCTCTGGGTTTTGAACAGGCACTCTTCATAGCCCTTGGGATCTCCATACTGGCCGAAAACCTTTTTCTCGATAAATTCGGAGGTTTCGGTATCGTACACAACTTTACTGATCTCTTTCTTCATTTCTTCTCATCCTTTCCCGCACATGGCGTGGCATCTTAAAATGATACATGAAAAATTAAACACGCGTATTTTACAACAATCATTATCGTTATGCAATAAGATTCTTTGTTTTATCCCTGTCCTTCACGTATCGCTGCCTCCTGAGCAAAGCGGGCATAATAGAACGCGTCCTGAATGGCCTTACAGGAACGGGACAGCTGCAAGATTTTCTCTGACTTCATTGTTCGAAGCGCTTTCTCCCGTGCTTCCCGGGTCTTGTATTTCTGCAGGAATTCTTTCATTTCTTTGTAAAAAGCTTCGCCCATCGTTGTTTCCTCCTGAATGCTTTTGTTTCGTATGCGATATACATCTATATATACGCAGGAATGAAACAGGATGGCAGCTTTTCCCTTAAGTTGCTTTTTATTTTGTTTCGGTCACTGTTTTCATTTTTTCTGCAAGCGTATCGTAATCTGCAAGGTTATAACTTTCCTCATACGGAACCGGCAGGCACCCTGTATTGATCCAGGAAACAATCTCCGCCCTCCGCGGATCCTCCTCCTGCAGGTTGATTCCTGTGATACGCCAATGATTGTCTGTTTCCGGTGTCACAGGAGAATGCTGACTGAAGTATGCTACGATCATATCTCTGATGGATCCCGAAGACTCCCATTCGCGTTTTCCGGAAACCAGATGCAGCGGCTTCAGGTTCGATGCATATCTGTAATTGCTGACCGCCAGCGTCAGCATCTGGTCATCCTCTAATTCTTTTCCTTTGAATTTGACGTTCCTGACCCGTTCCCCTTTGGGCCTGGAAAGATCAATTTCATATTCAACGCCGCCGAATATATCGTGCTGATATACCGGAAATTCCGGGTCAAATGAGATGTTGATATCCCCGGGTTTCCACGTGTTGTATGCGGATGCTGCCCATTCCATATATTGTTTTAGTTCTTTCCCGGTTACAGGCACCCGGCAGAGCGTGTTATCATACATATAGATATCAAAGATGTTTTCATAAGTGATCTCTCCTTCCGGAAGATCGCTTGTATCCTTGAATAAGGCGCAGGATGTTACATCGGCACCCGAGTTTTCCAGCTGCACTTTGAGAATGAGGTCAATCACCGCTGTATCCCGCAGCCGGCCTTCCGGAATGCCATGGATTTCATTTTCCGGCTGGAAGCGCGCTGTTGTCGATCCCAAAGGCGTCCCTTTTCCGGTTTCACTTTCTCCGCCGCGTATGTATGCAATGGCTGCTTCATGCGCCGTCTTTATTTCGGGGATGGAACGAAGTGCCTCCGAAGGTTTTTCCTCCGCCATATCAACAATCGTTTTTTCAATGCTGGTGATACGATGATTTGTATCCAGCGTTATATCGATCCGTGCGATCTCCCTTCCTGCATTCCGAACACCTACCACCGGTATTCCGTTAATGGAATCATTTACGGTAATATGCATGTGAGCTGCCTGCAGGATATCAATTCCCGGATTGACTTCAGCAATCCGGATAGCGGAATCAGATCCCCCGTCTTCATCAAATTCGGCATATTCACCCATATGCGCAGACACCAGGATCAGATCCGGCTCTGATCCGCTTTTCAGGATTTCTTCATATGCAGTTTGTACAGCCTGATCTGCAGCGGTAAACGTAATTTCCCCGACCCCATCCTTTTTGCCATCCCAGACAGGGACGTACGGCGTTACCACGCCGATCACCGCCATACGGATTCCGCCTCGGTCGACAATCGTCCATCCCTGTCCGGTGATGGGCTTTCCGTCCTTATCCAGCGCATTTGCAGCCAGAACCGGGAACTTCGCCTGCCCGATAATCTTTTCCATGGTCCCGATGCCCCAGTCGAATTCATGGTTTCCAAGAGTCATGGCATCGTATTTCATATAGTTCATCGCAATCATGACCGGATGTGGCTGGTCCGGCGTTTTATTGGCGATATCATCTGTCATAATCGTTCCCTGTATATCATCACCGCCGTCAACCAGGAAAACAACAGGGTTCTCTTCCCGCACACGTTGAATATAGGTATACAGCCTGGCCATGCCGTTATTCGTGGTTTCTTTGTTTTCTTCATACGAGAACCCCCAGATATTTCCATGCATATCTGACGTAGCCAGGATTACAGCGTGGATTTCCTTTTCTTCTGCAGCTTCTTCCGTCCTTCCGCACGGAGTCACAATCAACACTGCCATCAGAATGACTGTCAGCCAGGCGACTGTTTTATGGATTAACGTGTGCTTCATTCGCTGTCTTCCTTCCTGTATTCAGTATTGATGCATCTATATATACTTCTGTCTTTCGCAAAAAATCCGCAGGCGCTGTTCTGCATTGCGCCTGCGAATAGTCCGGTATCAGTTATTGTTCGCCGTAAGGCCATACCTTTTCAATCGTACCGTCCTCATGGATCTTCAATTCCAGGAACTTTACGCATCTGCGGTGATTAATTCCGCCGGAAAGCTCGCAGTCGTGATAGAAGAGATACCACTTTCCATGGTATTCAACAATGGAATGGTGCGTAGTCCATCCAAGAACCGGTTCCATAATGCGGCCGCAATAGGTATACGGTCCTTCAGGCCGGTCCGAAACAGCATATACCAGGTAGTGCGTTGTTCCCGTGGAATAGGAAAGGTAATACTTTCCGCCAAATTTGTGCATCCAGGGGCCTTCAAAGTAGCGGCGGTCTTCATCACCGGCTTTCAGGGGGGCCCCGTTTTCGTCCAGTATCACCAGGTGTTTCGGCTCTGTTTTAAAGGACTTCATATCATCTGTCAGTTCAGCGAACATCGGTCCGATGGCAGGTTCGTCTCCTTCCGGACGATGCGCATCCGGATCGAATGTGCCGTTCTGCCACATTTCAAGCTGGCCGCCCCATAATCCACCATATACGATATAACTGCGCCCGTCATCGTCTGTCAGCACAGCGGGATCTATACTGTAACTGCCGGGAATATAGTCTTTTTCCGGTTCAAATGGACCTGCCGGATCATCTGACACAGCGACGCCCAGTCGGAAAATGCCTTCATGATCACGGGCCGGAAAATACAGATAATATTTCCCATTTTTACAGGCAGCGTCCGGCGCCCACATTTGCTTGCTGACCCATGGAACATCCTTCATATGTAAAGCACATCCGTTATCCACGCAGGGTGCGTCCGGATTGTCCATGCTCAGCACGTGGTAATCCTCCATCTGGTATTCTCCGCCATCGTCATCATCATTGCCGGTATGCGGAATATCATGGGATGGATAAATATATATCTTATCCATAAAAGTATGCGCAGACGGATCAGCTGTAAAAATATGTGTCACTAAAGGTTTTCTTTGCTGGCTCATTTTCGACGCCCCTCTCATATGTTTCCCGCCGGGTAACTGCCGGTTAATTATTTCCAGATTTCGACGCTTCCGGTTTCCCCGTTTTTCAGCACATAGAACAGTTTGTTTTCATCAATGCGTACATACACATTTGTGGCATTCTTCGGAACCTTTTTCGCAATTTCTTCTGTAGTAATTGTACCGCCCATGGGGCTCTGGATTTCAATCGCAAGATGGCCGACGGCCTTCAGCTTTGCAGGGGTACTTACAGATTTCTGGACCTTCTCCCCGGCAGATTTCACCTTTCCCTTTACCGTGCCGGAAGCCTTGCGGATGTTTTTCTTGTCAGAAATCTTATGGGCCACAACCGCTTCCCGGATATCTTCTGCCTGGTTTTTGGCTGCTTCAGCTTTTTTTCCATAGTATGCTTCACACTACGGACCTTTTTCTTGTCGTCAATTTTGTGCGCAACAACCGATTCCCGGATATCTTCCGCCTGGTTTCTGGCAGCTTCGGCTTTCTTTTCCATGGTGCGTTTTGCGCCGCGGACCGTTTTTTTCACTTCAATTTTGTTTGCCGCAACCTTATCTTTGAGCTGGCTGGTTTTTGCAGCTTTGTTTTCGGTTGTTTCATTTTTCTTTGCAGTCATTTTCAAATCACCATTCCTTTCACTCTTTCTGTTATCATATCATACAACGGGCCAAAAGAAAATTCCTGTTTTGTTTTATATTTCAACCGGATTTGCAAATAGCATCTCCGTTATTTGCTCTGATAAGATCGTTTGCAAAAGTACATATTTCGTGTATAATCATTTTGCGGATTACCGCATACAACACAAAACAACTATATGGAGGTAACCAGATGCGTAACATGAAACTCCTTGCTCTCCTGCTTGCTCTCTTCATGATTTTCTCCTGCACGGCTGTGCTGGCGGAAGATGAGACA
>Ga0265298_10012093_pt1 | contig 10034 bp, 11 predicted proteins | sample AusTroGonzalo_MG_3_FD_193486 | JGI IMG/M metagenome (GOLD analysis project Ga0265298, IMG submission 193486) | Bovine rumen microbial communities from tropical cattle in Woodstock, Queensland, Australia - Gonzalo_01 | ecosystem: Host-associated > Mammals > Digestive system > Stomach > Rumen ... | reverse complement strand
GATATTCTACGGTACAGTTTACCCATACATTCCTTCGTCTGTGTGTTATTAAGTTCTGTGTAGTGTTTTTCAAGGAACGTTTCTATATATCGTTTTCTGTCATCCCCGCAAATGTACACACCATTATTGTAAAAATACAAATTGCTGTCAAGTTTTATGATGTTATACGTATCACGGATAAAATCTGAAAACGCACCGACCAACAGTTTACCGTTTTCATTAACATACTCCGGTTGTTCCGGAGGCAATTCCTCTTTACGTAATATTTTATCTAGCTGTGATTTAGCAAGTGGTTCTTTAAGCACATACTTGTTAATCACAGAAATTGTATCTATACACTCATCATGTGTAAAGTGATTGTGCTGAATCAGCGCCCGACGATATGTAAATAATTCGGGGTCACGCCCGTCACCCTCACACATACCAATAAAATCTTTTTTGGTATCCACACCCCGTAACCAGCATGGTAATTCATCATAAACACCATTTACACCACTGTCATAAATAACGGTTAGTGTTTTTCCATTCTTTTTCAACGCATGGTTGCCGTTACTTGTGCCAGTAATTAAATCTGTGTATTTAAAACCAATAGCTACTTTTACATCTTTTTCATTGTGTATGTACCGTTTCTTTACACAACGGTTTCTGTTTTTAAACAGAAAATGCATACCTTTGTTGCTACGGTATACCAGTGTTCGTAAGCCTTCACCTTTGACGGCGTTAAGAAGTATTTCTCCTTCCTCCATTGTGTCACAATCAACAAGTATGGAATCTTCATTAAGTAGTCCGTTATATGCGTCTAAATCCTTTACATCTTCCCATTTTGGTAACTTGTCGTCGGGAACGTCTTTATATGCCGTCAGCGGTATTTTGTTAGTTGTTTCTATAAATCCCCTGTAAAAATCATTAACAACATAAAATTCACTCATAATTCCAATTTTCCCTTCTTCAAATTATTTTTCGTTAACTAAATCATCTCTGCTGTTCCAATATCCCAAAAATTCATCAATCCACATTGCCGGATATTTACAAGCAACATAATCCCTATAGTCATGGTATATAGCATTTATCATTACCTGTCTTTCCTTACGGTCAGAAATACTGTCAATTGCATCTTCATCGTATTCAACATCTTTTAAAAAGTTGATAACGCCCTCTAATTTATCAGCAATATATGTACTGTGTCCCCCTGTTTTACACATAAGTTTAAGACGTAAACATATAAACAATGCGTCCAACCACTGTGCATTGTAATCATCACAGTCATCAATAGGACACACTATCGACGACGCTAAATACTCAACCAACGGTTCATAATCGTCAATTACCCAATCGGTGTGGGAATCAACAATGTTGTATTCATTGTCAAGTCCTAAATCGTAAGCGGCAATCAGCATGTCAGCAACCTTGTCAACGTCTAAATGTGCAAGTGGGGTTTCTGTTTTTGGGTTTGGGTTTGTGTTAGATTTCATTTGTTTGTACCTCCGTGATTAGTGATAAATAATTTTTCTACAGCGTTATCTGCTGTAAGTCTGTTTGATTTCTGATATACATTTACGTCTTTTGACCAAATGCATTTATATTCATCAGCCGGCATGTCATATTCACTCATGATAACAATATTATTTTCAGCCAGCCGTGAACACCAGTTATAATATTTAATATAGTCGTCGTCTGTCCAGCCGCCCCCGCTTCCTCCGTAACTCTTAGTACCTTTATACGGCGGGTCACAGTAAAACAGCCAGCCACGGTATTTACTGTTACTAGGGTCATACGACAAATAATCGGTGTGGAAAAACTTAATTTCAGCCAGCGCTGGACTTTGTGCACGTAATACAGCCAGCCGTTCAGCATATATGTTACGCTTGCCGGTTTTGTCACGTCCGTAACCACCGTCGAAAAACCGCCCGCCGTAAGACGCACTGAAACCGATTAAACCAATGTACGCTAAACTGTAACGCCCGTCATTATCCCTGTATGATTTACGCACGTCAGAATAATGTTCAAACGTACAGTCAGCCGGTGCAAAGTCAATGTGTGGATGTTCTCTGACGTACTGTAACAGCGCTATCAGATATTTGTTTGTATCTGAACCAAACCTGTTTTTACAGCTGATTTTATCAATTACATTTGCGCCGCCTACAAACGGTTCACAGTAGTTTTCCACATGGAAATCATCAATGTACTGTTGAATCACCGGTACAATGTATTTTGAAATTCTGTTTTTACTGCCTTGAAAAATCATTTTCCCACCATCCTTGAAAAATTATTTGAAATTTTCAGCACCCCGTGCTATAATATAAGTAACCCTTGTTTCATAAAAATTGCAAAATAATCTTTGAACATCAGTTCTTGAAATCCTACCGAAAATGACCTTGACCACATTTAACATGTTGTCGGGTCATTTTTCGTTATTATTAATAAACAACATTACAACTATTGATTTTGCGTGGATTGTATGATATAATTTTAGTATTAAGTTAAACAAAACACATGGTGTATAATTTCAGCTAGAGTTGCTTTATTAAGTTAAAGTAATTTCGGCTAGAGTTATTCCAGCTAGATTTATACAGTTTCTTTTCAAATTCCCTCTGTGTTCAGTCAGCTAGAGTTAAACAAACTTCGTGGTGTTAAACAAACTTCGTGGTGTACATTGCATGGTGTTTTGGTGCTTTTTCTTAATGGTAATGACAAATCATAATAACCACAGTTCCAGCTGTGGTTATTACACTTTTTACCCCGTTGTAATTTTCAATAATCCTTTTTCGCCACGGTTACCCCCCGTGGTTATTTTTTTATTGCAGTGGTCGGAATTGAACCGACTACCTTCGGATTATGAAACCGACAAGCTATCGTTGCTCTACACTGCTATGTGATATAAACCATTATACCACATGAAAAACTATAATTTCAATGTACTAATTTAACCCGCCGTGTAAAAATTCACAGCGGGTTTTTGTTAGCAATAAACAAGTTATAAAACCACGCCAAACTTTTCAAGTCGTTTTTTAGCTTCATTTACGTACCACAGTTTGTCCAGCTGTTTTAATATTTCCCCAGCCGCAAACGGTGTGGAAATATCGCCGTTGTAAATAAACAAATGTTCCGGTGTGTTACCGAACTTGTCATTGTTTCCGAACGCCTTTTCAGCCTTGTGTTTATATATCGAATCGTTTGTTTTATCTGCACTTGCATACACACGGAACGTTTTATCTTTGAGAATTTCCCCATTGTGTACACCATATTCATACTTGCTACTAACCTTGACCACTTTTTGAAATATCGTCACGTCGTTACATTCAAGTATTGTTTTTTCAACCGGTATTCCGTGTACAAAGTATTCAACCAGCGCTGTGTTCAATATAGTTAAATCGTTTTTTAACCGGCTACTTTCCTGTAACATACTGCCTTTGCGTTCAATCTTGTCGCTGTCTGCAAATTTGAAACAGTAATTGTTTACGTCCTTCTGATAAATCCAGTCAATTGCATCAAACTCCAAATTCATGCCGGTTCTATGTTCCCATTCGTAACAAATGTCGTCAAGCTTTTCCCACGCTTCGTCGGTGTCCGGTATTTCTACTATTAAACCATCTGTATTTATATTCGGGAATTTGATTTCATCCCCGAAACCATATTCAAGTTTTTCAATCAAGTCAACCAGTAACAGCTGACCGTTTATGCAAATGTTGTTAGCCTGTCGGGGGTCGTATGCCTGTGAATTTTTATCTTTACATATACCAAACCCGCCGCCGTTCAGCACTACTTTCAACGGCGCTTGCTCTTTTTTCTTACCGGCTTTTTTAAGTGACATTCTCTTTTCATATATTTCACGGTAAATTTCCGGTGTGGCTGAATTTCTGCTGATAAAGTTATACTTCAAAATCAGCGAAGGATAATACGAACCCACATCGACGTGAACCAATAGCCGCCCCGATTTCCTGTCAACATGATATTTTAAAATTGCACCATGACCGCCGCCCCACGCAAATACGCACGGCGTGCCACCTACGACAGCTTTTAACGGTTCTTTGATGTAATCACCAGCTGATTTACTTTTAGCCAGCTGATTTAAAAACCAGTCTTTAATCCACGCATATTTATCAAGTTTCAGTGTGGATACAATTTCAATGTCGAATTCGTCGTCATGTTCCATGCGGTTACAGTTCAGAATTTTAGCACACAATTGTGCCTGTGTTTTTGATATACACGTAATCGGTAAATTAAAGGTTGTTATTAACCCCATGTGTGCATCAAATTCAGCTTTGCGTTCAAGGAACACTTCACATGTGTTACTTACGTCTGAATGACAATAAAATAACATCTGTTCAATTTCGTTGTCGGTCATAGGTCTGTCAATATCAAATGAAACGGTTGTTTCCCGTATGTCATTACCCATGAACCCTTCAAGCGATTTCAAACCGCCGTCATTTATCTGCATGACATCATAATTTAAAAGTTCTATTTTATTGAATAAGTTTGAAAACTGCCAGCCGTCACGCCCTTGATTTATAATCCAGTCATTGACCTCCCACGCCGAAAAACCACACAGAATCCCTTTAAAAATGTACTGGTCATAATGCCGCCCGTTATAAAATACAAATATCATATCCTTGTGGTTTTCATAATATTCAGCCAGCGCCTGTGGGTCATTCACTATATCAGTAAATGTTCCGGTGTACGGATTTAATATTGAAATCAGCCAGTCATAACGAGTAACTTCAAAGTCAGCTATTCTAATCATTTACCATATCCCTCCGTAATAACTCCAGCTAGAGTTGACAGAAAATATTGGAAACAATGTTTTCCACAATCGTATATGTGACCCGATATTTTTTCGGAATCAAATTAATATTATGGTCAATTTCATCGTATGTTTTAAATTCAAGTTCACCTTCAGAAAATGCGTCAAGCACTTCGTCAGTGAACTTTTCAGCCGGTTTCCATACTTTGACTAAATCAGCCACGGTTGGAAACGTCCTGTAATACCAGTACCACAGATAAAATATACCGGTCGTTCGTTTGAATGTCAGCATTTCACGGTGTTTAAGTCGCTCTCTGTCGGCTTTATCAAGTTCATTATTTTTAACTGTTATGTTCATAATAATTTCTTACTCTTAAAATAAAACCGGCGGCAAACAGAATCATTTACCGCCGGTGTGGTATGTTTACGGATATTTGTTTGTTGTGATTAGCTGTAATTATTCAATAATGTCTACAACTTTATAGCGCTGGTAATCGCCGTCATTCTTGACGTTTATCATGTACTGTAGCTGGTCAGCCTGTACCTGTTCAAACACGTCTTTAATCAACTGGTCAAACTGTTCCCAGCCGGTGAAAGTAATGTCGTAACCGGAATCAAGGCTTTCAAGAAATTCTTTTGCTTTCAGCATCATGAACCCGTCATTCTTTGTACCACAAAGAACTTGATTTACAAAGATACACTGTTTCTTGTGGTCACCCGCCTGTATACGGAACTGAGCCTTTAACATAAGCTTACCATTTGTTTTGCCTTCGCCAAGTTCCATTTTTTCAAGTGAACACTGATAGTCACCTTCCGGTAATTTGTCACCGAAACCATTTTCTTTGGCTTCGTTCATCTGTTTCTGTAACTGGTCAGCTGGAAACGCTTCGTTAAATTTGTTGAAATCAATCATGGTTTATACCTCTTTCGTTATTATTTTCAGATTATTTATGTTAAAACGGTAAAGTGTCCGTTAAAACGTCTTCGGGGTCTTCGGGGGTGTTGTTAGCGATAAGTTCAGCCGCATCTTTTTCAAGCTGTTCAGCCGCTCTTTGTTTGCGTTCACGTCGTTTGTTTACTGGTTTCTGTTCCGGTTTCTGTTCACCGCCCACCGTGGGTGTTATTTCAGCTGTAGCTGTAGCTGTAGCTGTAAACTCATTGTTTTCAATAGCGGTTTCAACTTCTTTTATTTCCTGTTTTTCTTTAGCACGTTCACGCCTACGCAATGCACGTTCACTTTTCGGCGTTTCCGGTACAACCACCCCGCCGCTTTCAACCTGTTTGTCATGTTCCTGTTTAGCCGCTTCAATTTCAGCTGAATCTGCACCAAGTTGCCAGTATTCACGAATTTTGTTATCAACAGCTTTAAGGTCGTTATCAATTTCAAAACTGTCAAACATCCCAAGCGGTGATTTCACTGTGTCACGTCCGTTATTTTGCGTTACGAACTTGTAAACGCCGTCTTTGACCTGTGTTTTCAGACAAATTGAAGTCATACCTTCCAAACAGATTTTTTCGTCTAACATTTTACCGATTGTTTTAGCCTTTTCTCTGCCGTCATCGGCGGTGTCAGTGTGCATTAAGAAATACACAATCACGTCTTTGTTAATATCATCGGTTGACGCTTTAACCAGTGTCCAAAAGTTATGAGCAATTTCGGTGAACTTATCGAAACCTTTTTCACTGCTTCTTCTCATAAATTCATTAGCCATTAAATATTGTGCATCATCAATGACAATAACTTTTTTTGTGGAGTTGTTAATAGCTTTTGCTATCTGAACATAACTGTCACCGGTAACCGTGTCGGTGAAACGTCCTTTAAACGGCAATGGTTTGTTCATCACATTAATGTACGTGATTTCATCACTTTTGAAATTTCTTAAACTGGTCGATTTTCCTGTACCGGACTGACCGAGTATAAAACAGTTCATTTAATTATCCTCCCGTTATTTTTTCCAAACTTGTATGTTTGGTTGTTCTATGTTGTCAGTGAAATCTCTGATTTCCACATGATAACCGTTTTTGAAAAGTGTTTTCACAACTGACCATCCGTCAGCATCCGGTGTAAGCTGTAAAACCGCTGGTCTGTATGCCTCCCGCATTATATTTGTCGGGTTTCTGTAGTCGGTTAAATCGTCAAGCTTTTCATATGCTTTCTGACATTCTCTGACTAAGTATGCAACCACATAACGTAAATCGTCAGTTGGTTCACCAGCGTCTTTAGCATCATTAACACCAGTCATAAACGCTTCATAATCAAGAAAATTCGGCTTTTCATAATCCATCTGTTTACACCTACTTTTTGTTTTTCCATATCACCGGCGGGTCAGTTTCAGCACCGTCAGCCAACCATGTTTTAAAGTCTTCAAACGCTGACGGATATAACACAAACGCTTTACCGCCAGCCAGTTTTATTTGTTCAACTTCATGTAGCTGGAGTTGTGACGGTTTACCGGTGTCAGCTTTAACTTCAATACCGATGAATTTACCTTTGTAACATGATAATATATCGGGAACACCCGCACGTGTGTAAGCGCATCCAAAAAATTTAACTTCCCATGCGCCAATGTCAGATAAATGTTTTTTCACCTTGTTTTCAAATGTTTTCTCATTCCCAGCCATATTACTTATCTTTTCGTGTTCTCTTAATATAATCCTGTTCAGTTTCAGCCTGTAGTTTAACCCGTTCAAAGTCAATCCCGTATTCTGTGTGGATGAATTCAATTAAATTGTTTCCGGTAATACGTTCACCGATAACCGGCGGCATATTTACCACACTGAGAATTTGTTCAAACATATCATTAATACGTTTTTTGCGGTAACCTTGTAAGTGGTATGCATACAGCGCCGCCGCTATTATTTGTTGTGCAACGCCGTCTTTTACCCTAAGAAACGCCCGAAAATCAGCCAGTTCTTTTTGTGACTGTTTCGTAAGCATGTTGTTTCTGTTTATGTATGATTTCATGTTTACCCTCCGTGTTTAAATAACATTTCAGTATAGTCTTTACGGTGTGCCAGCGTTTCATAAATCTTGTTTTCAACACTGTCTTTTGTCACTAAGTTATAGTAAAAACACGGTTTTGATTGTCCCAATCTGTGTACACGCTTCTTTGACTGTTCATAATAGTCACTTGACAACGGCGGTGAAAAGTATATAACTTTGTTAGCCAGCTGAAGGTTTAAACCGGCTGAACCCGCTTGATACTGTACTGCTGTTATACCGCCCGTGTGGTTTTCGTATGCGGTCAAGTCCCGTTTATGTCCGTTGACCTGTGAAAATGGTCTTTTCAGCTGTTTGGCTACCTGTTCAATTATACCTAATTCACAGTCAAAACTATAGAACACTATCAGTCTATCGTCAGTACTTTCACACAAGTCTGTAAACGCTGTAATTTTATTATCATTATAAGCGCCCGCCAGCTGTCGCAAATACAACAGTTCAGTCAGTGTGGTATTTCCGACTAACTCTAAGTGCAGTGAATCAAGACTTATAATTTTATCACGTTCAAACGTTTTATACTCTTTTGTGTTTTCACACTCAATAGTAGTGAACGTTTGTTCCGGTAAATTTATAACTTCTTCTGTTTTTAAAAATTGTGCCCCGTACTGCCTTAAACGCCGTTTCAGCTTACCAACATTTTTATAATCAACCACAATCGGTATTTTAAAACGTCCAGCTACTTTTAAATCACGGGTAACAATGAACGTGTCCCAAAATTCTTTTTTTGAAATATCCCAGCCTAACAGTTTACATTGTGACCACAGATTTTCATATTTACCGCCGCAAACACTACCGGATAACAGTATACAGTTTTTGTGGCTAAGTTTAAGGATTGATTTTGTTCTTTTGGCTGTGTCGTTTTTGATAAACTGACTTTCATCAAGTACAAGTGTATCAAGTTCAACGTCAGCCAGTTCTTTGCGCCGCCACACTAAATCATAATTGATTATACCTATGTGAATATCAACCGGTGCTGTGGGATTTAAAAACGCCGCATAACCTTTTTTTGTGGTTAAATCACACACATTTATGTCTGTGTAATTATTAAACAAATGTTTTTTCCACGCTTCAATCAGACTTTTCGGACAGATAATCAAGTTTAGCCGCCCCGTAAACACGTTAATCATCTGATAACTACAAGTGAAGGTCTTACCCTAATCCCATATCATGGTAAAACGCTACATTTTGACAGCCAGCCGCATTGTTAATAGCATCTATTTGATGTTGATACAGGTTCATTGTTAATCACCCCTTCCCGTGAATATCATGTCAGTTTTCCGGTAAATCGTCTGTAAAAAACATAGCGTCAATTTCAGCTGGAGTTAAACACCATCGTTTTTTCAGCGCCGTTATTTCTGACTGTTTCCACTTGTTATTGTAAAGTTTGTCGCCGATAGTTTGTTCAGTCACGTTCATAACGTCAGCTAACTTTCGCTGATTGTCACCATACAGAATCATTTTACTACGAAACAGCGCAATATTCATTTAATCACCTCCACCGTTTCAATACAATTATTATATCATAGTCATTTAATACAATCAATTATGAGATATTACAAAATTGAATACACTAATTTGTTAGTTATAACAGTCAACTTGTTAAAAACTTAGAAACAATAGTTTACGTAAAATGATGAAACGGACAGCTAAAGTTAATTAACTGCCCGTTCACGGAGTATATATCTCAATTTTAAGGTAATGTCAGATTGTCGTTATAATTTTGTATTTCCCACATATACAGTGTTAATTTGTGTACTACCCCGATATATGTTTTCTACTGGTTCATCACCGATGTAAATTTTATATGGGTTGTATATGCGTTGCCAGTTTTTTAAATACGGCAAAGTTGTATTGCCATTTTTAATCCACCAATGCTGATAACCACGTTTTGTCGGTGTCCAATCCTCTGTTACCGGTTCAATGTCTTCCGAAAAACTGAAATTGTTTAACATATCATCATATGTCGGGTCATCATCATCGAAACAATAAATCAATAATAACTCATCTTCTGTGTCATAATTGACCGCTGTCCCGTTAAAGTCATAAAAATCAAATCTGAATCGGTTTACATAACCGCCGGTTGTTGATGAATTATAAACTGTGGTGTTTGGAAAATCATTACAAACAGCCGTATTAGCATACTCATAAAATTCACCCTCATATGCTAATTCATTCATACCTTCATAACCGTTGTTAATCGGAACATCACCCATATTGGACACTGAACCGGTCACCATTGGTATAATTGTAGCTGAACTTGTGCGCAAATGATATTTATACCTTGCAATACGA
>Ga0265298_10012092_pt1 | contig 10034 bp, 11 predicted proteins | sample AusTroGonzalo_MG_3_FD_193486 | JGI IMG/M metagenome (GOLD analysis project Ga0265298, IMG submission 193486) | Bovine rumen microbial communities from tropical cattle in Woodstock, Queensland, Australia - Gonzalo_01 | ecosystem: Host-associated > Mammals > Digestive system > Stomach > Rumen ... | reverse complement strand
ATCAATTTTTCTTTAGGTATGGAATCTTGTTCAGCCTGCATAAGCCATTGTGAAAGTCTAATGTTTTCTTCTTCACTATAATCATCAATATTAATTGATGAAAGCTCTTCATCAGTTGCATTTCTTAATTGTTCATATGATGTAAATTTCATTTATTTTTTCCGATTAATTTAATTTTTCTTCTATCTGCTTCATCTCTCTATTCATTTGAATGACACTGCCAATCAAATTCACTGCATGGACTATCGCAATGACTATCAGTAGAGTTGTGACACTTGTCTTACTTAGCACTAGAAGTGCGAACTGATTCCCGACAAGACCTGCTACACCCCATGCTGACAGCACTGCACCATGTATCTTAGATATGTCGGACATTCCAAACCTGTCAGAAAGAATGCTTGGAATCACAGAGAATCCTGCTCCGTAGCATGCATTTATAAGAAGCATCGAGAATCCAAATGCATTTGGCCATACTATGCACAGCACTAGAGCTAAGATAGAGTCTAAAGCGATTGCATAGAGGATCTTCGTCCTTCTGTCCAATTTGTCTGCTACATATGCATATGCTAAGCGTCCTGCGCCATTGAATAGTCCAGCAAGTGCGATGAACACTGTCACCGTGCTTGCTTCATACTTGACGAAGTCAGAAGACATTAGAGACTTCGCCAATGGAATGATGCACAGTCCAGCAGATATGTTTAAAAACATGAACATCCAAGAGCATAAGAAGAATGGCTTTTTCACAAGACTTCTATAGTTGAAGTCGGCTGAGCCTAGAGCTGTAGATGCATCATATCCTTCAGGCTTCTTAATTAGAGATGACCCTGCAATCAATGCTACTGCATAGAATGCAGTGAAGCACGAAAACACTTTAGTGACTCCAAGTGGAATGAACTTCGTGTAGAGAAATGTAGCAAGTGTAGAGCCAAGTCCAAAGAAGACTATTGGAACTGCTGATGCAAGTGCTTTATTGTCAGGAAACCACATCATCAAAGTCTTCACCGGTGTTATGTAGACTATTCCAGTGCCAAGTCCTATCAGGACTCCATATCCAACTAGCACTAAAGGCCATTGCTTGAGCAATACACCAGCTTGAGTCACTAGCATTCCAATCAAGAACAGCCAAGATCCTAAGAATGCTGATTCTCTTATGCTTTTCTCTACAAGTCTCCCAAAGAATGCAGCCCCCATTCCTAGAAAGAATATTCCAAGAGAGAATGCCCACTGCACAGTAGATGCATTGCATCCAATATAAGTAGAGACATCATTTACGAAGTTGGTGAATGCATATATCTGCCCAACTGATGTAGACAGCAGCATTGCTGGCAGTATGCCATGCATTAGTCTTTTGTCATTGTCCATTCTTCATCTCCTTTTCAAATTCATCTCTTACATCTATTATCGACTTTCCTTGGTACCACTCACGAGGCTTTGCCTTCATCCAAGCAAACACTTTATTCATCAATGGAGTCTGCAGTCCTGATGTAGAGACCACTTGGCCTTTTGCAATCTTCTGCATATATCTTCTCATCTCTTTCCAGAATTTATACCAACCAAGCTTCATCTTGAAATGATAGCCGACTGCATCTTCAATGACACATCCCTCTTCATTGCAATTTCTTGAATAGATCTGCATCTCATCGATTAGACTTTTAAGCTCATCCCAATCGTTGAACACTCCAATCTTCTCTTTCACTTTGAAGCCAAACTTCTTTCCAGCATCACAAAGCTCTTCATAAGAAGAATGACTGAACTTCTGCGTCAGCTTCACTTCATCAAGTAGCACAAGATCTTCTCTATCATACTTGACGATATGTGGGTCATTCTTTGGATCTATTACTTCAAACAACAGGCAAGAGTCTGATTCTATCATATGATTTGCAAGACTTGTAAAGTAAGATTCATCTTCATCTTTCTTTAGTTCATAGAAGATGTCTTTGAAGTAAGTAGGATAAGTGCCTTCTATGCATGACTTAGAGCAGAACAGAAAGCTTTTAGTGCTTTTGTCAAATCCTAAGATTCCTAAGAATCCATTGTACTTCTTATATGCAGTTGCAGGAAACTTCAAGTTCCCTTTTAGCCATGCATCAGTGTTGAACTGCCCTTCACAGTAGTTGAAGAACTTGTCAAACCCACGCGCAGCTATATGCCCTGTTGAAGTGTCTATGAACAAGCCTCGTGCTATCTTTGAAAGTTCATTCCATCTTCCCTTGTAGAACACATTCCTGTTGAAATTGAATGAAGAGATGCTTCCAAACTTCTTCTCGTCTATGTCTTTTGCATTCGCTCTAAGCATATCAAGCAGAGAACGGCAGTCTTCTTCATTAGCATTCTCTAAAGCTGATGTAGAGACTTCAACTTGAGCTTTACTGATGTCATTCTTTCTATATACATCATTCTTCACATATACGAAATTGAATTTCATAGTCCATACTCCTTTTTTGAATATAACAGAGATTTCATTAAATTAAACAAAAAAAAGCCGAAAACATTGTTTTCGGCTTAATCTTAAATGTCTTTGAAATCAAACTATCAATTCGTAAGTGAAATTAGTCAGCCCTTCTTGCTCAGGATGGCTTGCTTCATCAATAAGCTCATATTTGTAAGATGTGATGTCGTATTCATATATGTATTGACTGAATTCATACTTATATGAGCTGTATGAATTCAGAATATACGCATTGACTTCTTTATATTCAAATGACTTAGGATATTCATATATGTATTCATCGATTAAGTCATAAAGATGCATAAGGCCTGTGCAGAGTGTCAAGTCTTTATGCTCAGTCTTAGATATTGTCAAGCCACTGCTCATCTATCATTCAGCCATGTATTCATATGGAAGCACTATGACTCTTGAATACCAATTAGGTATCTCTATCACATCACCTGTAAGAACCTTGTATGCATTTGCATCAGCTTGCATTGCATTCTCTTTCAAGTTGAAGTCGAACTTTCTTCCATTTATCTTTATAGTCGCTACGAAGTCTGAACCAATAGAGTTGTATATCATCACTCTTGCTACGCCATCAGCTTGGATAGTGAAGCTTAAGTTGAAGTCTAATGCCTGCTCACCAACTGTCATTGGAGTTATCAAAGAGTCTTGCAATACGGGGGTCTTCCAAATTCTTGAAGTAAGATGCGAAAGATTTGAGATGGCCATCTCAACATTCGTCCAAGTATTGTGAACAGAACCAGTCGTAGAGTTGTTGTCATCTCTATTGAATCTCAATGACTGAATGTTGACTATGTCGCTCTCTTTGCATGACCTGTCTGGCTTCTGGAATGTCTCTCCTACTTTTCTATAGACATGATCGTCGAAGATTGCGACAGACCCTGCATCATATGTACTGTAAATGAATCTATCCATGACAATGCATCTTCACACTTTATTATATTTATTTCTTACAAATGCACCCACTGTGTCTTTCCAATGTGGAATTTTAAAGCTGTTCACCCATGCTTTCCTGATAGTAGAGCTGTCTACACGGTTCAGCTCTTCTAATATCTTTCCTATGCTAAGAAACGAGTTCTTCTGCCTTATAGCTACTTGCTTCATCATTCTGTCTTCACTGCTGCATCTTCTGATGTCAGCATTAGACTTCATCATCTCTTTAATGAAGACCGCGATGTCATATCTTGATACGACTTCATATTGGTCTACAGCATCTCTTACGTTGTATATGCCATTTGACAGTTTTCCCTTCATCCACATCTTCACAGTTGAAGCAACTGTAGGGACAGACGTAGTGACTCCGTGTTCATCATCTACAACAAATATCACTTCATCTTCTTTTGCTTCTCTGATCTTTTTCATCATCTTGAAGATGAAGTTGTTCTCTCCATCTTCACCAAAAAGCCAAGATGGCCTAAGTATTAGAAAATTCTCAGAGTTATTGCAGATGAACTCATCTGCAATCAGTTTAGTCTTCCCATAGAAGTTCAATGGCTTGCATGGATAGTCTTCATCTATTTCCCCATCTTCAGAGAAGTCATTGCTGCCATACACATAGTCCGTTGAGATGTGAATGAAAGGAACACTATTCAGTCTACATGCTATAGCAAGATTCTGAGGAAGAGTCACATTTGCTTCAACCGCTTGCATCTGCTCAGTCTCACATAAGTCTACGTTCGTCATCGCAGCGCAGTTGATGACAATGTCATTAGAAAGAGCAATCTCTCTTGCAGTCTCAAAGCACTTAGCATCAAAGCCCTGCTGCCTTGAGTAGATGCAAATGCTGTCTTCATCATTATTTAAAAATTTGAAGAGACCTTTCCCAAGCTGCCCTGCTCCAACAATTCCTATCTTCATCTGTCATTCATCCTTTCTTTATACCACTCTACAGTAGCACCTAGATCTGCAAGTAGATCTCTCTTTGAATTGTCGAACTTGCACTCTTTCTTTATCTTATCGCCCTTCAAGAAGTAGCAGTCGTCATGTCCAGGCCTGTCTTTTACATACTTGATAAGAGTGTCTGGCTTTCCAAGCTTCTCTAAGATGATCTGAACCATCGCTATGTTAGACACAAGATTCTCTACGGGAGGTGCGATGTTATATATCTCTCCAGGCTTTCCATTCTCAAGTATTCTCATCACAGCTTCATTGTGGTCATCTACATATATCCAATGCCTTCTCTGCAAGCCCATTCCATATATTGGAATCTGCTTGTCATTCAACGCATTCAGTATAGTCTTTGGCAGCAGCTTCTCTTCATGCTGAAATGGCCCGAAGTTGTTAGTGCATCTAGACACTGTCACCTTAGTCTTGAAAGTCTTCCAGTAAGAGAGAGCGAGCAAGTCAGCTGATGCTTTAGTAGAAGAGTATGGGGAGCTTGGGATAAGTGGCGAGTTCTCATCGATGTTCATTGATGGGTTAGTCGCTCCATATACTTCATCAGTGCCTATTTGATGGAATCTTACATTGTGATTCCTACAGAATTCAAGAAGATTATACACGCCAATCACATTTGAAGTGACGAATGGTCCAGGCGAGCTGATAGAGTTGTCTACATGAGTCTCTGCAGCGAAGTTGACTATGGTATCAATCTTCTCTATCCCCATAGGGAAGTTCATATTGGGATCATATATCATATACTTGTACACTTGAATGCCATTTTCATCAAGCCATTTCAGCTTTTCATTTAGATATGGCTGAGATGCATATGTCATTCCATCAAGACATGCCAAATGATACTTTGGATATTTTTCATGCACATATCTTATGAAGTTGAATCCAATGAACCCAAGCCCGCCTGTGACCATTATGTTCTTCATTTGAATATATATCTCCTTCTGCCTGTCAATTCACTAAAAATATGAGTCTTCATTCTATTGACATTATAACCAATCACTACATTGAATACAATGAATTTCAACGATATTCTATTTTTTATCTCATTTAAGAAGCTAGACTGTAGTAGCTTGTCTAAATATCCGATAGAGTTCATCTTCTTCTTGTCATAGAAAAATGTCCTAAAGACTAAGTCTGCATATTCACTGTGTGATAAATCGCTGAACATACTGTCTCTGATTTCAAGAAGTGAATCTACTGCATCATTTAGCAATGTCTCAAATTCATCAAAGATGCAGAAATATTCGAAGTCATCTTCAGTGCAGTCAAATGATTCTTCCATTTCTGCTAACTGTATTCTATATTTTTTATATAGATCATCTACATCTATCTCTTCATTAGTGTCATCTTTCAATGCCCAACGATAATAGTGAATGAATTCATGTCTTAAATCTTCAATGCTGAATTCATCTTTTTTCAAAAACATAATTCCTTTTTCACTATCTGACATATAGAACAATGCAGTTGCATCAGAAAATGAATTGTATACATCAGCAACGAATCTTCGGAATTCTTCATTGTCTTCATTTAAGTTAGTCCAAAAACTAACTGCATTCTCTATGTTGTCAATTGAGTTTTCATCTATCAGTGACACATACAATGGCTTGTCGAAATATGGCTTCAATAGTTTTCTTCTTATTTTCGACTTCACTGGAAAATAGTCAGCCATCTCTCTTGGATTCAATATCATATTGTCTTCTTCTGAACTTCTAATGAAATCTAACAACTTAACGAATTCATCTAACTTAAAGATGTCTTCCATTATTATAGAGTCATCTAACTTCATTTTAGACAGGTCATTCTCTAAAATCACCAATTCATTTGAATGATGTTTAAGAAATTCACGATAGAAATCATTGAATCTATTTAAGAAGATCTTCCTTGTTTTCAGTGAAGTCTTACTCGTCATATCTTCTCACCTTTCTTCTGGTGATCTATCGCTGTAAGCTCATTGAACTGGTCTAAAGTCCATTTGAAGTATGTGTCATTCAAGTTGTTCTGGAACACTACATCTGCATCAATCTTTCTTTCAAGCTTTCCGTCTAGTCCAAGCTTCATCTGCTTTGCTATCCATTCACCAAACTTCACTGGGACTCCCTGTGCTATAGCCTGCCTGATGTTCTTGCACTTGCATTTGTTCTCAGGATCTGCAAAGCTGTAAGAGTCTGGGTAAGTCATTATCCTTCCCATCTCTCTAAGGTTTAGATGCCTGTCTTGAGTTGGATGCATATATTGCTGAGGCTCTGACATTGAAGCAAACCACCCATCAAGTGGGGGACGCTTCGCTGACTTGTCCCAGTATCCCTTCCCCTTCAGGATCTTGTCTTTTATCCTGTATATGATTCTTCCCCAGTTGTTCACTGGCAAAGTAGCAGCCACTTTGCTTATCTCAGCAGATGCAGCTTTCTCTTCAGGAGTCGCATCAGGCTTCTCACCGGCAATCCACCATTCACAGATTGAAGTAAGCAGTGTCTTGCCAGGCTTAGAGTACTTGTACAATGGCCTAACATGGACGATGTCGAATGGAGTGTAGTCATCTGTGGGATCATCCATGATATCAGCGAATAGCTCTCCAACTGTGATCTTATGCTTCTCTTGGTTCACTAAAAATGCAGTGTCGAAATAGTCTCTTCTCCAGCCTGCGACCATCGTCCTAGTCCTGTCCATCGCTACACTATGATTTCCAGCTTTGTCTCTAATCACCGTGAACCTGTACCATGGGGCAAGTTCGTTGATGATGTTCTTAAGGATTGGAAATCCAAGCTGTATCAATGTAGGAGCATTCTCAATGACGAAGGTCTTTGGCTTGATATGCTTAATGATGTTGGACACTCTATAGAAATGCTTGTTGTTAGGGCCATCGACTGATGGATGCTTGTTGACTCTAGACAATGAGCTGCATGGGCAGTTGAACGCCATGAAGTCTACTTCACCCTGCGAATTGAGATATTCATCATTCTCCCATTTCTTTGGAAGAATCATTGGAATATTTGGATAGTTCTTTATCCAGAACATACCATTCTTCTCAGGCATATCATCTGTCATCTCAAGCACTTTCTCAAGGTCGAAACCTGCATTCATCACTCCAATAGAAAAGCTTCCTGCGAAAATGAAGCCATTCACTGCTCTATATTTTCTACTCTTCGTCATTTTATCTCTAGTCCTTCTAGCTTAATGAACTCATCATATGAGTATTCTAAATGCTTGCCCTTGTTGTTGTCTTGGAAGACTACTTCTGCATCCACTGTCTTAAGCAGTCCATCAAGCCCTTTCTTCGCTTGCTCTGCAATGTACTTCCCAAAGTTGACAGGCACTCCCTGTGCCATCGCTTGCCTAACAGGAATCTTGCACTCTTCATTCGGGTCAGTGAAGTCGAAGTCATCTGGGTAAGTCATAATCCTCTTTAGCTCTCTCATATTGAGAGTCCTTGGCTGTGTTGGATGCATATACTCCTGCACTGACGAGAAGCTTTGGAATCTCTCATCAAGTCTTCCTCTATACGGTGACTTATCGAACAGAGACTCATTGCTTTGAAGCTTCTTTACTACTCTATTGAAGTCTGTCTCTCGCTTCGTCCCACTTATAGCACTTATGATCTCATTCTTTGTCTTCTCATCACCCTCAAGATATGCAAGTGCAATGCTGGTGATTACTGCATAGTCATCTCTACAGTACTTGTACAAGCTTGAGATGCAATCACAGTTCTTAGACTTAGCATCATCTGTAATGTCATCGATGATGTCTTTCAATGTGTCACCGATAGTGACTTTCTCATGCTTGTCTGCATCTACCAATGGATGCTTACTGAATATGTCTTTTCGCCAGCCGACCACTAAAGTCCTCATTCTCTTCATAGGCACTTCATGATTTCCAGCTTCATCTCTTATGACGCTTATGAGATAGTCATTCTTTAGCTCATTCACCAAGTCTCTCAATATTGGGAATCCGCAGCTTTATTAAAGTTGGAGCATTCTCTATGACGAACACTTTTGGCAATGACTTCTTAAACACATTGAACAGCCTGTAGAAATGCACGTTGTTCTTTCCCTCTACTGAAGCATTCCTGTTTATCTGTGAGAGGCTTGAGCACGGGCAGTTGCAGCACATCAAGTCCACATTCTCTTTTTTCAGCTTACTTAAATATCCATCATTCTCCCACTCTCTAGGAAGAATCACCGGTATGCCGGGATAGTTCTTCTTGAAGTAGAAGGCATTCTCTTCTAATATAGTGTCACTTATCTCTAGCACTTTCTCTAAGTCGAACCCGGCTTTCATCACACCGGATAGAGAAGCTGCCAGCGAAAATGAATGCATTCACAGCTTTGTATCTTCGTTCAGTCATCTTTCAATACTTTTTTTTTAAAAATAACTTTGAATGACAGGTTTTGCTGTGAATGCATTCACTTCATAATGAATGACTTCCGCTATCTACTTTTAGAATGCCACTTCAAGTCCCAGTCGTCGAAGCATGGAATGTGAGGCCTGATGTTCCACTTCCAAAGCGCAGCATCTATCTTCTTCTCAATTTTCGCTTTTGCGTCCTCACTTACTGCATTCCAGTCATGTAGAATGCAAGCTTCTGCATCTCTGTAAGTGAACCCAAAGCTTTCTTCATCAGTCTTTCCAGTCAAGCCGTCAGATGGAGCTTTATGCACCAAATGACCGGGGACTCCAAGTGCTTCCCCAAGCTCTACCACTTCAGACACAAGCATATTGGCGATTGGATTAACATCACAGACTCCGTCACCCCATAGAGTGTAGTATCCAAGAATGCTCTCACAGAGGTTTCCCGTCCCTACTACTCTACCACCAACCGTCTGAGCCACCATGTACAATGCAGCCATTCTTATCCTTGGAGCTAAGTTGACTTTCGCATTCTTCGACACTGGCTTATTGGCTTTGTCCTCGAACTGATACACCAGTCCATTGTAAGAAGCACTAATGTCTAATGTAATATGCTGAATGCTCAGAGCATTCACTACTTCATAGGAGTCAGCGATGTCAGCTTGCTCATCATTTGGCATCAATACTCCAACTACATTGTCCTTTCCCAATGCTTCTACGCAGAGATAGGCTACTACTGTAGAGTCTTTCCCACCGGAAATCCCTATCACCGCTTTAGGACTCCCAGCATCTTCAAAGTACTTTCTCAGCCATGCTATGCATTTGTCTATCGTCTTTCTCTCCATCTTAATCCTCTTTCTCTATCGTCTCTTGCATCATCTCTCTATGCCACTCTTTCGCTGCATTTAGTAGCGGGATGTGCTCTTCTACGACGTCATCTTCAGATAAGCTCATCAAGTTGACTCTGCGGATCTCAGCGATGTCATCTCCCGCCGCTGGAGTGCCTCCAACTCTATTCAACGCAAACAGTGAAGTGAACACTTTGTCCGTCTCATTCACATAGCGCCAGTCATCTACTTTCCAACTTCTAATGTACTCTACTACTGTGCATTCAAGTCCAGTCTCTTCTTTTGCTTCTCTCAATGCAGCTTCCTCAAATGAAGAGTCTCTACCTGGGTCGACAAACCCTCCGACAAACCTAAGCTTCTCTTCAGTGCTCTTCTTCCCCATCCAGACTTCAGGACCATCATATATCAAGCAGTCCACTGTTGGACATGCATGGTCATACCTGTTCTGCGTAGCCCAGATTGCTCCAGCACGCCATGCTTCTCCCGACAGC
>Ga0265298_10012091_pt1 | contig 10034 bp, 9 predicted proteins | sample AusTroGonzalo_MG_3_FD_193486 | JGI IMG/M metagenome (GOLD analysis project Ga0265298, IMG submission 193486) | Bovine rumen microbial communities from tropical cattle in Woodstock, Queensland, Australia - Gonzalo_01 | ecosystem: Host-associated > Mammals > Digestive system > Stomach > Rumen ... | reverse complement strand
TGTTTTAACAGGTTTGGCCTCAGCAGCTTTTATAGTAATAGTGGAGGCAATTGTTTTTTCTGGCGCGGGTTTCTCCGTTTTTTCGTTTTTAACTTCCGGAGCTGGAGATTTTTCAGCAGGTCCAGTCAATTGGATATAGTCTTCGGCAATGTATCCAAAAGACTCAGGTCCTTCAACTTTTGTCCATCCATCCTTTGTTTCCAGAACAACAACTTTTTCACCTTGTTTCAGTTGGCCTACTTTTTTGTAGGTCGTACCGGGACCTTCTCTGAGATTGAGGTTAGTTTTGGCCGAGCCATCCTCGTTTAACAAATCGCTTTTAATATAAACAGGGGAGGAATTCAGACGAACTTTGATCCAGTTCGCGGGCATCCCTTCGATGGGAGGATTAATGGTATCACGTTCAACTGCAATATACTTTGCTCCCTTTGTTGCCTTTTCAATAATATCTGCGTTTGTGGATATATCGGATCGCACATTTACCCGATCTCCTGTTACCACAGCTCCCTGATCGGCAGAGACTGCGACTTGTCCCAGAACCGTCAGAGAGAGAATTAAGAAATATCTCGTCACACTCATGTGTTAAGTAAAAACTGTATTTCGGTTTTTGTCAATAACCGCCACTTGCCTAATGCTAATTTATCTAATTTTACCGGTCCGACCTGCACCCGGCGAAGGACCAGAACAATCTGATCCAATGAATCCAGTATCCGCCGGATTTCTCTATTTTTGCCTTCCCGAAGCGTGATCGTCAGGCAAGTGCGTGTGTTATTCGACCGTAAAATCTTAACTGCCGAAGCCCTTAAAAAATCGCCTTCATGGTAAATACCCTTGAGCATTTTGGAGATGGTTTCTTTTTTAATAGCTCCTTGAACTTCAACGTAATAAATTTTATCTACACCAGATGAGGGATGTGTTATATGATTACACAATTCACCGTCGCTGGTTAATAGAATCAGCCCCTCAGAATCATAGTCTAACCTGCCAACAGGATAAACATGCTGCATTTCCGGAGGGAGGAAATCCAATACGGTTGGACGTCCTTGGGGATCTTTACGAGTACAAACGACATCACGAGGTTTGTACAAGGCGATATAGAGTTTTCTGCGGGCTTTGACCTCAGCACTATCTACGGTGACATGGTCTTCCAATGGAGAGACTTTCGTGCCTAAGGTAGTAATGCGGCGTCCATTTACCGCCACACGCCCTTCAATGATCAGTTGTTCAGCTGCTCTCCGAGAACAAACCCCGGCTTCAGAAAGAAATTTCTGGAGACGGATCAAAGATTGTTCTTCATTTGGAGAGCGATTCACCTAGAAAAGAAAAAGGAAAATCCTCCTCTTCAGAGTTGGATAATTCCTTAAATCACAGAAAATAAAATCAGTAGGTTAGGCAACGAACTTGGTTTTCTTCAAATTGAAAACCCGGTCTCCTTCACGCCACTCTTTACGCTTCTTCAAAACCTCAACGCGTTCCTGACGTTTGAGAACGTTTCGTTTCGCACCCAGGGAAGAAGCCCCTTTCAAACTATTATGCAATGACATAGCAAAAAATAAATTACACCACAGGCCAGCTCCTTCATGGAGAGGCCGACCTATTCTGCCAGAGATGAGGAAAAATGCAAATAGTTTTTGCAGCAATTCATTTATTTTTGAAGAAAAGGATTGAATTAGCATCTGTTGATTTGCTAGTTTGCCTCTGTTAGTGGTAATTAACAGAGCATGATGAAAAAATCGATTTTTTTAGGATGTTTCTTAGGATTGTGCACGTTTTTGGGACAGGCACAAGTTGAGAAAGGTACAGGACAAAATCCTTATTTCAGGATTGAAGTAGTTGACGCTGAAAATAATTGGCCGGTTCCTCTGGTCGAATTCAAAACAGTGGAAAACATCCGTTTCGTAACGGATAATGCCGGTGTTATTGCGTTTTATGAGCCGGATCTTATGGGGAAAGAGGTGTGGTTCGACATCACAAGTCATGGGTATTCTGTTCCCAAAGACGGCTTTGGTTACCGAGGCGCGAGGCTGAAACCTGTTTCCGGCGGGAAAGTCGTTGTCAAAGTCAATCGCGATATGATAGCCAAGAGACTGGGGCGTTTGACGGGTAGCGGGTTGTTCGCGGAGAGCCAAAAATGCGGAACGGATATGGACTGGCAGGATGCCGGAGTGGTTGGCTGTGATACGGTGCAAACGACTCCCTATAAAGATTATATCTTCTGGGCATGGGGAGATACTTCGCTTTCACCTTATCCCTTGGGGATATTTAATACCAGTGCGGCAAAGACACCTCTTCCTGAGACATGGGCATATCCCGGTCAGCCGCCGGTCAAAATAAAATATGATCTATTCAAGAATCAGGAGGGCAAGCCTCGCGGAGTCATTCCTTTACCCAGTGAGGGGCCGATTTGGATCGGAGGAACTCTATCCCTGAAGGATAAGGATGGAAAAGAGCATCTCTGCACGGTTTACAGCAAAATCAAAAACTTTTTGCAGGCTTATGAAAAGGGATTAGCTGTTTGGAATGATGAAAAGGAAGAGTTTGAGTCTGTAAAGGTACTTTGGAACAAGTCTTCGGGAAAAGATGCTCCGTCATGCCCGGAAGGGAATCAGGCCTTTTACACGGATGAACAAGGCGTGGAGTGGGTGTATTTTGGCAGTCCGCTTCCCAATATGAGATGCCGGGCGACTTATGAAGCCTGGCTGGAGCCGGAGAATTGGGAAAGTGTTTCCACGCCCAGAGTGCTTTCCTCTGTGAAGGATGGAACTCAGGTTCGTTTACATTCCGGTTCGATGCAATGGAGTGAACATAAAAAACGCTGGGTCTCGATTTTTGTTGAGCAGGGAGGCAGTTCTTTCCTGGGTGAGGTTTGGTATACAGAAGCACCTTCCCCGACAGGCCCTTGGAAAAAAGCTGTAAAAGTCATAACGCATGATCATTATACTTTTTATAATCCCAGGCTGCATCCGGAGCTCCTTCCCTCTGATAACACCTATTTATTGTTAGAAGGTTCCTATTCAAAACAATTTTCCGGAAACGAATACCCGACAGCTCGTTACGATTATAATCAAGTGCTCTATCGTGTAGATTTGGATGATCCTGAGTTAAAATCTGAATTGTTTGAATAGGGCATTACACAGAAAAAAGATTCTACTGTATATCCGCGTTATATCTTATTATTAAGTAAGTTGTGAGATATAACGGTGTTTTTGCGAGTTGGGAATTGACAGAAGGGTTGAAGACTGAGACAATAACTCCAAGTTTATGAGTGATATATTAACTTATACGATTCCGAAATTCACATTGACAGGAGTGGATTGGACGATCTTGCTGATCTATTTTCTGTTTGTGGTGGGGGTAGGTTTTGCGCTGAAACGGTTTATGAAAACCAGTGAGGACTTCTTCCTCTCAGGCAAATCCATCGCGGCCTGGATCACGGGGTTGGCGTTTATTTCCGCGAACCTGGGTGCTCAAGAGGTCATTGGCATGGGTGCGTCGGGTGCCAAGTACGGCATCGCGACCAGCCATTTTTACTGGATCGGCGCCATCCCGGCGATGATCTTTGTGGGTATCTTCATGATGCCCTTCTATTATGGTTCACGCGCGCGTTCCGTTCCGGAATACCTGAAGCTGCGTTTTGATGAAAAGACGCGTGGTTTCAACGCCATTTCCTTCGCGGTGATGACGGTGTTCTCTTCCGGTATCTCCATGTATGCGATGGGCAAGCTGCTGCACCTGCTTCTGGGGTGGGATTTCAACACCTGTGTGCTGGTTTCGGCTTTTATCGTATTGGTTTATACGTTCCTGGGCGGTCTGACCTCCGCTATCTATAATGAGGTCATCCAGTTCTTCCTGATCGTGTTTGGTTTTATCCCTCTGGTTTTCCTGGGAATATACAATGTTGGCGGCTGGGAAGGAGTCAAAGCGCGTCTGGCACAGGAAGGCTGGTATCGTGCGGAGGTGCTGGGCGAGCAGATGAACCCGGACGCACTGACGCATTCCTGGCGGTTCATGGGTGATGCAATGGCAAATCCGATGGGGGTGGAATGGTTCGGTCTGGTGATGGGCCTGGGCTTTGTGCTGAGCTTTGGTTACTGGTGTACGGACTTCCTGGTGGTGCAGCGCGCTATGGCAGCTAACAGCATGAGCGCGGCCCGCAGAACGCCTCTGATCGCGGCTATACCCAAGATGTTCTTCCCCTTGCTGGTGATCCTGCCCGGTATGCTGGCGATCGGTATCGCTCCGATGGCAGATAAACTTGTGGAAACAAGAGCTGACACTGCGATCACCCAGCAGATCGAACAGAATGATCCGGTATTGGCCAAGCGTTTAGCTGACTTCAATGTTCCCAGCATTGAAGATCTTTCTGTGGCTGGCGGCCGTGGTTTGGTTCCTCCGAAGATCTCGAATATGAAGACGACAGCCGAGGGCATTGAGGGTGAAGTCGTTTACAAAAAGAAACCGGATGGCTCTCTGCTTCTGGATAAGACCAATAAACCGATCGTTGAGCTGGATTATGACTTGGTTATTCCGATGATGCTGCGCAAGTATTTCCCGGCGGGCCTGCTGGGCTTGGGATTGTGCGCACTGATGGCCTCCTTTATGTCCGGCATGGCCGGCAATACGACAGCTTTCAATACCGTCTGGACTTATGATATTTATCAAAGCTATATCAATAAGAATGCCTCGGATAAACATTATTTGTGGATGGGACGCTGTGCGACGGTAGGAGGTATTCTGCTTTCTATTGCGGCAGTGTATGTCGCAGTGCATTTCAATAACATCATGGATATTCTCCAACTGGTGTTTGCCTTTGTGAACGCGCCTCTGTTCGCGACGTTCATGCTGGGTATGTTCTGGCGCAGAGCGACAGGCCACGGCGCTTTCTTCGGGCTGCTGTCCGGTACTCTGGCGGCGTTCCTGCATCATGGTCTGACATTGCCTTATGGTTCCGCGGCGGGGCTGAAGGGTGGTTTCCTCGGTTTTGGTGGTACCATTTCTCTCCATCATTATCACAGTGAAATGGCACAAAACTTCTGGACAGCGATCTTTGCCTGGAGTACATGTTTCATCGTGACTATCATTATCTCTCTGCTGACGGAACAGAAGAAGAAACCGGAAGACCTGAAAGGCCTGGTTTACTCTTTGACTCCGAAACCGAAAGAGGATGGTATTCCCTGGTACAAGCAGCCTGCCTATCTGGGCGGCGGTGTGTTAGCTGTTACCCTGGTGTTGAATATCTTGTTCTGGTAAGAGAAAGGATTGAAAGATGAATTTAGATATTAGAGTTCCAATCGGCGCGATGTTCTCTTTGATCGGCATTTTGCTGGCGATTTACGGTCTGATGACCAATGGCGAGCTGATGTATGCCAAATCTCTGGGAATAAATATGAACCTCTATTGGGGAGGTGCGATGCTGTTTTTTGGCGTGATAATGCTCCTTTTCGGGGTGTTTACGCAATTTTCCGGCAAAAACTCGAAATAGTGACAACGACTAGCGAGTAAAAGTAGAAATTGAGAGTGGCTGGAATGCCGTTCTCAATTTCTATTTTCTAAAAGATTCATGCGTATTTTAGATAAATATATCCTTAAGGAGCTGATGATCCCGCTGTTTTTCTGTATCGCGGGTGGTCTGGCTTTTTATGTGACATTCGATCTATTTTCCTGCATGGATGATCTCCAGCGCGGCGGCGGGGGATTCAAAGTCATTTTATGGTATAACATTGCACGTATCCCGGAACTGCTGGTGCTGATCCTGCCGCCGGCGCTGCTGCTGGCACTGCTTTACGCGATTTCCAATCATTCCCGCAATAATGAGATCGTGGCGATGCGCGCGGCCGGAGTAGGGATATGGAGGATCTGTACACCTTATATTGCGGTCGGAATCATTCTGGGAGTGTGTCTCTTTTATTTGAATGAGACCTGGGTGCCGATGGGGGCACGTCTGGCTAAAGATCTTCGCAAAGGTACGAAGCATAAAAAAGAGCTGGTCCACGAGAATGTGAATTTCACTAATACGAAGGATGGCAGAACCTGGAATATAGGTGAGTATCATGTGGAGGATAAACGGCTTGTGCGTCCCAGTGTGGAGTGGCTCAGCCGGACGGGAGACTCTATGGCGCTGAACACGGTCAAGCTGGAGGCCGAAAGCGCGGAATGGCGGCCGAATTTCAGTTTTGCCAGAGAAGAGAACGATAACGGTACTGGCTCGAAAGGTGTATGGGAATTCCATAATGTTCAGGTCTTTACTTATGCCTCAGATGGGCAGGAATCCATGCTGCCGGTGCCGGAAAAATATGAGACTTTGCAGGTGCCTGAAATAGATGACAGTCCCGAAGAGATAGAATCCGAGATATTTATTTCCGGATTTGATTCATTCAAATCCGCCCGTAAAGCGAATCTGACCCTGAAAGAGATCGCGACTTATCTGCGGCTGCACCAGGGCGCGGACAGTCAGCTGGTCACACGTGTCAAAACTTTATATCACTCACGGATCGCGGCGCCGTTCACCTGTCTGGTCGTTGTTTTGGTAGCGCTTCCATTCAGTTTGCAGGGCGGACGCAGGAATGTCTTTGTGGGTGTAGCCAGCAGCATAGTGATTTGTTTTTGCTTTTTTTTGTTGAACGAGGTAAGTTTAGCGCTGGGCGAGGGAGGATATATGCCTCCTTGGTTGTGTGCTTGGTTGCCCAACGTTCTTTTTGGTGTGGGAGGCTTTGTCGCTGTTAAGAATTTAGCCTGATCGCGGCACGGAGTTTGTTAAGTGTTGCGCTGCTAAAGCATACAATGAGAAAAGCGGTCGTTATTCGATAGGTTTTGATGAAAATACGCAGGTTGGCGCGCGAGCGTGCTATTCAATTTTTATATCAGATAGAACTAAACCCCGATAAGGATGTAGAGGGTGCGCTGGAGAATTTTTGGGAATTGCACCGGATGGGGTTGCTTTTCGATGATAAGGCCAAGGCATCCTGGGCGCAGGCTGTCGAACTGCCGCCGCCTTCACCACAAGATCTGGCCGCGAAGGACTTTGCGGAAGCTCTTTGCAGAGGAGTTCTGGAGCATTTGAAAGAACTCGACGAAACGATCGTCAAGTACGCGAAGAACTGGGATCTGCACCGCATGGCTGTGATCGATAAAAATATTTTACGTTTAGCTATTTATGAAATAATGTTCCGGGATGACATCCCGCCGGTGGTCAGCATCAATGAGGCTGTGGACATTGCCAAGAGATATTCCACGGAGGAGAGCGGGAAATTTGTCAACGGTATTTTGGATAAGATCAGGTCGGAAACACTAAGACCTTCACGCTAGACGGGTTATTTATTGACAGGATAGAGCAGAGTGTGAGTATCGCCGGAGAAGTTCATCCTCATACAGCATTGCGCCGCACGTGTGGGGAACATGGCGCGGATCTGCATTTACATTCTATCTATTCGGACGGAGTCCATACTCCGAACTGGCTGGTGACCAAAGCAGTTCACGCGGGTTTGGACTGCATCGCGCTGACCGATCATGATACGGTGGAAGGATGCGAGGAGACCGCTAAACTCTGTGAAGAAGCCGGTTTAGGGTTTATCCCCGGAGCGGAATTGACCGCTTACGCATTGGATGAGGAGATCCACATCCTGGGACTGGGACTGGACATACGCAACGCTGTTTTTCTGGAGAAAATGAACGCTTTTCAGGAAAAACGGCTGGAGCGCATGAAAAAAATGGTGAGTCTCCTGAACCGGGAAGGCATACCCATTTCCGTAGAAGAAGTGCTGGAGATCGCTAAGTGCAAAGTTCCCGGCCGAATGCACTTATGCCGGGCATTGCTGCTGGGGGAATACTGCCGGGACCGGGATGAAGTGTTTGCCCGGTACTTAGGTGACGGCTGTGTGGCTTATGTCCCCAAGATGAATTTTTCGGTCAGAGAAGCTATCCGTCTCATCCACACGGCGGGAGGAGCGGCATTGATGGCGCATGTGGGCCGTCAGGTAAAAGTTCCCGCAATCGTGGAATACGGGGTCCAGATGGGGATCGACGGATTTGAATGTTTTTATCCCCGCCATTCCAAGGCGCTGTGTGAGCGTTTGGTGGCGGTATGCGAAGAGTATCATCTGCTGGTGAGCGGCGGGACCGATTACCACGGAGTGAAAGATCGAGTGAATATAGGTGCGGTCAAGGTGCCTATGAAATATGTTGAGGAATTAAAACAATGGGATTGTTCCAAAAATTCAAAGAAGGGTTAAAAAGAACCCAGGAAAAACTGACGCAAGAGATCAAGCGCATTTTCACCGGTTCGCCGAAGCTGACGGTTGAAAATATCGAAGATCTGGAAGCGGCCCTTTTGGGTGGTGATTTTGGTCTCGCGCTGACGAATCAGATCGTGGCCGCCGTCCGCAAAGAATATGAGACTCAAGGTCATTCGGGCGCTTCTGTATTTGAGATCGCCCGTCGGGAATTGATTTCATGCTTTCCGGCGGAGTCAGAAGGGCTGAAAGGTGTCGAGCAAGGTGTTCCGGTCGTTGTTTCACTGGTAGGTGTGAACGGAGTCGGCAAAACGACTACCGCCGCCAAGCTGGCTTACCGTGTAGGGCTGGAAGGGCATAGCGCCATGATGGCTGCCTGTGATACATTCCGTGCAGCTGCCATTGAGCAGCTCAAGCTGTGGGGCTTACGGCTGAATGTTCCCGTGATCTCCGGCAGTTATGGTGCGGATCCGGCGGCTATCGCGCATGACGCGGTCAGTTCAGCTTTGGCCAACGGAACACATTATCTTTTCATTGATACGGCGGGACGTTTGCATACCAAGAGCAATTTGATGCAGGAGCTCCAGAAAGTACACCGGGTGATGGGCAAAAAAATGGAAGGCGCACCTCAGGAAACTCTGCTGGTGGTGGATGCCTCGACCGGAATGAATGCCCTCACACAGGCCAGAGAATTTAATAAAGCTGTGCATTTGACAGGTTTAGTCATCACCAAGCTGGACGGGACCAGCCGCGGCGGTATGGTCACGGCTATCCAGAAAGAACTGCAGCTGCCGGTCAAATTCATCGGTCTGGGCGAGCAGCCGGATGATCTCCAGCCTTTTGACGCAAAACAGTACGCGGAGGCTATTTTCGGGGAATAGCTCTCTTTTTTAAGATAAATCGCCTTTTTTCGCTTTTCAGTCTTGAACTGAAGGGGCGTTTCGTATTTTATTTTCCGAGTGGGTATTGAAAGTGTCCAACCTAAGCGGAAGCGCTCTTTTATCGTTCGACTGTTTGTTTTTCTGATAGTCGGCGGCGTGCTGTTGCTGGCACTGATCATCGCGACCTGTGTATGGGATTCACATCGTTCGGATTATGCCTGGAAGCAGTTTGAAGATCGGGTGAACGCGGCCGGCCTTTATCTGGGGCAGGATCTCCTCTTTCCTTCGATTCCCGCGGATAATCAGAATTTCGCGGGTATTTCCTCGCTGAGAGTGCTGGTGAATACCAATGAGTTCCTTTCTGTGCAGGAAGTCGTCTCTTCACTGAGCGATGAGCATTGTGTGCATCAACCGGAGGGGCTGCCTGACCGGTTCTGGTACACGGGTTATTCCTGGACGGCGGAAGATGTCCGTCAGGTGCTGCATTCCTGTGGCGCGGCGATGTCTCCGGAACCGGAAGTGACACCGCAGGGGAATCTTCAATTTTTTGAAATTTTCGAGCCGCAGTTCCAGGAGCTGAAAGCAGGGCTGGAGCGTCCTTTCTGTCAGTTCTGGACACCGTTCGAGATGGGACCTCAAGTCAACACGCTTCACTTAAAGGAATTATACAAGATGAGTCTGCTGCTTTCCGCCCGTGCCGCAACCCAGCTCAGCATGGGACGCAGTCAGGCGGCGATGGAGGATCAGATTTTCTGTTGGAATTTGATCCACCGGATGAGCTCTGACCGCACGATCACGGCGGCTTTGGACTGTGAATCTTGTTTTCTCTACTCGCTGCAGCCGCTTTGGCAGGGGATCACTCAGCATTTTTGGGATAAGGAGCAGCTGACACAGCTCCAGACGGAGGTGAACCGATTCGATTTCA
>Ga0265298_10012090_pt1 | contig 10034 bp, 7 predicted proteins | sample AusTroGonzalo_MG_3_FD_193486 | JGI IMG/M metagenome (GOLD analysis project Ga0265298, IMG submission 193486) | Bovine rumen microbial communities from tropical cattle in Woodstock, Queensland, Australia - Gonzalo_01 | ecosystem: Host-associated > Mammals > Digestive system > Stomach > Rumen ... | reverse complement strand
ACATCGACGCAAAACTCGAGCGCGCGATGGATGCACTGCAGTGCCCCGACCCGGATGCTTCCGTGGCAACCCTGAGCGGCGGCGAACGCCGCCGCGTGGCCCTGTGCCGCCTGCTGCTTCGCGAACCGGACGTGCTGTTGCTCGACGAGCCCACCAACCACCTCGACACCGAATCCATCCAGTGGCTCGAAGCCCATCTCCAGCAATACAAGGGCACGGTCATCGCCGTGACGCACGACCGCTACTTCCTCGACAACGTGGCGGGCTGGATCCTGGAGCTGGACCGCGGAGAGGGCATCCCCTGGAAGGGCAACTACTCCTCGTGGCTGGAGCAGAAGAGCGCGCGGCTGGCCATGGAGGAGAAGCAGGAGAGCAAGCGCCGCAAGACCCTGGAGCGCGAGCTGGAATGGGTGCGCATGGCGCCCAAGGCCCGCCAGGCCAAGGGCAAGGCGCGCCTCAACGCATACGAGAAGATGCTCAACGAGGATACGAAACAGAAGGAAGAACGCCTCGAAATCTATATCCCCAACGGTCCGCGCCTTGGCAACAAAGTCATTGAATGCAAGGGCGTCACCAAGGCATACGGCGACCGCGTGCTCTTCGAAAACCTCACGTTCTCGCTGCCGCCGGCCGGCATCGTGGGCGTCATCGGCCCGAACGGCGCCGGCAAGACCACGCTCTTCCGCCTGATCATGGGCTACGAACAGCCGGATGCGGGCACCTTCGAGATCGGCGAGACCGTGAAGATCGCCTACGTGGACCAGCAGCACAAGCAGATCGACCCCGACCTGACGGTCTATGAGACGATTTCGGAAAATTCAGAATACGTCAAGCTGGGCAACCGGGAGGTGAACGCCCGGGCATATATCTCACGCTTCAACTTTGCCGGCGCCGACCAGGAGAAGCTCTGCGGCGTGCTGTCCGGCGGCGAGCGCAACCGCCTGCACCTGGCGCTGACCCTCAAGGAGAACGCCAACGTGCTGCTGCTCGACGAGCCGACCAACGACGTGGACGTCAACACCATCCGTGCCCTCGAAGAAGGCCTCGAGAACTTCGCGGGCTGCGCCGTGGTGGTCTCCCACGACCGCTGGTTCCTCGACCGCATCGCCACCCACATCCTCGCCTTCGAGGGCGACTCGCAGGTCTATTTCTTCGAAGGAACCTACTCCGAATACGAGACCAATCGCAAAATGCGCCTGGGCTCCGCAGAGCCCAAGCGCTTCAAGTACAAAAAGCTCAAGGATTAGGCCTTATTTCATAAAGACCAGTTCGTAGCGGCGGCTTCCCAGGCCGATCATCTCACCATGGATGAGCTGGGTCTCCCACTCGGATTCCGGCGTGGTGTTCTTGAAATGATCGTGGTGATCGTGGAAACCATGTTCATGCAGATGGTCTCCGAGCACAGAATTGCGCATGGGCTGAGCCGCCAGACAAGCGTCCGCACAGGCCTGGTCAAGTGCGACCGGATCCTTGGATGCGAACATCCCGATGTCGGGAAGGATAGGTGCATCATTCTCGGGATGACAGTCGCAGTACGGAGACACGTCCACAACGAGAGAGATGTGGAAGCATTCCCGCCCGCTGACAACGGCCTGGGTATATTCGGCCATCTTCGCGTTGAGAATGGAGATAGCCTGGTTCTGCGCGAAGTCGATCGCATCGAAGTTGCAGGCCCCCAGGCAGCGCCCGCAGCCTACGCAGTGGTTTTCGTCCACGCGCATCTTGCGCTTCTGGTCGTCAAACACAAGACCCCCGTTGGCGCATTCCTTCTGGCACCGGCGACAGCCGCGGCACTTGTCCTCATAGATGATCGCCTTCCCGGCGGAATGCTGGTCCTTCTTTCCGGCCCGTGATCCGCAGCCCATGCCGATATTCTTGATCGCGCCGCCGAAGCCCGTCATCTCATGACCCTTGAAGTGGGTCAGGCTGATGAAGACATCGGCATCCATCACGGCGCGCCCGATGAGCGCTTCCTTCGTATATTCACCGCCTTTCACCGGCACGGCCACGTCGTCGGTCCCTTTCAGGCCGTCTCCGATGATGACCGGGCAGCCGACGGAGAGCGGCGTGAAACCATTCTCCCATGCGCACTCCAGATGTTCCAGGGCATTCTTTCGGAAGCCCGGGTACATCGTGTTGCAATCCGTGAGGAAAGGCTTTCCGCCGAGTTCCTTCACGAGGTCGACCACCGCTTTGGCATAGTTGGGACGGAGGTAACTGATATTGCCCAGTTCGCCGAAATGCATCTTGATGGCGACGAACTTGCCTTCCATGTCGATGTCGGCGATACCGGCCTTGCGGGCCAGCCGTTTCAGCTTGGCCGGCATGCTCTCGCCGAACGCCGCTGTCCGAAAATCGGTGTAATAAACTTTTGCGCTCTCCATAATATAGAATACTTAGTAGACCTTCGCCACTTCCCTGCCTTGCATCACGCTGAGGCCGTTGTGGGCCAGGGCGCCCATTTCGTCCTCACCGGGGTAGATCTTCACCGGAGCGATCCAGTCGACATACCCGGCCAGGTCGGCCATCATGCCTTTGCCGTAGGCGATGCCGCCCGTGACAAGGATGGCGTTGACCTTGCCCTTGAGCACAGCCGCCATGGCGCCGATTCCTTGGCAATGTTGTAAAGATAGGCGTCGGCGATGAGCTTGAAGTGCGGATCATCCTCCATCTTGCGCTCGATCTCCATGAAGTCGTTGGTACCCAGATGGGCCACCGTGCCGCCGCGACCGTTGATCATCTTCTTGACCTCCAGCGGAGTATACTTGCCGCTGAAGCAGATGTCAGCCAGCTGCTGCGCCGGCAGGCCACCGGAGCGCTCGGGGCTGAACGGACCGTCGCCGTTGAGGGCGTTGTTCGTATCGATCACGCGGCCCTTGCAGTGCGCGCTGACCGAGGTGCCGCCGCCCAGGTGGACGACGATAAGATTCAGGTCCTCATATTTCACACCCTGCTGCGCCGCATACATCTTCGCGATGGCCTTCTGGTTGAGGGCATGGAAGATGGAGATGCGCTTGAAGAGCGGATGGCCGGCCACGCGGGCCAGATCGCAGAGTTCGTCGACCACCACCGGGTCGGTGATGAAGGCGCGGCAGCCGATCTCCTGCGCGATGGCGTGGGCCAGGATGCCGCCCAGGTTGCTGGCATGTTCGCCGTACTCGCCGGACCGCAGGTCGGCGAGCATGCGCTCGTTGACTTCATACACGCCGGAAGGAATGGGGCGCAGCAGACCGCCGCGGCCTACGATGGCCGCGATCTCCTTGAGCGGGACGTCATTCTCCTGCAGGGCTTCGACAATCATTTTCTTCCGGAAAGAGAACTGCGAGACGATGTTGGGATAACTCCCGATCTCCTCGGCGGAGTGCCGGAGGGTCTTGGTGAACACCTGCTCGTAGTCTTCAAACACCGCGATTTTGGTCGAGGTGGAGCCGGGGTTGATGGCAAGAATCTTCATGGTCTCGGCTTATTTGGCGGTAAGGGCGGCCAGAGCGATGGAGTTGAGCTTGGTGTCGATGCTGTCGGCGCGGCTCGAGAGCACGCAAGGGGCCATGCCGCCGGCCATGATGGCTGCCTGGCGCACATCCTTGCAGAGCTTGGAGTTGACCTTGTAGAACACGTTGGCGCTCTCGATGTTCGGGAAGAGGAGGCAGTCGGCGTCGCCGGCCACTTCGCTCTTGACTTTCTTGATGGCGACAGATTCGGGATCGATGGCCACGTCCACGGCGAGCGGGCCGTCGACCACGCAGCCGGCGATCTGTCCGCGGTCGGACATCTTGGCCAGCAGGGCGGCTTCCACACAGGCGGTCATGCCGTCGAGCATCTGCTCGGTGGCGGCGATGGCGGCCACTTTCGGGCGTTCGATGCCCAGGGCGCGGGCGGTAGACGCCAGATATTTGCAGATGGCGATCTTCTGCTTGAAGTCCGGGAGCGGAATGACGGCCATGTCGCTCACGATCATGAGCTTGTGATAGTTCGGGTTCTCGATCACAGCCACGTGGCTCAGGACCGCCTTCGGCGGCAGGAGGCCGCGCTCCTTGTTCAGGATGCCGCGCATATATTTGTCGGTACTGCAGAGACCCTTCATCAGGATGTCGCCTTCCCCGTCGCGGACCATGCCCACGGCCTGAGCGATCGACTTGAGTTCGTCCTTGTTGTCGATGATCGTGAAGATGGACGGATCGATGTTCTCTTTTTTGCAGACCTCGATGATCTTGTCCTTATCGCCCACGAGGGTGACTTCGACAATGCCTTTCTCGATGGCCAGGGCGGCGGCGGTGATGGTGTGATCGTCCACGCCCCAGGCGGCTACCATGCGTTTCTTGCTCCGGGAACGGAGGGTTTCAAACAGTTCGTTAAAGTTGGTAATCATAATGCGGTATCTAGTTTATTGTTTTACTTGTTGTTGACGATGTTCATGGTGTCGGTGGCGATGACCAGCTCCTCGTTGGTGGTCACGGCCACGACCTTGACCTTCGAGCCGGGACGCGTGATGACGACGTCCTTGCCGCGGACGGCGTTGGCCTGCGGGTCGAAGTCGACACCCAGGTATTCGAGGCCTTCGCACACCTGCTCGCGGACCGGCCAGGCGTTCTCGCCGATGCCGCCCGTGAAGACGATCAGATCGACCCCGCCGAGCACGGCCGCGTAGGCGCCGACATATTTCTTGATGCTGTAGGCCAGCATCTTGCGGGCCAGGATGGCGCGCTGGTTGCCGGTCTTGGCCGCCGCTTCGATGTCACGGTTGTCGGCCGAAACGCCCGAGATGCCGAGCAGACCGCTCTTCTTGTTGAGCAGGGCGTTGACCTGGCTATAATCCATCTTCTCTTTTTCCTGGATGAAGGTCACGGCGCCCACGTCGAGGTTACCCACGCGGGTTCCCATCACCACGCCCTCGACCGGGGTGAAGCCCATCGAAGTATCGATGCTTTCGCCGTTCTTGATGGCGGTAATGGAGCTGCCGTTGCCCAGGTGGCAGGTGATGATGCGGCTCTTCTTGACGTCCATGCCCACGAACTTGCAGGCCTTCTCGGCCACGAACTTGTGGCTGGTGCCATGGAAGCCGTAGCGGCGGAGGCGGTACTGCTCGTAGAAGCGGTACGGCAAGGCGTACATATAGGCGTAATCCGGCATGGTCTGGTGGAACGAGGTGTCGAACACGGCGACCTGCGGCTTGCCGGGCATCAGTTTGTCGACAGCCTGGATGCCCATGAGGTTGGCCGGGTTGTGGAGCGGTGCGAGTTCGCAGCAACGGCCGATCTTGTCCATGACGTCGGGGGTCACCCGCACGCTGCAGGAGAAGAATTCACCGCCGTGGGCCACGCGGTGGCCGACAGCGTCGATGCGGTCGAGGGAGTCGATGACGCCCTCTTCGGGGCTCACGAGGGCATCGAGCACGAGCTTGATGCCAGCGGCGTGGTCGGGCACTTCGGCTTCGCCGATGCGTTCCACGAGGCCTTTCTTCATCAAGGTGTAATCTTCAGCGCTCTTCATGTCGAGCAGCTGGTACTTCAGCGAGGAGCTTCCGCAATTCAGGACAAGGATGATCATATTTTGCAATTTTGGTTGTTCAAATCGTACAAAGTTATGAAAAATAATTGTACCTTGCTGGAAAATTGAGGGAATGCGGCAAGGTAGGGATATCGTGGGGTGCACGCTGGCCGTTCTGGCCGGCAATCTGCTGGGAGACACGCTGACGCTCCCGCCCTTCTTGTATTTGGCACTGTCATTGGGATTTGCGTACGTTGCGATGTGCTGGCCGCGGCGGCCGCTTCTGCTGATCTGCTTGGTCATGCTGGGTGCTGCGGCGGTGCAGGTCGGGCGGATGCCGCCCGTCGCAGGCCCTTCGGCGCTGGTCGTCCGGGCGGCGGAAATCAAGGCGGATTTTTCGCAATGGCTGGGCCGTCTCCTGCCGGCCGGGGATGAACTGTCCGTGCTGCAGGCGCTGTCAATCGGCGACAAGAGCGGATTGGACCGTGACTTGCGGGCGGCTTATCGCAACAGCGGGGCGATGCACCTTCTGGCGCTCAGCGGGCTGCACGTGGGCCTCCTCTACGCGCTGCTCGTGCGCCTGCTCGCTCCGCTGGGTGGTCACCGCATCGCCCGCCTGTTTCGCAGCGGCCTCATCCTCACCGCACTCTGGGCCTACGCCGTCATCACCGGCCTGAGCGCCTCCATCTCCCGCGCCGTGCTGATGATCAGTTTCTACGAGATTTCCGGCCTGCTGTCGGGCGACCGGGACGCGCTATCCGCGCTCTTCGGCAGTGCCCTGCTGCTGATGCTCCTGCGGCCCGAGTCGCCGCGGGACATCGGATTTCAACTGTCCTACACGGCCGTTCTCTCCATCCTGCTGCTGCATCCCCGGCTCAAAGGGCTGCTTCTCACGCGCTCGCGGCTGCTCCAGCGGATCTGGGAATTGCTGAGCGTCAGTATTTGCTGCCAGGCCACCTGCGGGCTGCTGGCCTGGTACTATTTCGGCCAATTCCCGCGCTACTTTCTCGTCACCACTTTGTTGGCCATTCCGCTGACCACCGCCACGATGTACACCATCGCCGCCACCGTCTCCTTCGCCGCCCTCGCTTCCCTCCTCCCCTGGCTCGCCCCCGTCTCCGCTTTGGCCGTCAAGGCCCTGACCTGGCTCCTCCACCTCCTCAACACCGTCATCCGCCTCATATCAGAACTGTAGCGCTCGTCAGTTATCCGTTTTTTTTCGTATATTTGTAAAAAATGGATCGATATGAAACGTCTTGTTATCTATTTATCATTGATCATCAGCCTATTGTCTCTTTCCTCTTGTGGAGCGGGGAGATGGATTGACGATGGGGCCAACAGCGACCAGCCGTGGCTGAACTACCGGACGCTGGACGAATACATCGAAGCGATCAGTCCCCACTTCTTCGAAGGCATCGCCGCCCGTGGCGTCAGCACCATCAACGGCAGCACCACGCCGCTGCTGATGGTCGACGGCTTTGAGGTCCAGAGTTTTGACAGCATCGATCTGCACGACGTCGCTTCCGTCGAGATCATCACCGACTCCCGCGTCGCCAGCTACGGCGTCCGCGGCGCCAACGGTGTCGCCCTGGTCACCACCAAGGCCGCCAAAAACGCCAAAAACCAGCATTAGCTCCGCTTCGCTCTGGCATTCGCTCCGCTCCGCTAATGCCCTGAAACAGATTACTGAAGAATTTGCGAGGTGGAAATCCAGCGGCCGTCGGCCGTGCGGCCGTCGACGCGCAGAAAGTACGGGCCGTCGTTCTGGTCGTCGGTATAGAACGTGAAGACGTTGTTGCCGCCGCCCTGAAGGCCGAGCGAAGGATTCCAGTAGATGGTGTTGCGCTGGTCTGGCACCCAGGCGTGCGTGCGGTCATAGCGCGGATGATAAAAGTCACGGGGCGTCTGCCATCCCAGCGGGACATGAACGGAAGTATTGCCCTGGTCTTCGAGCGAACGCCGGGTGGGACCGCTCAATTCCACCAGCACCACCCCGTCGGCATGCAGCAGAAAACTGTCGGAATCGCGCAGCGAGATGCTCAACTTCTCGACATCGCTGATCAGGATGGTCTCCCCCAGATCCCACGACATCGGCATGCCGTCGACACATAGCACGATGTTGCCGAAATGCTCATAAGCAGTAGCATTCCTGACGACTGTCTCTCCCGTTTCCCCCGTCGCCGTCACGAACGACGGCTTCATCAACAGCACATACTTCAAGAGATTCATCATGCCATAGGGCTCCAACTCCTCACGGGACTTGGCCCCCGCCCGCGGCGCAGAACCGAAAGGCGACTTGATGCGGACATAGTCGGCCTGGATGGAGGCAGCCTCCAGCGTCTCGCGCAGGAAGGCAGATTCGGGGAAGATCGGGCCCGCAGGCTCGTCCGCTACGACGCTGGCTTTCCAGGAGCGGCGGGCGTCGAAAATAGGCCAGGACTGGGCCCAGGAGCCGGCTGCCGGTGCAACCGGATCCGGATAGACCACAGGCCGGTACGACTGCAGGATGCCATCGCGCGTAGCGGCCAGGATAAAGGCGGTGCTGTCGGAGAAATCGAGGGAATCCACCACGAAGGTGCGCCCTTCCGCCACCTCTGCGAACTCCGTATAATTGAGCGACGGGCAGATGACGGACAGCAGATATTTCCGGGGCGTACGGCCGGTCAGTCCGCGGACTTCGCCCGCGATCGACTGCGTCAACTCCCGTTCCGAATAAAAGGACGGAGAAGGAATGAAATCATAGTAGGTCCAGCCCTGGATCAGGAGCAGCAAATCGAGTGCCCGGCGGCGGTCCTTGGCCGGTACAGCCGGATCGAAATAATAGTCCGGATCCGCGATATGGCCCCGGATCTCACTTCCCAGCAACATATAGCTGCCGATGCCGCTCTCCTGCTGCCAGGGCCGGAAGGCCGCCCGGACCACCGAAATGGAGACAGTGCCGGTATCGACATCAGCCGGCAGGCCGAGCGACACCTCCCGCAGCACCCGCGGTGCATAACCGTCCCCTTCGCTCCGTACGGCCAGGGCGACGGAGGTCATCGCTTCGGTATCCAGGAAAATGGCACGCTCAGAAAGGATATTCCCGGACGCATCGATAAGACGGAATTTCTGCAAGCCCGGCGGCAAGGTCGTGCTTTCCAGGCGGAAAGTCCGGAAAGGATCGCGCACTTCGCTGATCAGGCTCTCTGCCGCCGGTCCGCATAGCATCAGCCGGCATGACGCGCCGGTTCTGTTGATCACTTTCACAAACAGTTGTTCTCCGATGCGGCGGACCTGCAGGGTGGCACCGGCGTCTTCCGGCGCTGGAAGATCCCAGCCGGCATCCCCGTCTTCGGACACAAAGCGATAGCGGCGGCCCGCTTCGGGCGTGAAACTCAGCAGACCCATGCCGTCGTGCATCGTCCGGGCCGTCGTGACCTCCGTGCCCCGGTCATCGACCAAGGTCCCCGAGAGCGTAACGCCCCGGCCTTCCGCATTCATCGCCTTGAATCCCAACGACGCCAGCTCCCCGGCAAAATAGCGGCCTCCTTCCGGATAAAAACTGACATCAATGTCCGGCGCAGGAAGCGTTTCCGGGAAAATCCCGTCCAGGCCGTAGATCCGCACTGGAACGCGGAACAAGCGGTCCTCCGGCCAGTTCAGCTGCCAGCGCGTATACGCCCGCAACAAATAGTTGCCACTGGCCAGTGAGTCGGGCAGGTCGAGGTGTCCGGCAAAACCGTCCGCGCCCCGCTTGACCTTCGTGCGCAGCAGCGCCTCCCCCCGCTCCGGATCCAGCAGCTCCACATAGAGGAAGCGGCTCGTATCCGCCCCGGGAAGCGCATTCTCCACATAGCCCGCCAGCCACACCGTCTCCCCCACCGCATAGCAGGTCCGGTCCAGGTGCACATACACCTTCTCCGGCACAAGCGGCTCCTGGGCCCGTACAAAGCCCCCTACGCCGCCGCATAAGAGCATACAGATGAGGAAGAAATACTTGCTCATACGCCAGATCTAGCGCGGCTATTTCTGCTTGGAGACTTTGCTGTTGATTTCGACCTGGGTGTTTCTCTTTTTCTTATTTGACTTCCTGTCAGACTGGGCGGCCGCTTTGGCCTTGGAGGTGATGACGATGACACCGCCATTGCCGCGCATGCCATAGATAGCCGAAGTCCCGTCCTTGATCACGTCGATCGTGGCAATGTCGAAGGGGTCGATTGTGCTGGTATCGTGCACTTCAATCCCGTCATACATGATCAGCGGCTCGCTGTAGCCCAGGTCGGTCGACCGGCCGCGGATGACCAGGTTGCCGAATTCATCGATATCCACGCCGGTAGTATGCGTGGCGACATATTCTTCAAAGGAGACATAGCCTGCACGATCGATGTCGGACAGCTCGAGATGGCCGACGGCGCCCGTCTCGCGGGGGATCATAGCGTCGGACGGATCCATGGAGCGATCGACGTCGGAGGAGGAAGCCTGCGAGGCGCCACATCCGCCCGGCAGCATCAGTATCAGGGCCATTCCGGCCACACATAGAAGGTTGAAAATCCGTTTCATGCTATAAT
>Ga0265298_10012089_pt1 | contig 10035 bp, 8 predicted proteins | sample AusTroGonzalo_MG_3_FD_193486 | JGI IMG/M metagenome (GOLD analysis project Ga0265298, IMG submission 193486) | Bovine rumen microbial communities from tropical cattle in Woodstock, Queensland, Australia - Gonzalo_01 | ecosystem: Host-associated > Mammals > Digestive system > Stomach > Rumen ... | reverse complement strand
CTGCTGGTCGATGGTTGTAGCGTCCCAGTATAAATGAAAAGCTTCATAGACCAGCGATAACAGATACGCCTCGCCGGATTGAGATTCAACACGGAGGTCAAAATCTCCCGCATCATGCCAGCCGCCGCAGTTAAGTCCGGGAACGCAGTCGCCCGGATTGAAATGGCTGAGGGTATCCGGTCCCTGACAATATCCGTCAAAATGGTTCCAGCCGACCGGTGCCATACGGGCATCATCAAGGTGGCATCGTCCGTGCCAGATCCGGTATTTTTCGCTGACTTTCATATGGCACATCTGCACCGGAAGGAAGTATTCCAGCACGGGCTGCCAGACTCCGCGATCCAATACATCCGGCGCGACGCGGAAAACAGAGGATAGCACTTCACCATAACCGACCTGATAGAGACCGGGTTCGGAAACCTCTGTAAAGTCCAGGCACTGGTAACGATAACGCAGGAAACACCCTCGGGAGGAACCTTCGCTCCGCAAAACTACCGTTTTTTCCTTCCGTCCGATCCGCCAGAGGGTGAAGCTTTTTGATTCCGTATCACGGGGATCCAATTCGGCGACGGCGAGTTTGGGCTGCCGAGGCAGGTATCCGACCTGGGAAACCTGCAGGCGGGGGGCGCGGATCCAGCCTTTCATAATATTGGGTGTAAGAATCCATTCCACTGCATGGGAACCGGCGGCAGAGAAGGGCGAGCTGAGCACGAACCAGCCATTATTATGGCTGAGACGCCCGTCCACGAACCGAAGGGGAGCGCCCAAGCTCTCCACGGTGAACCGGAGCAGCGGATTGTCCGGACAGGCGGTAAAGCAGCGTCCGGAAGCATAAGGCGCCGCTGTTTCTTCATCCGCCCGGAGCGGGCTGTATGCGCTGCCGTATTCCATAAGTCGGTCTGCGTATCCTTCCGGTGCGCCGGAGGGCTCGGGAAGATGGTTCCTGCTGACGGAAGAGCGTTGTTCTACCGGTCCTGAAGGCTGGCGGGGAAATATCCCCTGTTGGTTGTCCAAAATCCAGGGCCTGCCAAAAAGCAGCCCGGGGAACAGCTCAAGGTTAAAACAGAGACGTTCCGCCCATTCCGTAGGCAGCGGCATATCTGTATCTACTATGATCCGTACGGAGGTATTTTCCGATTGTACGGTAACGGTATAGTCAAACCGGCAGTCAGGGTAAACAGATGGGTTAAAACCACGGAGATGCCTTGCCTCATCCGGGAAACGCAGCCTGGTAATGATCCGTCCCTGTTCCGTGTTTACCGTGCGGTTCAGCAGCTTCGGAACCGGCTGCCATTGGCCCGGAGTCGGTTCGAACCGTACGTCACCATTGGCGGCGATTCTTTCATCATGCATCAGAAGGCTTATCCCACCCTGATGTCCCTCGGGATAGATATCCTCGAAGACGATCACGTTCACACCCTCAAGGCTGAAATAACCTGTTTCCTTTTCAAGCCGGAAGCCCGATTCTTCCTCATGCAGGTCCATGATGATTCCTTTCGAATGCTGTATTTCAACTATTCTGAAAAAGGGGAGTTGACCCAGAAAGAGTCAACTCCCACAGTAAAACAAGAAACAAGGGGATTACTTTCCGGATTTCCAAGCGTCAAACTGCTCCTGGACGTCCTTCAGCACATCCAGCAGGCCAGCAGCTTCCATATCCGCGTTCATCTTGGCCAGGTTCTCTTCCACGTCGCCTGTCATGATGCCGCAGGTCAGCAGGTTATACTGCTTCTTCACTTCGTTGACGTTGGTCAGCACAGCGCTCATCTTGGTGGGATCATAGTTGAACCCAAGAGCCTGTACTTCAATACCGGAGGTGTTGAAGGCTGCGAACTGTTCCCACTTGTCTTCTGCTTCTTCAGTAGTGGTGTAGTTCAGCAGCTGGTTGCCGAACATCCACGCGTCGCCTTTGCGATTGTAGTTGTTCTTGCCGACCTCAGTCTGTTCGATGCGGTTCTTCGCTTCATTCACGAAGTTGAAGTGGACGCCTTCCAAACCGAAGATGATGGTGTTCAGCAGATAGCTGTCACTCTCCAGCAGGGCGATGAACTGCATAGCCCGTTCGGGATGCTGAGAGCCTTCAACGATCGCCAGCATGGAGCCGCCGACATCCTTGGTCCGGATGACGGGATGGGTGAAACGAACTTCCATGGAGGCTTTGCCATTTACGGTGAATTCTGCGCCTTTGCCGGGCTTCATGGATTGGGTAACGGCGAAATAGTTGCCGGTCTGGAACTCAGCGCCGAAATCGGCATGCTGGTCAGCATCCTTAGCGATGAAGCCCTTATCATACCATTCTTTGGTGATCTTGATGATATCCTTCATCAGATCAGTGGCATAGGGGTTGATAACGGTCGGGTCATTGTTGTCATAAGTCTGGGCAGCAAAGGAATAGGTGTCGCCGGCCAGATAGATGAACTCAGCCAGGAATCCTTCCAGACCGGTCTGGTCGCAGCCAAAGATGGCGATCAGTTTGTCATTGTCCTTTTCACCGTCGTAAACGGTCTGCATGATGGGGGTCAGCGCGTTCAGGCCGGCAACCACGCCTTCACTCAGCGCGACTTTTTCCACTTCCTTCAGGGAGTCCGCGAGCTGATACTTTTCGACCATATCAGTGTCGAACAGGAAACCATAGTCAGCGGCGATTTCCTTGTTGCAGGCGATGCCGTAGAGCACGCCGTTGCGCTGGTTACCGGACAGGAATCCGGGAGCAATGGAATCTTTGATAACTGCGCCATAGTCGTCCAGCAGATTGCCGTAATCCGCATCGCCGTTCAGGGGAATGAGATAACCGTTGGAAATGTGGGTGTTCATGTTGTCCCAGTCCGCGGTGAACATGATGTCCACGGCACCTTCATTGGAAGCGACACTGGTGGAGACAAAAGTGTCCCATTCTTCACCCCAGCCGATGAAATTGATGTTGACTTCCGCGTTGATCTTTTCCTTCAGATAAGCGTTTACCTGTTCCATGACAAGATCATAGTCAGTGGGCTTTGTTCCCTTGGTGTACCAGTTCAGGGTAACAAATTCGGAGTTGTCGTCTGCTGCGAAGGAGCTTACGCAGCCGATCGCGAGCATCAGTGCGAGTAACAGGGCAACCAGTTTTTTCATGTGGGAAACCTCCTTAATATGATATTATTTTACAGATGCACTCGCATCCGTAGGAACAAAGGGAGAAAGGGACAATCAGGAAAGGTTTATCCCTTCACAGCGCCGACTGTCAGGCCTGCAACAAAGTAACGCTGGAAGAAAGGATAGATGCAGAGGATGGGGGCAATGGTTACTACGGCGATTGTCATACGGTAACCTTCATTGGGGATGCTGGCCAGCTGATCGGCGGAAAGCATCCCAAGGTTTGCCGCCTGCGTCCGCAGAAAGTTCACGCTTGACAATGCCCGATAGCACATATACTGCATGGTCTGGAGGGTATCTTTCTGAGCGTTCAGGAAGAGCATGGCCTGATAGTAGTCATTCCAATAGGTTACGAACATAAACAGGGCCACTGTCGCCAGTCCGGGCAGGGAGATCGGCAGGACGATCTGGAAGAAAGTTCGTATTTCCGAAGCACCGTCCAGACGGGCGCATTCAATCAGCGCTGCCGGTACGGACTGCTGATAGAAGGTACGCATGACGATGCACCAGAAAGAGTTGAACAGCAACGGCAGGATCAGGCACCAGACCGTATCGGCAATGTTCAGTACGTTTTTGACGACAATGAAATAGGGAAGCAGGCCTCCTCCGAATACCATGGTTATGAACATATAAACCGTGAATACCTTCCTGAACGGATAGTCCGGCCGCGAAAGCGGGTAGGCAAACAGGCAGATAATCAGCGTGGACATGGTCGTGCCGACCAGCGTTACCATGATGGTCATCAGGTATGCCTGCCCGATGATCTTCGGCTGCATGAAAAGATACTCGTAGTTGTACAGCGTCAGTTCCGCCGGAAAGAAAGAGTAACCGCGCCTGGTAATGATGCTTTCCGGCGTGAAGGACACAACAATAACCAGGAGGACCGGGATGACACAGAAGGCTGCCAGCAGAATAAACAGAATGTTCAGCACAATGTTGGAGCCTTTGCTGATGCCGGTAAGGTCCGCCTGCCCGTTTGCGTTATAGCGTATTTTCCCGCGTTCTGTCTTTACGGGGGCGATGCTCTGCTGATTCATTTGCCACCCTCCTTTTTCAGAACAGTGAGTTTTCCGGACTGATCTTCCGGACAACCATGTTGGAAGAGAAAATCAACACAAAGCCCAGAACACTTTGGAAAAGGCTTGTTGCCGCAATGGTTCCGTAGTTGGTGGTGCTCGAACCGGTAATCATGCTGAACACATAGGTGTCATATACGCCGGTGATTTTCAGCAGCGGACCGGAACCCATGGGCAGGTTGTAGAAAAGGCCAAAATCGGCATTGGCCATACGGCCCATGGCCATGATTGTCATAATGATCATCATGGGTTTGAGCATGGGAATCGTGATGTAGCGGATGCGTTGCCAGACGCCGGCGCCATCCAGCATGGCGGCCTCATACATTTCCGTTTCGATACCGGCAATGGCCGCGGTATAGATGATGGAGTTATATCCCATATATTTCCACTGGTTTGCCAGTGTCAGAATCAGGGGCCAGTACTGAGGCGCCTGGTAGAGATTTTCCAGATCGTACCGGCTTGAAACAACGCCAAGGGATTCCATGACACCACCGAGCATGCCTTTGTCATAACTAATGAGCGCATACAGCAGATAGGATGCGATAACCCAGGAGAGGAAATAAGGCATGAACACAAATGTCTGATAGTAGCGGGTGCTTCTTTTGTTGCGCAGATGGCTCAGCGCGATGGCGATCATAACTGCCACTACCAGGCCAAGGAACATCCAGAACAGGTTGTACAGCAGGGTGTTGCGGATGTAATTCTGTACGGTTTCGGTTCCCAGGAAAGAGAAGCCTTTCAAACCATTCCATGCGCTGTCCGCGATAGACTGGACTACGCCGTGACGTCCTTTTTTGAAGGTTTTAAACGCCAGTACAATGCCCGGCATCGGCAGGTAATTAAACAGGAGCAGACACAGGGAACCCGGGATCATGAACAGGGTCAGGGGGATATTTTTTCCGAAAATCCGCCATTTTTTTACCGTTATTTTTTTATCCAGCAGGAATGGCAGGACAAAAATACGGAAAAGAATGATACCGATTCCCACCAGCATCAGCGTTTCGCCGTTATGGGCGATGAACGTGACAAAGCGCTGCCAGAGATTCCAGGTATTCTGATCCCCGGACAGCCAACCCATGCTTGCATCGGGCGTGCAGTAGCCAAGGAAACCCGCGATCAGAATGGCAAGTCCCAGAAAGAAGACAATCGGTCGTATCGCCTTTTTCATCCCGTCACCTCTCTTCAATGATTCATACTTTTGCTTTTTCATATTTACCTGATGACTTCCATGTATGCGCTCTGTCCTGGCGCGACAGCAACTTCAAAAGCGTATTCGGGTTCCGCAGACCTTGTGACGGCGCCGTCCTGCCGCTTGCACGGATAGGAAAGCGGAATGGCGTCCCGGTATTCCGCCCCGGATTCCAGATCCCGCAGGCCGATACACTTCCCGCGAACCACAACCCGCGCGCGGGAAAGCATAGGCCGGAAGGAATGCAGGCAGAAGGTTTCGTTGCTGTAAGAGATCAGGCTCCATTTCGGCTCCGCGGACAGATAGAAGGGAAGACCTGCGGAAAGCTCCCTGCACAGGGTTCCGGCAACCGCAGCCGGCAGCTTGTAAAGATCCGCGAAGTTTTCCGGAACGTTCAGAATCATCAGCTTGCCGCGGCCGTAATAATCCTCTGTCATCACCGGGAAATTATCTTCACCGCTCAGAAGCAGGATATCAGCCCAGGAGGCATTGGTTTTGTAATCCAGTGCCTCAAAGAGAATTTTCTCATCTCCGTGGGCATAACGGATGGAGGAATAGTCAAACTCGCAAAGATCAATCATGTACCGGCTGCCGGCGACATGACGGTCGGTCAGGCGTACGCTGGTCATATCCCGGATCCCACGCTCATTGGTCTCGCGCAGGAAACCGGTGGTAATAAAAGCTTTACCGCCTTTGCGCACATATGCTTCCAGCTTTTCCACCGCATCCGGGACGCAGGCGGAACGACGGGTCAGCAGGACGGCGGGGGCATCTTCCGGGAAAACAGGCACAGGTTCCAGTGATACACCGCACATGCCCAGATAACTGCACAGCTGGTCCTCTCCCTCAGCATCGAAGGGCTCCCAGACCTTTATGCCAACAGGATCACCGGCGCGATCCAGGAAGGCGTCAACCCGGCGCAGAAGGCTGTCCATGGCAGGTAAGGCGGGAGAACTCAGCAGGGAAGGGAAATTGAAAAGAGTCAACTCCCTGGCTTTGCCCAGGAATGTAAATTCTGCCTGTTCCAGAAAACGGCTGAGGTTGTCCGACGAACCGCCGAGGTCGATCCAGCCACCGCCGTTACGGCCCGGAGCGGTATTTTCCAAAAGACGTATAGCACTGTAGGATTCGTACCGCTGAAGATGCTGAGCTGCGTAGAAAGGTTCCCGGGTTTCTGTGCCCGTATAGATCATGTCGAAGACGTTTTTCTGGATGCCGGGGTTATAACCCGTTTCCTGGTGGCTTTCATACCAGTTGGGGTACTTGATAATGAAGTTCATTCGTGGATTAACTTGTTTTGCTTCGGTAACGATCTCTGCAGAAAAGTCTCTCATCTGGGCCTGCCGGAAGTCTTTCCAGCTTCGGTTTCCTTTGGCGGAGATGCACATTTCACACCGGCAGGAGGTGAAAAAGAAATCGTCCAGGATTATTTCGTCAAAGACCTCAGCGGCTTCCCGTACAATGCGCAGGTATTCCTGCCGGTGCGCGGGGTCTGTATAGCAAAAGGTATCGAACAGGGAGGGTTTAAGCACATCGTTGATGAAAACAGTGGAGGTAATACCGCCGGAAACCCGTACGCCATATTCCTCCAGAATGGATTTGATTTGTTTCAGGCGTTCAACGGGGATATCTGTCGTAGCCCGGTGATTTTCCACATAGACATGATCCAGGGGAATGGCGCGAAGATATTTTTCCATTCCCTCACGGATTTGTTGGTCTGTTGCATTGGCGCCATAATAAGCGTACATGTAGCTGGCAACGCTGAAATTTCTGTAGGGTTTCATTCTATCTATCCTCCCTGTAATGAATGCCGGAACGGATACAGACTGCGGAAAAGATCGAAACGGTTCCCTGTCCCGGCTTTTGATTTAATGAATTGTAAATACCTATTTATTAAAAATTGGTAAAAACAGGAAAATACGATAAAATATATATGTTCCAAAATTTCCGCAAACGATTACAAACTTGTATAAACAAATTTAAACGTAGATTCTTACGTATGTCAATATCCGGAATGTTTTTACTCTGCACTTTGGATACTGTATGTACATGCGCTTATGGCAGAATCTTTTACGGAGGCGTATCCGAACGCCATGAACGAAGGGGGACAGAAAGGATGCATTCAAAGCGCCGGATGGTGAGGAGCGGAATGATCATTTGCAGGTGATAGTGAAACTTGCAGAAATATAAAATGCTCCCTTTCGGAAGCAATGACATCAGAATACTGCGTTTTTGAAATCCTTTGTATTGATACTTTGTTTCAGGTCCTGTGCTTTGGCGACATCAGCGGATCGCTCAATATATCTTCAAAATGAGAAGCCGCGTTACAAATTACCAACATTATTATATGGAAAGCAATCCATGCGAAGCTTCAGGAGCGGCGAATCTGTCCAGGGAAACGCGAAAAAAGCTCCTGAACCGGAGCCAGAAGGAGCGTGCAGAGAAATCAGTCAATCCAGGTGACTTCATTGCCTTTGAGGGGAATCAGGTTTCGATTCGGCAAGCCGGAATCTGTAGCCGGATATCCGATGGCTACCGCTCCGTAAACCCGTTCGTCTTCCCTCATGCCAAAGCGGCGCAGATATTCAACGATTTCTGCTTCCTCATTCAGCCATTTCAGCTGATTGATCCAGCAGCTGCCCAGATCCAGCGCGTTGGCGGCAACCATCATGTTCTCAATGGCACAGGCACAGTCCGCTATGTTATTTCCGTAATTTTTTCGGTTTGCAACAATGATCAGAACCGGCGCGTTGTAGCAGAATACATATCCGCCTTTTTTCGAGGCGGCAATAGAATGCTTCATGCTCGCATAGGTGTTTTCCGTGATTTCCATGCCGGAGAAGGCCTTTTCTGTCATCTCGACCAGCCTGTCCAGCACTTCCCGGCTGCGGATCACAAAGAAATGGCTGGTCTGATTGTTCCCGCCGCTCGGAGCCTGCCTGCCGGCCTTCAGAATCCTGTCAAGTTTTTCCTGCTCTACCGGATCGGGTTTGTAGTTTCGGGTGCTTCTTCGGGTGATGAGAGCTTCCAGCGCATCCATTGAGATTCTCCTCTTTCATGTGATTTCACGGGTGCCTTCCGGGGTTTCCGTTTCGCGGTTTTCTTCTTCGAACAAGGTGCATTCAGGGAGCGCGAAGCCGGCAGGTTATGCCTGCTGCAGTCTTTCCGCAGTTTCCGACAGTCCGAATTCCCGGCACAGCTTCTCATATCTCGAACGTTCTTTTTCCTTGATTTCCTTTGTCGGGTCAGTGAAGCAATGATCCATCACATCCGCATCCTTCAGCACTTCAGCAAACGGGCTGTCGATGCCCGCTTTGTCATCATGATGCCAGATGGCATCACAGATGATTTCAGTCTCCTCAGCCGCGGTTATCTTCATTTTTCCCAGTACCTTACGGGCATAATCCGCGCCGAGATGGGCGTGGTCATCATAGGAGCCGGACTTGTATGCCCACAAGTCATGCAGAAGTCCGGCCATGGCTGCCAGTTCGGGATCCTGGCGGCGCTGCTTAGCAATCATCACGGCAGCGAGGGACACCCCGTGCAGATGAGCCATGGCCTTCATCGGTTCATCCGTATCCGCCAGCACTTTGAAAACCTGTTTCTGTAAATCCTTGATCCTGCTCATGATTTTTTCTCCTCGTTGATTCAGCCCCGTACAAACGGGGCAGTATAATCTGCGTTGATTTCACGGATTTCTTTCAGCCCGTCAATGTATGGCTGATAAATGCTTTCAATACGGCCGCCACCCCGGTTGTCGCAGCCGGAGCAAAACTCACAGTCAATTCCGCATGCGCCCCAGAGTGCCTGATGAACAATCCGGATTCGTTCTTCCCGGGTGGTATCCTTAATCAGAATGGATTTCATTAAGTGTCTCCTTAGTGGATCAGCTCTTCAGGATTCGCAAAACATTATATATCAGATACATGTTAATGTATACTCAGATCAAGATCTGATCACCTCTATTGACAAGGTGACCAATGGGTCACTATAATGCATGTGTGTGACCTGAAGTTCACGTTTTGGAGGACGATTAAATGGCGAAGGACACGAAGGAACGAATCCTGGCAAAAGCATTGGAACTGTTTTCGCAAAAGGGCTATGAAGGAACAAATATCAAGGAAATCATGGTATCGCTCGGACTTGTCAAATCTGCGATGTATCGTCATTTTGAAAGCAAGGAAGAAATATGGAATGCATTGCTGGACAGGCTGATTGACTATTACGAAGAGCGTTTTGGTTCTCCGGAGCATCTGCCCCCGGTACCGGAATCACTGGAAGAACTGCTTGCGATGACGATGCGGATGGTGGATTTCACCGTTCATGACGAAACGGTTGTGATGACGAGGAAACTGCTCACCATTGAACAGTTTCGGGATGAAAGGGCAAGAGAACTCGCCACGAAGCATTTCCTGACAGGCCTCACGGAAATGTTTACCCATGTTTTTTCCGGTATGATGGATAAGGGACTGCTGCGCCGGGACGAACCTGAGCTGCTTGCTTTCTCCTATACGGCTCCTATTTCGGTCCTGATCCATCTGTGTGATCGGGAACCGGAGAAAATGGATGACGCATTGGCCCGGATCGAAGCTTTCGCGCGGCTTTTTATCAAAACATATGGCGCATGAGATGAGTAAA
>Ga0265298_10012088_pt1 | contig 10035 bp, 16 predicted proteins | sample AusTroGonzalo_MG_3_FD_193486 | JGI IMG/M metagenome (GOLD analysis project Ga0265298, IMG submission 193486) | Bovine rumen microbial communities from tropical cattle in Woodstock, Queensland, Australia - Gonzalo_01 | ecosystem: Host-associated > Mammals > Digestive system > Stomach > Rumen ... | reverse complement strand
GAGAGGCCCCGGCACACCAGGAACGGACACACCTACACCCCGGAGAAAACCAAGGCGTATGAAGAAAAGATCGCATGGGCCTGGAAGCAGGCGCATGGAGAGATGATCGACGGGCCGGTGGAGATGACGATCACCGCATACTACCGCATCCCAACGAGAGCTACATTGGTTCAGAAGGAGCAGATGCGGTCCGGGGACATTTTGCCGGAGAAGCGCCCGGACATCGACAACGTGGTGAAGAGCGCCATGGATGGGCTGCAGGGCGTTGCCTACAAGGATGACGCCAAGGTAGTGAGAATCAGCGCAGCCAAGCTCTACTCAGAAGATCCGGGCCTGCGAGTAGATATCAAAGAGATCACACGGCTGGGCTATTTCCGCCGGCGCTGGGAACATATCATCAACGGTTTGACCGGCAACATTACGGAACTGTTCAACATGGAAAAGGAGGAACCAAATGAAAATCAAACTTGACGAGGGAGCATATCCCCTGAAACGAGCGCATCCCACGGATGCAGGGCTGGATATCAGGACGCCGGTTGACTATCTTGTGAGACCGGAGAAAAGCGTGACCATTCGAACAGGAGTCCATGTACAGCTTCCGCCTGGGACGGCGGGGCTGATCGTCAGCAAGTCGGGGCTGAACGTAATGGACAGCATCACTTCCACCGGCCTGATCGACGAGGGCTACACCGGCGAGATCGTAGTCAAACTATACAACCACGGCACAGGTCACAAGATCCTACAGAAGGGCGACAAGATCAGTCAGCTCGTCATCATCCCGGTCATCTACGAGGACATCGAGATCGTGGACGAGATCACCGGCGGTCCGAGGGGAGACGCGGGATTCGGGAGTACGGGCGTATGAGAATCGTTGTGGCTTTGGTTGTAGTTTCGTTTGTGGTTGGTGTATTAGTTGGTGCATTGCTTCACGTGTTGGTGGAAGCAAAGTTCAGCGCGTCACAATGCACCGAGTGTGAAGTGAGCAAGCGTTACGAGCAGTACATTGCGATTCTGGAGAAAAGGCTAAAAGAGAAGGAGGCAATCAATGTACACGCTGATTTGTAAAGAAGACGTTCTGTCCTATTTGGGGAAGAACGCGATTGACGAAACATTGGCAAAAAGAAGAAAAGTCGCCACTGGAATTTACAAGGCAATGCAAATCATTGAAAACGAGAAGGGACGGCAGATTGTCTTCTGCAAAGAGTGCGAGTGGAAGGGCGCTTGCAAAATCACAGAAATTCTTGGCGATGACGGTTTTTGCTCCAGCGGCGAACCGAAACAAGACCGCGTTGTAAAGTATGCCTATGAATGAGATCGGACAATTTTTGCAGGAAGCCTGCGAGAAAATCGCGGAGAAAAATCCGATTGCCATTGGCGTGGTTTTCATGTTGGATGACGGCACGAGCTATGCCTACTATCACAAGATGGACTTAAATTTCAAGAGCCTTATGGCAAGCCGAATTTTCAACGACGCGGTAATGGACAGGATCAAAGCGAACCCCGATTGGCTCCGGGAGGTAATGGAAGAATGAACTGCCCACATCATGACGATCTCGACCGTGCTTTCGTAGGGCCGAGAGGAAGCAAACCTATATTGGAGCAGATTTACGAGTCTGTGTGGCGGCTGCGAAACATTTTCCCATTGGAATTTGAATTCCGAATCTTTATGACGAGAGAGCTGTACCAGCACATAATTGGTTCGGTAACGCTACGATTGGACCAAAATGAAGCTCGACTTTTCGGAGCCACAATTCACCAGACGGACGGCGACGGAGTATGGTGGTGGGTTGGCGTTCCCGGCTTTGTGATACCGGAGGAAGAAGATGCAACTACTACACCATGACGATCTCGACCTTCTGATGCGCATCTGTGAGCGCAAAGGCTACGGCCCACACTACGGAAGATTCGTCAGCGAGGTCAGCCCGGAAGAACGCCACCGCCTGCTCCGTAAAGAGCGGAAGAAGCAGGACAAGAAGGACGCGGAAAGACGAGCAAAACTGGAGGAGATGAAGAAATAGCCCGCTTCAAGGCATGAGTCCCGAAAGGGACGCCTCCTTTCTCTTGATACATGACAAGCTGCCACGCGATACGCCCTGTGTGCAGGCAGGAAAAAGCCACAGGGGAAGCGCAGCTCCGGCCGCTAAGGTATACAGTCCGTGCCGCCGGCGCCGCTGAAATGCGGACGCGAATACTTAAAACGGGAGGATCATCATGGGAACAGAATGCAGAGAATGCGCACACTATCCGGTATGCGCGAAATCCGGGAAGAGATGCGGCGCCTATATGTCCACCGGCGTGGTATCCGGGGCGCTGGAGAATATGTGCCTTTACAACGAGGGCGTGGAATGCACGAACCACGACCGCTGCGAGGGCTGCGGTTGGAGTCCGGCGGAGTATCAGAGACGGGTCAACGAGCTGCATCGGCAGGCGGCGCGAGGAGAGAAACTGCATGTTTCGGTTCAGAAAAGGAATCCCCTTGAGCTATAACCGCCAGGGTTATATCTTTTTCCAAAGCCTCCTGTTCCCGGAGCTTTCCCAAAGGGACCAGGAGAGGATCATCAAACTATGCAAGCAAAGCGCCGGTCAATATTGGCGGGCGCTGCTTGAGTACGTTACCACTTCCGCAAATGCTCCCTACATCGAGATGAAACACCACATATCGCAGAGTACGCTCTACCGGGTGACGCGGGAGTATTATCTGCGGTTTCCACGCAAATTTTAAGAGCAGACCTTAACCGGCCTGCTCTTTTTTTATGCCATCTATGAGGTCTTGTAATGCATCCATGAAGTTGACGCGTCGTGACGCGGCTTTTTTGTTAACCTATTGGTAACATGGGGTTGACGTTTTCGGGACACGATTATGGAAACCCCGTCAGCTACGGCTGGAGTCGGGCCGGTTCGTGCGCCGGTCTGACCGAAAATTCTCAGGAACAGAGTAAAAATCCAAGGAGGTACGGTTATGCCTGAATTCAACGAAGAGTATTACTTTGAACAGTTTGGCGTGAGTCCGAAAGAGGAAGATCCAGGAGAGGAGACGCCTGAGGAGAATATCTCCGAAGCGCCCCAGGAAGACGCCAACGACGAGCCGGTGGACGCCCAGCCGGATGAACCTGATCAGGGCGCGGAGAAACCGAAACAGAGCAAGAAAGAGAATGCTCAATTCGCTGCAGCACGGAGAAAGGCTGAGAAGGAACGCGACGAAGCAATCGCTGCGGCAAGGCAGCAGTTCGAGAAGGACCAGGATGCTTTGATCGCCGACATGGGCCTGGAGAATCCGTACAACGGCAAACCGATCACCAACAAGGCTGAGTATGACGAGTACAAGGCCACCCATGCACAAAAAGAGCAAGAGCAACGCCTCAGAGACATGGATATGACGCAGGAAGAGTACGACCAGTACGTGAGCGACCTGCCCGAAGTCAAGGAGGCGCGACAGTTTGCAGAGGCACAGAGGAAGAAGTTCTACGAGGACCAGCTGAATCAGGAGGTCTCGCAGATCACTGCGCTGAACCCGGCGATCAAGTCTATTCAGGACATCGCCGCCCTTCCCAAGTACAACGAGATCTATGACAAGGTCACGAAGCAGAACTACAACCTTGTTGATGCCTACAAACTGGTTTACTTCGATGATCTGGCATCCAGACGCGGCCGGCAGCAGGCTATCAACCATGCAGGAAAGTCGCATCTCACTTCCACACAGGCGAGAGGCGGCGAAGGGCCTGTCAATGTGCCGAGAGACGAGCTCGACATGTTCCACCGTCTGATCCCCGACGCCACGGATGACGAGATCGGAAAATTCTACAACCGAATGATACAGAAGGAGTGATTTTATGAAGGGATTCATCCCTCATTACAACGATGGCAGTATCCGGCCCCAGGCGCTGGAGTACAAGCTCATCGCTTCCAGCCAGACCCCCAAGAAGGGCCTCGCGCTGAAGTGGTCCAGCGGCAAGCTGGTCCTCTGTGACGGTGCGAATGCGCCCGACTACATCTGCATGTGTGAACGCGCCACTCTTGCAGCAGACACCCAGCTTCCGGTCCTGAAGATCAACCCGGACATGGTATTCGAGACGGAGAACAGCGCGGCCATTAACGGCGTATCCGACGGCACCGCCGTACAGATCGCGTCTGACGGTCTGAGAGTTACCGCGACTACCACCAGTTCCCCGCATGCGAAGATCGTTGGCAGAGAAGGCACCGATACGGCTGCCGGGGCCACGGTCTATGTCCGATTTGTGTAAGGAAGGAGGCAACCGAACATGAGTAACATCGTATTTTCCGAATCCAGCGGTCTGCAGGACTCCATCTACGGCAAGTGCCTATACCCTCTGCGGCTCCTGATTGAGAAGCAGAGCGAGGCCTTTGAGGTCCAGTCCATGCTCCCCAAGCTGTTCAACATGGAAACCTCCGACCGGTTTGCCGAGCAGCTTACCGGCATGACCTCCATGCAGGGTCCCCAGCCTGTCGGCGAGGGCGGCAACTACGTGACCGACGGCTTCCAGGAAGGCTACTCCAGCGTGTTCCAGCACGTGACCTGGAAGGACCAGTTCGAGACCACCGAGGAGATGGTGGACGACAACCGCATCATCCAGCTCAAGAAAGGCCCTGCCGGGTTCACCCAGGCATGGCACCGCACCCGTGAGCAGTTCGGCGCACGTCTGTTCGCCACTGCGTTCAACAAGAGCGACACGTTCAAGATCAACGGCTTCACCTTCTCCACCCTGGGCGCTGACGGTGTGTGCGTCTTCAAGACCTCCCATCCCAGCAAGACCGGAGGCTACACCACCCAGTCCAACCAGTTCAGCGACGCGTTCTCCAACGATGCCCTGGGCGCCATGGAGTGTGCCATGCAGGACTTCCGCGACGACAACGGCAACATCCTGTCCGTCTCCCCGGACACCATCGTGATCCCGAACATCCACAGCCTGAAGAAGGCCGTGTTTGCTGCGATTGGTGCCGACAAAGATCCCGACACCGCGAACAACGGCGCGAACTACACCTTCGGCCGCTGGAACGTGATTGTCTGGCCGTATCTCAACCAGTTCATCACCTCCGGTACCGCTCCGTGGATGCTGATGGACAGCACCTACAACAAGGTCAACTACGGCAATGCCTGGTTCGACCGCAAGAAGCTGACCATCAACCAGAAGATCGCGGACAACGACAACCTGCTGACCAAGGGCAAGGGCCGCTGGAGCGCCGGCTTCCACGACTGGCGCGCCTTCGCTGTCGGCGGCATCTCCGACGGCACCGCGCTGCTCTCCTGATAGGAGGTAGCGTATGGCTAACTATACCAGACTGACCAACCTTGAGGTCACCGGCGATCTGAAGGTCGGTGCGCTGCACGGCATCGCTGACGTCGGCCCCGCAGAGGAGGTCGCGTCCACTGTTGACAAGGCGGCATTCAATGCTCTCGTCGGCGTCGTGAACGACCTGATCGAGGCACTGGGCGGCGACACCAGCACTTCCTAAATACCAAGAGGGGTCCTCTTAACCGGGGACCCCTCAAACCAATGGAGGACGTATGGACGAGATGGACATCGCCCGGTGGTACGTCCATCTGGCAGAGACATCCAACAAAAGTTTCATGCCGTTGTTTTTTGACGAGCATCGTTTCCTCGTTCTCAAGGGCGGCGGCGGTTCGGGCAAGTCCGTATTCGCCGCCAGGAAGCTCATTGAGAGGGCTTTTGCGGAGCCGGGGCATCGGTTCCTGGTATGCAGAAAGGTCGCCAAGACGCTCCGTGAGAGCTGCTGGAGGAACATACTGGATCAGCTCTCCAAGTACTATCCGGGGAGATACTCGCCGAACAAGAGCGACCTGACGATCACCTGTGACAACGGATCTACGTTCCTGTTCGCCGGACTCGACGACGTGGAGAAGCTCAAGTCCATCGTCGATGTCACAGGCGAGTGGATCGAGGAGGCATCCGAGCTTCTGGAAGGGGATCTGAACCAGCTCAACATCCGCCTGCGTGGTGAGACGAGGGAGTACAAGCAGATCATCCTCACGTTCAACCCCATATCCATCACGCATTGGCTGAAGGCCCGGTTCTTCGACCGGACAGATCCTGAGGCCAGGGTGCATGAGTCTACCTACTGGGATAACAGATTCCTACCGGAAGAGGACAGGAAGGTCCTGGAGGACTTTAAGGATACAGACAGATATTACTATGAGGTCTACTGCCTAGGCTTCTGGGGCACGACTGGCAGGACGGTATTCGACGGTGAGGCCATCACGAAAAGACTGCTGGACAACGTGCAGCCGGTCATGGTGGGCATGATGGCCTACAACGACACCGGGCTGGCATTGGAAGACATTCACTTTGAAGAGGACAAGAACGGATACATCAAGGTCTACGAGCCGCCTGAGGAAGGTGTGCCGTATGTGATCGGCGGAGATACCGCCGGCGAAGGATCTGACTGCTTTGTGGCGCAGGTTCTGGACAACAGGACAGGAAAGCAGGTGTGCGTACTCAGGCATCAGTTCGATGAGGACCTGTTCGCCAAGCAGGTATTCGCCATCGGGATGTGGTACAACACAGCTTTAATCGGCATTGAGACCAACTGGTCCACATATCCGGTTTTAACACTGGAGAGACTTAGATACCCGAAGCAGTACGTAAGAGAGACTGTAGACAACTACACACATAAGATACGCAAGTCGTTCGGCTTTGAAACAAACGGCAAGACCCGTCCGGTGATCATAGCAGAACTGGTCAAGGCTTGCCGAGAAGATATAAACATTGTATGCCACGACGAGACCCTTCGGGAGATGCTCACATTCATTCGCAATGAGAAGTTCCGCCCTGAAGCCGAGGAAGGCGCCCACGATGACTGCGTAATGTCCCTTGCGATCGCTCATTATATCCGGCCCAAACAGAGATATCTGACGGAAGAGCAGGTCAAGAGACAGAAATGGACAGAGGATATGTGGGATGACTATCGCAACGCAAGCCAAAAGGAGAAGGAGGAACTCAGGAAAATGTGGGGAGATCCATTGTGACATGTCGTGACATGCCTTTTATGGTAACCTCATATCATAAGGAGACGAGGCCATGAAGTACAACAAAAAACTGAGACTTTGGCAGGAACGATACCTTCAGAACCGGGCGAAGTTCGAGGACGAACTCATCGAGATGGACGGGCGCGAGAAGCTCTACGCCGGCTCTGAGAAGATCAAACAGATCGTATGCCGAGACTTTAAGAAAGAGACAAAGCACGTCCGGAATCTGACAGCGGAGATCATCGAGGCGCAGGTCAATTCGACGATTCCCCAGCCGAAAGTCACGGCGCGAAGGAAGCGGGACGAGCCCCTGGCAAAAATAATCGAGGACATGCTCAGGAACGAGATCGACCGGTTGCCGTTCGAGACTATGAACGATCAGCAGTCCCGGACCGTTCCAATCCAGGGCGGCGCCGAGTATCTGGTCGAGTGGGACGAGGGGAAGAGGACCCATACCACTTCCGGTGAGATCGTCGTTTCCGCGCTGCACCCGAAGATGGTCATTCCTCAGGACGGCGTTTTAACCGGCATCGAGGATATGGACTATATCTTCGTCACCACTCCTCAGACTAGGGAATATATCAAGACCAGATATGGCGTAGATGTATACCAGGAATCCGAGGAGAAACCGGAACTCCGGGGTGATGAGAGTACCGCCAATGACATGGTCACCCAGATCACCTGCTACTTCAGGAATGACAAGGGCGGGATTGGTAAGTTCTCCTGGGTCGGAGATACGGTCCTGGAGGATCTCGATAATTATCAGGCCAGACGTATCAGGAAGTGCGCCAAATGCGGCGCCATCGAGCCCCTGGAGGCTGAGGAGACCATTCCAAGAGGCGATGATCCCGAAAGAGAAGAGATCGAGTATCTGAAGCGCACGAAACCCAAGGTCGGCAGCGGGAAGGTCGTCTGCCCGTACTGCGGCGCGTCCAAGTGGGAAGAGGACGACAACGAATTCGAGGAGCTCACAGCGCCTCTCACGTTGTATGACGGGACTGTTATCCATCCCATGAGGACCTGGAAGGAGCCCACCGGGACATTTGATGAGCTGGGCAAGGAGATCCTGAACAATCGCGTCGAGCCGGTGAGGATTCCGTACTACTGCCCGAAGGCGTATCCGATAGTCCTTGTCAAGAACACCTCCATGTATGGGAAATTCCTGGGCGGTTCTGATGTGGACTTAATCTCCTATCAGCAGAACACCACGAACAGACTTTCCTCGAAGATCTGCGACAAGATCATGAAGTCGGGATCTCTCATTACCCTTCCCCCAAAGGCGGAGATCCGACACGATGGGGAAGATGTGAAGGTCATCGCGATCGAGAATCCCCAAGACAAGGAATACATTGGAGTATTCAATCTCCAGCCCTCTATCGAGCAGGACATGGCGTTCCTGAACGAGGCATACGAGGAAGCCAGGCAGATCATCGGCGTCACGGATTCCTTCCAGGGGCGCAAAGATCCCACTGCCACGTCCGGTAAAGCGAAGGAATTCGCGGCTGCGCAGTCTGCCGGACGATTGGAGTCCAAGCGCGTCATGCGAGACGCTGCCTATGCAGAGTTGTTCCGCCTGATGTTCATGTGGAAATTGGCCTACGCCGACGAACCTAGACCGGTGGTAAGTCATGACTCCAACGGCGACGTCATCTACAAGGAATTCAATAGATACGATTTCCTCAGACAGGACGATGCCGGCAACTTCTATTGGCTGGATGACTTCATCTTTAGTTGCGATGTCACAGCGCCTCTTGCGAACAATCGTGAGGCGATGTGGCAGGAGACCAGACTGAACTTCCAGCAGGGCGCCTTCGGCAATCCTGCAGAGCTTGAGACCCTGATCATGTTCTGGACCAAGATGGCAGAATTGCACTATCCCGGTGCCGAGGATACGCGGGACGAGATGCGGCACAGACTGGAACAGCAACAGCTCATGCAGCAACAGATGATGATGCAACAGCAGGCGCTGCAGCAGCAGGTCGAGGAACAGGCGCGAAGACAGGCCGCTGCAGATGTAGGAATCCCGGACCAGCAACAGAGTCTGGCGCTGCCGCCCAACATGCAGAGCGCACTGGATAACATGCAGCTGGAATCTGATAGATTCGGAGGTATGCTATGAAAATAATCGAGATATTGTCCGATAAAATCACAGAAGAGATTGAAGATGCGACAAGTTACGCAAAGATGGCCATTGCACAGAAAGATGATGATAGAAGCTTGGCAGATGATTTGATTGCAATTTCAATGGAAGAGATGAATCATATGTCGATTCTACATCAAAACGTCGTGCGTATTATTGAGAATTACCGGCGAAAAACAGGCGAACCGCCGGCAGCTATGATGGCCGTCTATGATTACCTGCACAAGAAGCAGATTGAAGCGGCCAAAGAGGCCAGACTGTTGCAGGAAATGTATAAGGGGTGATCCTATGTGGTACCAGGCAGGCCCCGGCAGAAAGCGGAATTACGAAACCGCTGAGGCACTGCAGGAGGCCGTGGACAAGTACTTTGAATCCATTACATATAAGAAGGTCGTGAAGGGCGCCGACGGAGAGCCGATCTTTACAGAGGACGGTACGCCGGTCTGCACCATCGCGTTTGCAGTTCCCCCAACGAACGAGTCCCTGTGCCTGTTCATCGGCGTCGGAAGAATGACGTGGTCCAGATACCGTGCGGACGAGGAGTTCCAGGACGTATGCCGTGAAGCGGATCTGAAGATCCGTGCATGGAGAACCGAGGAAGTCTCTACAAGGGATCGCACTCAGGGGCTGCAGTTCCTTCTGTCAAATGATTCCGGGATGAGTGACAACGTCAAAGTGGAGGTCAACAGCTCGTCCATGTCCGAGCGCAAGAATATCCTGGCCAAGCTGGCCCAGATGCAGGAGGACTTTACATGACCTTAAAAGAATGCATTGATTACGTTGATTCCGTCAAACCGAATGCTTTCACCAATGAGCAGAAGACGATGTGGATCAACGAGGTGGAGGGGCGTGTGCAGACGAAGGTATTCCTGTTCAAGCACGACAACATCAC
>Ga0265298_10012086_pt1 | contig 10036 bp, 9 predicted proteins | sample AusTroGonzalo_MG_3_FD_193486 | JGI IMG/M metagenome (GOLD analysis project Ga0265298, IMG submission 193486) | Bovine rumen microbial communities from tropical cattle in Woodstock, Queensland, Australia - Gonzalo_01 | ecosystem: Host-associated > Mammals > Digestive system > Stomach > Rumen ... | reverse complement strand
TTCAGGATGAAGAAAGAAAGACCGGCACCGGATTTTGATCCGTTGCGGTATCATATAAAAAGAGAATAAGGAGTTTCGCGCCTGCGGGCGCGACCAGGGCTTTCCGAGTGCCCTGGGCTGCCGCCCGTTTCTTACTGAAAACGAGCCACTGGCTCGTTTTCCGGGCGTGCGAAACCCCTGGACCTTCGGCCCGGATAAGCTTACGGGTGTTGATTTTTATACTCAACGGTGATAGAATTACTATCATCGACGGAGAAGAGAAATACGGAGCCTGAAGACAACGGAGGATTATGACATGAATTCGATGGAAGAAAGGGAAGGAAAGCGCTCCCTGAAGGAATGGTGGGCGCTTCTGGGCAGGCCGATCTTTGTGGGGGACCGGCTGAAAGCCAACCTGATGGCCCTGACGGCGGCGAGCGTGCTGACAATGATTCTGGGGCTGGTACTGCTGGTCATGAACGTGCTGCAGCCGGAGATCAGCGTTCCCAAGATCATCATGAGCGTTGTGACGCTGCTGGCCGGCGCGGGCTGTGCCTATCTTTCCTATTTCCGGAAGGACCGGAAAAGGGCGATCATCATCCCTACGGCGTTCTGCTGCGTTGTGTTTACTTTCTATGCCCTGACCGGTTACGCAGAGGGTACCGGGATTCTCTGGTCCATTCTCCTGCCCATCGGGATGTGCTATTTCGTCGGAATCCGGTATGGAATCATCCTGTCCGCTTACTATTCCGTGCTGTATGCGGTAGTCTTCTACAGTCCGCTGGGGCGGAATATCCGGATGTTCTATATGGATTCCTTTTCGGCGCGTTTCCCGATGATGTATGCCGGTCTTTCCGCCTTCACGATCGTCGCGATGGTACAGTATCACCGGACAGCCCTGTTTGAAATCGACTATACCCACCGGCTGAACGAGGAAGTTCAAAAGCAGACGGCGGTCGCGGAGGAACGGAGCCGGAAGATTGAACAGATGTCTTTCCAGACAATCCAGACGCTGGCCAACGCCATCGACGCCAAGGATCCGTATACCAAAGGCCATTCCACCCGGGTCAGCCTGTATTCGGTGGCGGTTACCGAGGAACTGGGCTGGAACAGGGAACGGATCAACGATCTGCGTTACGCTGCTCTGCTGCACGACATCGGCAAGATCGGCGTGCCGGACTCGATCCTGAACAAACCCCGGAAACTGACGGACGTGGAATATGACATCATCAAATCCCATACGACCATGGGGGCGGAAATCCTGCGGGACAGGATTATCATCGAACGGGCGGAGGATGTGGCTCGGAGCCATCATGAACGCTATGACGGAAAGGGGTATCCGAACGGGCTGAAGGGAGAGGAAATCTCTGAGGAGGCAAGGATCGTCGCGATCGCGGACGCTTTCGACGCGATGAACTCTAACCGTGTTTACCGGAAAGCCTGCGGGCGGGAGCATATTCTGCAGGAACTGACGGAAGGGAAGGGCAGGCAGTTCGATCCGCGCTTTACGGATGTCTTCCTGAAACTGTGGACGGAAGGGAAACTGGACGCGATCCTCGCGAATGAAGAGCCGGCGGAAGAAGGCCTGGAGATGGAAGCTTCATCGGCGCTGCTGCAGGAGGTTATGGAAGCCTTCGCGAGCCAGACTGCGGCGGACCAGACGGACGTTACGACCGGCCTCATGAGCCGGACAACCGGGGAAACCGCGATCGCCGGGAGCATGAAAGAAGACGCCGGCTGCCTGGTATTCTTTGACATGGACAATCTCAAACGGATCAACGACACCAACGGACATGAGGCCGGGGACCGGGCGCTTCGCCTGATGGGCGAAATCCTGCTGGAGAACGGTGAAAAATGTCTCAGCTGCCGGCTGGGCGGGGATGAATTCCTGTTCTTCATGAACAATGTGACGCGGGAAGAAGCGGAGGAAAAGGTCCGGAAGATTATAGGGGAATTCAACGAGAAGAAAAACGCGGACGCGACGATCTCCGCGGCGTCCCTGTCCGCCGGCATGGCGATGTGCACGCCTGCCGATTCCTATACCACGACATACAACAGGGCGGATAAGGCCCTGTATCACGTAAAGCAGAACGGAAAGAGCGACTGCTGCTTCTACCAGGATGAGGCGGATTCCTTCGGAAACAGGCTGGTGGATGTGAACAGCCTGGTCCGGGGCATCCGGGACAGCGGAAGTTATCAGGGCGCCATGGACGTGGAATACCGGCAGTTCGCGAAACTGTATGAATACGTGACGAATCTTGAACGACGCTTTGACCAGCATTTCCGGCTGATCATGATCACGATGGAGAATACCGCCGGCGAGGATATCCAGCTGGAGGAACTGGAAAAGGCCATGTTCTGCATGGAACAGGCGATCCGCCAGACGATCCGGAACGTGGACGTGCTGACACGGTACAGCCGGCAGCAGTTCCTGATCATCCTGGTGGGGACGGATCCGGAAGGCGTGCGGATCGCGGTGGACCGCATTTTCAAGGGCTATTACAAGATGAACGGCGGCAGCGCCTTTACGCCTGCATGGGCTGCGGCGGATCCCGGGGATGAGGCGGATCCTTCCGGAAAGGGGGATGCCTGTGCATAATCCGGAAAAGGACGCGGCGCAGATGGCCGCCAACCGGGAGAGGCTGCTCGAGGCGGGCTATAAGCTGTTCAACGCCCGGACGATTGAAAGCGTTTCGCTGGAACAGATCGCCCGGGCCGCCGGAATCGGCGTGGCCACGCTGTACCGCTATTTCGGAAACAAAACGGACCTGGCGATTGCCATTTCCGTGTGGAAGTGGAACGAATACCTGCAGGAGCTGACGCTTTTATCGGATGCCGGAGAACGGGAAAAATCCGGAGCGGAACACTTTGCTTTTTATCTGAATTCTTTCCTGGGAATATACCGGGATCATCGGGACATGCTCCGCTACAACCAGTTTTTCAATGTATATATTCAGGGGGCGGGAACGGACAAAGCGCGCATGGCGCCTTACGAACAGGTCATCGGCCGGTTTGCGGACCGGTTCCGCCTGATCTGGGAAAAAGGGGAAAAGGACGGTACCCTGCGGACGGAGATCCCCTGGAAACGGGCTTTTTCCGCAACGCTGCATGTGATGCTGGCGGCGGTTACCCGCTATGCCGTAGGCCTGGCATATCAGCCGGAAGAAGGAGCGGGCCCGGAGGAGGAACTGGCGATGCTGAGGGATATGATGATGAGACAGTACAGCACAGTTGCATAAAAAATACTGAAACGCCTGTATATCCGTTGTATTTATGCATAATATGCAATGTTATACGATAAAAATGAATAAAAATACGAAAAATCTATTGACAAGCATTATGGGCGGTGCTATACTGACGCCATTCCACAGGAGATAAGGATTTTGAGGAGGAAATGAAAATGAAGAAACTGATCGCTCTGCTGGTTGCCCTGATGATGCTCGGCACAATTGCCGCCGCGACGGCGGACACCCTGACCATGGGAACCAATGCCAGCTTCCCGCCCTATGAGTTCTATGAGAACGAGACGATCGTCGGGATCGATGCCGAGATCGCCGCTGCCATCGCAGAGAAGCTCGGGATGGAACTGAAGATCGAGGACATGGAATTCAAGGCCATTATCCCCGCCGTAACGACCGGCAAGATTGATTTCGGTATGGCCGGCATGACCGTGACCGAAGAGCGTCTGCAGAGCGTGAATTTCTCTGAGACCTATGCGACCGGTATCCAGGCCATCATCGTCAAAGAAGGCTCCGAGATCAAGAACGTTGACGATCTTTACGCCGAAGGCGCGACATGGAAAGTCGGCGTTCAGGACGCCACCACCGGCGACATTTACTGCACGGATGATTTCGGTGAGGACCGCGTTTCCAAGTTCCCCGTCGGCGCGGACGCCGTGGAAGCGCTGAAGACCGGTAAGGTGGACTGCGTCATCATCGACAATGAGCCCGCAAAAGCTTACGTGGCCGCGAACGAAGGCCTGGCGATCCTGGACACCCAGTATGCGGTGGAAGACTATGCCATCGCGGTGGCCCTGGAGAACACGGAACTGCTGGAGAAGATCAACGGCGCGCTGAAGGAACTGATCGATGACGGCACCGTGAAGGCCATCATTGAAAAGTATATCCCGGCGGAATAAAGTTCCATATGCCATGAAACAGCAATACGGGAGCGAGCAGTCGCTCCCGATTGCTTGTTATAAACAGGACATGGAGAGAAGCAGATGAAGAGTAAAACCAGGAGATGGCTCAAAATCGGGGTTGCGGTGGCGGCAGTGGCTGTCATCGCCGTCATCATTTATTTCACCTCCTTTTATCATGCGGATGTACTGAAGATCGAGAACGGAAAAGTCAAAGGCATCAAACCGACCTGGCTGGTCGGGCAGAGCAGCGAAGACGGCGGGACCACCTATGTGAAACTGGCTGACGTTTCCGCACCGAAGGATTACAAAGCGGACAGCAGCGCGGCGGATCCGGACGGAGACCCGATCACGACCTTTTTCCTTTTCCGCGGAAAAGACCGGGAGAAGAATCCCGGGGAAGTGCTGGTTACGCCTGAACGGATGACGCTGGATGAGGCAGCCGGGATGGAAGGCGCGTCACCCTGCGGGATTCTGGCAACGGACACGAAGGACGCCGAAGGCCAGGAGGAGAAGACATCCTGTGTCCTGGTCAGGGAAAAGAAGGACGGGGAGCAGGCGGTGAGCCTTTACCTGGCCTCGCCGTATCAGGACGCATGCATCGGCGTGCATGTTTCCATGCCCGGGACTTCCACGGAAGATGAGGCGGTGGAGCTTGCGCAGGCGGCAGCCGCAAAGATCACGCCCGGCAAGCAGATGAGTCCCCTGGCGGCGGATTTCAAGCTGAACTTTCTGGATGACAACCGCTGGACCTACCTGCTGAACGGCCTGCTCGTCACCCTGGAGATCACGCTGGGAGCGGTGGTGCTCGGCGTTGTGATCGGTGTTCTGGTCGCCACTGTTCGTTCCACCTGGGACCAGAACAGCGAAAATATGCGCCAAGGCGCGGGGAAAACCATTCTCGGCGGCCTGAACGGCGTGTGCAAGTTATATCTGACCGTGATCCGCGGAACGCCAGTAGTCATCCAGCTGATGATTATGTATTACATCATTTTCGCCAGCAGCCGGAACGGCGTCCTGATCGCCATGCTGGCGTTCGGGATCAACAGCGGCGCCTATGTGGCGGAAATCATCCGCGGCGGCATTATGAGCGTGGACCGCGGACAGCTGGAGGCCGGACGGAGCCTGGGATTCAACTATGTCCAGACCATGCGGCATATCATTATCCCCCAGGCGATGAAGAGCGTGCTGCCGGCGCTTGCAAACGAGTTTATCGTGCTTCTGAAGGAAACCTCGGTTTCCGGCTATGTGGCGGTGAAGGATCTGACCAAGGGCGGAGATATCATCCGCGGTGTGACCTATTCTGCGTTTATGCCGCTGATCGCGGTCGCGCTGATCTATCTGGTCATGGTTATGTTCTTTACCTGGCTGGTCGGGAAGCTGGAAAGGAGGCTGCGCGCCAGTGACCACTGAGAATCAATCAAACGAAGTCATTATCTCTGTCCGGGGACTGAAAAAGTATTTCAACGGCGGGGAACTGAAGGCGCTGCGCGGCGTGGATACGGACGTCCATCGCGGCGAGGTGCTGGTGGTAATCGGCCCGTCGGGAAGCGGTAAAAGCACCTTCCTTCGCTGCCTGAACCTGCTGGAGATGCCGACGGAAGGCGTGATCACTTTCGAGGGTGTCGATATCACCGACCCGGACGTGAACATCAACATACACCGGCAGAAGATGGGCATGGTCTTTCAGCATTTTAACCTCTTTCCGCACATGACGGTGCTGAAAAACATGACGATCGCGCCGATTCAGCTGCTGAAGAAGAGCAAGGAAGAAGCGGAACAGAAGGCCATGAGCCTGCTGGAACGCGTGAACCTCAAAGACCGGGCAGACGCCTATCCGAGTCAGCTGTCCGGCGGGCAGAAGCAGCGTATTGCCATCGTGCGGGCGCTGTGCATGGAGCCGCAGGTGATGCTTTTTGACGAACCGACCTCCGCGCTCGATCCGGAAATGGTCGGCGAGGTGCTGGACGTGATGAAGGAACTGGCAAAGAGCGGTATGACCATGGTCTGCGTGACCCATGAGATGGGGTTTGCCCGTGAAGTGGGTGATCGGGTGCTGTTCTTTGACGAAGGGAAGATTGTGGAAGAGGGAACGCCCGCCGAGATCTTCTCTGCGCCGAAGGAGCAGAGGACGAAGGACTTCCTGAATAAAGTATTGTAATACTTTATTCAGAAGGAATAAGGATTTCGCGTCTGCGGACGCGACCAGGGCTTTCCGATCGCCCTGGACCTTCGGGTAAAGTAGGTTGTGAGGTTTTTCAGAATGTCCGTATTAAACAAAATCCTGTCACTGGCGGCGGCGGGAACGATGATGGTCTCCGGCGCGATCAATAAGGGCGCGCCGCAGAACGACGCCGACGGGAACCTGTTCCTGGTAAACCGGCAGTGGATGGTGTCGGATACCTATGAGCCGGCGGAACTGGACATGAGCGACGTGCCGGGACAGGTGCGTCTGATGCGTCCGGAAGCCGCGGAAGCCTTGCGGGAGATGTTTGCTGCCTGCAAAGAGGAAACCGGCAAAACGCTGCTCTCCGTCAGCGGATATCGGTCCTACGCCAAACAGGACGGACTGTTCCGGCATAAGCTGCGCAACGTCAAAAAGAACGTCGAGAAGGCCATGGAATATGTGGCTCCACCCGGCGCCAGCGAACACCAGACAGGCCTGGCGATGGACATCGGACAGAAACACAAGGAAACGCTGGAGGTTTCCTTCGCGAAGACGGAAGGCGGCATCTGGTGCCGGGAAAACTGCTGGCGCTTCGGGTTCATCCTGCGCTACGGCGAGGACTGGGAGGAAGTGACCGGATACAAGTATGAACCCTGGCATTTCCGCTATGTGGGAAAGGAATTCTCGAAAGAGATCCATGACGCGAACATTCCCTATGAGACCTGGCTGACCGAATATCGGGTGAAAGTGCTGAAGGAACTGCTCGGCAGGGATACGGGGATCGCGCAGGACTGGACTGTACAGGAGGAGGAAACCGCTGAATGAAACGAATCATCTGCCTGCTGCTGACGCTGATGCTTCTGCTGCCGGTTGCGGCGGTTGCCGAGGACGATGAGGAACTGGATATCGAGGAGATCGTCGAGGACGGTGAACCGGAAGCCGGCGACGCGGGTGAACCCGAATGGACCTTTCCGGTAGCGCTGGAGGATATGGACCCGGAATATATCATCCTGGCGAACAAGCACTATCTGCTGGATAAAAAATATGTTCCGAAGGATCTGGTGAAGGTGCCGAGCAAGCCGAAGGACGGCGGTATCTACTGGGCGGTCAAGCCTAAGGACGGGCAGAAACTGCGCCAGGTCTGCTCCGACGCCCTGTGCGCCATGAACCAGGCGATCATGGACGAGGCGCCGGAATACGGTTACAGGCCTCTGTACCTGAAGAGCGCCTACCGTTCCTACTCCACCCAGAAAACGATGTACAACAACCGCCTGAAGAAGAACCACGGTAAGGACGACGGCTGGGTTTCCAAACCGGGCGCCAGCGACCATCAGACGGGACTGGGCTGCGACGTGGTGCCGAAAAACTGGAAAGACAAGGCCATGAACGACAAAATGATGAAGGAGCCGGAATGTCAGTGGATGGCGGAACACTGCTATGAATTCGGCTTCATCATCCGGTATCCCGAGGACAAGCAGGACATCACGGAGATCAATACGGAACCCTGGCACCTGCGCTATGTGGGGATTCCGGTGGCAACCTATATCTGGCAGAACGGCCTGTGCCTGGAGGAGTTCACGGAACAGCTGCAGCAGGCTATTGAGGAATATATTGCCGCCGGCGGGGACAGGAGTAGGGTGGAGGCGTTTATTCAAACGCCGAATGCGGATTAATGGGGGGCTTTCCGCAAGGAATCGCACGCGCACCGCGGCCGGTGTGCCGGCTCGCGCACCGCGCGCGGCAGCGCCCCCTCACCCCTTCGGCTCTGGTGATGTAAGAAATAACTATAAGGAAAGTATATTATATGAAACTGCTGATTGTGGACGATGAAGCGCGGATCCGCGCTTTGATCGCAAAATACGCGGCCTTTGAGGGATATGAAACCGATGAGGCGGAAAACGGCATGCAGGCCATTGAGAAATGCCGGCAAAACCATTACGACCTGGTCATCATGGATGTGATGATGCCGGAGCTGGACGGGTTCTCTGCGGTGCGCGAAATCCGGAAAAACGATGACGTGCCGGTGATTATGCTGTCTGCCCGGGGAGAGGAATACGACCGGATTCACGGGTTTGAACTCGGCATTGACGACTATGTGGTGAAGCCGTTCTCCCCGAAGGAACTGATGATGCGCGTCGGCGCGGTGCTCAAGCGCAGCGGGGAAGCCGCGAAGAAGGAAGACGAGACCATTACCGTCGGCGGCATCACGGTCGATTTTATCGCCCGCCGGGTCTTTATCGACGGGGAAGAGGTTGAACTGAGCCCGAAGGAATACGACCTGCTGTTCTATATGATCCGGAACCGGGGCATTGCCCTGACCCGTGAAGCCTTGATCAGCGACGTATGGGGATACGATTTCTTCGGCGACGACCGGACGCTGGATACGCATATCAAACTGCTCCGGAAACAGCTGGGGCCGTATGCGAACAAGATCACTACGCTCAGAGGGGTAGGCTATCGCTTTGAAAAAGAATGACCTGGCTTTCCGGGAGCAGTTCCTGGCCGGAAGGCTGGGGATCCGGGCCAAGATCCTGATCTACCTGGCGGTGCTGGCGGGTTTCATTATTTCCGCCGTATGGATGCTGCAGGGGGTCCTGTTCCGCGGGCTGTACCGAGGGGCTACGGTGGCGCAGATGCAAAGCGCGGTGACCACGCAGTTCATCCTGACCATCGGGGCGATCCTGCTGGCGACGACGCTGCTGGGTTTTACCATGGCGAAAAGCATCTCCGAGCCCATCATCGAGACCAACCGGGCGGCCAGGGAACTGAGCCGCTCGCGCTATACCCGGCCGCCGCACAGCGGCGGATACCGGGAGATCGCGGAGCTGAACGATACCCTGATCCGCGCCGCGGAAGACCTCGGAAAGGTCGAAGATTTGCAGCGGGAACTGATCGCCAATATCAGCCATGACCTGCGGACGCCCCTGACCATGATCGGCGGATACGCCGAAGCGATGAGGGATATTCCGGAGGAAGCAACCCCGGAAAACCTGCAGATCATCATTGACGAAACAAACCGCCTCAGTTCCATGGTGAACGAAGTGCTCGATTTTTCCCACCTGAGGACGGGCAAGCTGGAACTGGAGCAAACCGACTTCAACCTCACGGAGGAGATCCGTGAAATTGTCGGGCGGGTCAGCAAGATGACCGCGGTGGACGGCTATACGGTTGTGTTTGAAGAAACGGAGGACCGGTTTGTTCACGGCGACAGCAAGCGGATCAGCCAGGTGATTTATAACCTGCTGGGAAACGCACTGACCTATACCGGAGACGACAAGACGGTCCGGGTTTCCCAGAAGGTGATCGGATCCAACGTCCAGGTCAGCGTTTCCGACAGCGGGGAGGGAATTCCGGAAGCCGATCTTCCCTACATCTGGGACCGGTATTACCGCAGCCGGGATAACCACCGCCGGGCGGTGATCGGCAGCGGCCTGGGACTGAATATCTGCCGCGGGATCCTGGAAAAACATGAAGCCCCGTACGGTGTACAGAGTGAGATCGGGCAGGGGACAACCTTCTGGTTCCGGCTGCCGGCGGTTTCAAACCAGCCGAAAGGCCCTGCGGAGTGATCGGAAAGATGCCGGGAAGTAAAAACGAAAAAAGCGACCGATGCATTTGCATCGGTCGTTTTCGCGAGCGGGTGATGGGAATCGAACCCACGTGACCAGCTTGGAAGGCTGGAGCTCTACCATTGAGCTACACCCGCGAATGGAGCGGTAGACGGGACTCGGACCCGCGACATCCACCTTGGC
>Ga0265298_10012084_pt1 | contig 10037 bp, 8 predicted proteins | sample AusTroGonzalo_MG_3_FD_193486 | JGI IMG/M metagenome (GOLD analysis project Ga0265298, IMG submission 193486) | Bovine rumen microbial communities from tropical cattle in Woodstock, Queensland, Australia - Gonzalo_01 | ecosystem: Host-associated > Mammals > Digestive system > Stomach > Rumen ... | reverse complement strand
TCCACGCGGCCGCGCCGCTGGTTGATGGAGCCGTTGGCTGCGCCCATGTACGTGTCCGGCACGGCCACTTCCACGTCCATCATCGGCTCGAGCAGCTGCGGCTTGGCCTTGAGGAACGCCTGCTTGAAGCACTGCATCGCGCAGGTGATGAACGCGAATTCGTTCGAGTCGACCTCGTGATAGGAGCCGAAGTACACCGTCGCCTTGACGTCCACCACCGGGAAGCCCGCGAGCGGGCCGGACTCGAGCGCCTTGCGGACGCCCTTTTCGACCGCCGGGATGTACTCGGTGGGGATGACGCCGCCCTTGATCTCGTTGACGAACTCGAAGCCCTTGCCGGGCTCCTGCGGCTCGAGGCGCAGGCAGACGTGCGCGTACTGGCCGCGGCCGCCGGACTGCTTGACGTGCTTGTACTCGTTCTCGACCGTGGCCTGGATCGTCTCGCGGTAGGCGACCTGCGGCGCGCCCACGTCGCACGCGACGTTGAACTCGCGCTTCAGGCGGTCCACGATGACCTCGAGGTAGAGCTCGCCCATGCCGGCGATGATCGTCTCGCTCGTCTCCTGGTCGAACGTCACCACGAAGGTGGGGTCTTCCATCGCGAGCGCATGGAGCGCCACGCCGAGCTTCTCGTTGTCCTGGCGCGACTGCGGCTTGACCGCGACGGAGATCACGGGCGCCGGGAAGTCGATGGACTCGAGCGTGATCGGGTGCTCGGGATCGCAGAGCGTGTCGCCCGTGCGGGTCTCGGTGAGACCCACGCACGCGACGATGTCGCCGGCGTGCGCCTCGTCCAGAGGCTCCTGCTTGGCGGCGTGCATGCGGAAGAGGCGGGAGATGCGCTGCTCGCGGTTGATCGTAGAGTCGAGCAGCTCGGCACCGAGCTTAAGCGTGCCGGAGTAGACGCGCACGAACGTGATCTTGCCGCCGGAGCGGGGGTCGTTCATGATCTTGAACGCGAGGCCGCAGAACGGCTCGGAGTCAGACGGCGCGCGCTTCTGCGAGGGGTCGTCGGCGCTCACCGCGTCGCCGGCGTCGATCGGGGACGGCAGGTAATCGCACACGCCGTCGAGCAGCTGCTGCACGCCCTTGTCCTTGAACGCGGAGCCGCAGAACGCCGGGGTGATCGTGCGGGCCATGCAGCCCTTGCGGAGCGCCTTCTTGATCTCGTCGACCGTGAGCTCCTCGCCCGCGAAGAACTTCTCCATGAGGGCGTCGTCCTGCTCGGCGGCGCTCTCGACCATCTTCTGGCGGAACTCCTTCGCCTTCTCGAGCATGTCGGCGGGAATCTCTTCCTCCGTGACCGTCTTGCCGAGGGTCTTCATGTCGTAGCGGAGGGCCTTCATCGAGATGAGGTCAACGATGCCGCTGAACGTCTCGCCGGCGCCGATCGGGAGCACCACCGGCACGGGGTTCGCGCCGAGCTGGTTCTTCATCTGCTCCATCACGGAGTAGAAGTTCGCGCCGATGCGGTCCATCTTGTTGACGAACGCGATCTTAGGCACCTTGTACTTTTCGGACTGGCGCCACACCTGCTCGGACTGCGGCTGCACGCCGCCCACCGCGCAGTAGAGGGCAACCGCGCCGTCGAGGACGCGCAGCGAGCGCTCCACCTCGGCCGTGAAGTCCACGTGTCCGGGAGTGTCGATCAGGGAAAGCCGGTACTCTCCCCACTGCACGCATGTAGCGGCGGACTGGATCGTGATGCCGCGCTCCTGCTCCTGGACCATGAAGTCCATCGTCGCGGCGCCGTCATGCACCTCGCCGATCTTGTAGTTCTTGCCCGAATAGTAGAGAATACGTTCGGACGTCGTCGTCTTGCCGCCATCGATGTGCGCCATGATGCCGAAATTCCGCACCTTTTCGAGCGGGAACACTTTACTAGCCATCTTTGTTAACTCCTATTGTCTGCAAAAGAGCGAATATTTTACAAATTCTTTGGCCCGGAAATCAAGCGCGAAATGAGATTTTTTTTGATGCTTAGTGCTTAGTGCCTAGTGCGTTGCCTACGCGCCAATATCCATTCTTAATCCCACCGACCAATCCCACCGCACCCAGCACCAAGCACCCAGCACTAAGCACCCAGCACCAAGCACTAAGCACTAAGCACTAAGCACCTAAAACTTGCCATTGCGTTCGCCCAAAATTATGGTAAAATATCCACCCCTATGGGCGAACTAGAAGAGACAAGCGAGCTGAGGCTGGATTTCACGAAGCTCGAGAAGGTTGGTGGCCAGGTGGCGGCTTCGCGTGCTGCCGGGGCCGATCCAGATCCGGGTGTCATCCCCGTGGCCGTGCAGAACGCGGACACGAAGGAGGTCATCCTCGTGGCGTACACAAACGAGCACGCCATGAGGGAGTCCTTCGCCAAGCGCAAGCTGATCCTCTGGTCCACCAGCCGCAACAAGCTGTGGTTCAAGGGCGAAACGAGCGGCGAGACGTTCGATCTGATCGAGGCGTACGTCAACTGCGAGCAGAACTCGCTCCTGTACGTAGTGCGGCCGTGTCGCGGCGGCATCTGCCACACGAAGAACAAGTCCGGCGCTCCGCGCAACTGCTACTACAGGAAGATCGACCTGGACACGCTGAAGCTGGAGTTCGTTGATCCCTGACAAATGATTTCCCGGCTAATGGCCGACGGCAATCGAAAGCAATCTACAAAGAAGAAAGAAAAGGAAAAAGAAAATGAGCATCCTGGTTGGTTTCCTCTACGTCATAGAAGTCCTGGTGTGCCTGCTCCTCGGGCTGGTGGTCATGCTCCAGAAGCCTAAGGAGGGCGGACTGGGCGGCGCCATCGCCGGCGGCATGGGCGAGGCCGTGTTCGGCGCGGACGCCAGCAACGTGCTCATCAAGGCGACGGCTTGGCTTGGCGCGATCTTCCTGGCCAACACGCTTCTGCTGGCGCGTCTGACGTCAACGGTGAGCTCTTCGCTCATGGACGGCGAGGCTGACGCGCCTCAGGCCGCACAGCAGCAGATGCCGCCTGCAGGCGACATCACGCCTCCACCAGCCGCACCTGCTGCGCCTACGGCTCCTGCCGCCCCTGCGGCACCTGCGGCGGCTCCCAAGGCTCCTGCACCTGCGGCACCTGCCGCTGCCCCTGCTGCTCCTAAGGCTCCTGCCGCCCCCGCCGCGGCTCCCAAGGCACCCGCTCCTGCGGCTCCTAAGGCGCCGTCTGCTCCCGCACCCGCTCCTGCGGCGGCTCCCAAGGCGCCCGCCGCTCCTGCGCCTGCGAAATGAGCTTGGCAAGGCAGCACTTCCAATCGACTGGCGAGGAAATCGCCAACACGGTGATCCATGTAGTCGGGTCGCACCTTGGTGCGGCCATGGTCGCCTTGCTGATCTGGCAGGCGGTCAACTCAGGAGTTGCTTTGCCGTGGAAGATCGTGAGCGCCTCCATATTCGGTGCGAGCGCCATTCTCCTCTATTCCATTTCCTCCGCCTACCATGCCGTATCTCATCCTCCGGCCAAGCGTGTGCTGCAAATACTCGACCACATGGCCATCTATGTCCTCATAGCGGGAAGCTACACACCGTTTTGCCTGGTGACGCTGCGGCCTACCAATCCAGGCCTGGCCTGGACTGTGTTCGGCATCGAGTGGGGAGCGACCATCGCCGGAGTTGTCTTCAAGGTGGTGACGACAGGACGGTTCCGCATTCTCTCGACGCTCGTCTACATCCTCATGGGCTGGATGGCGGTAGTGGCGGTGATACCGCTCGTGCGCGAGCTTCACGGCCTCGGAACGATGTGGCTCATGCTCGGCGGCGGTCTCTACACGCTCGGTTGCGTGTTCTACCTCTGGCATCGCCTTCCCTACCACCATCCCATCTGGCACCTGTTCGTGCTGGCAGGCTCCATCTGCCACTTCTTCTGCATACTCTGGTACGTGATGAAGTAGTGCGGCGGCAGGCGATTTGTAGTATAATGCTTCGCGAACCAAGGAGAACAGCATGTCAAGAATGGAAGAAGCGTTGAAGTCGGCCTGCGACACGCAGGCGTGCGTGATCGGTGAGAACATCCTGGGGCAGGTGCCCGCCCTCGCGCGGAAGCATTTCCCTGCGGCGACGCGTGCGATGATCGTGGCCGACCCGCGCACATGGGCTGCGGCCGGCGAGCAGGTGAGCGCGCTCCTGGCGGCAGACGGAATCGCGACCGAGCGCTACATCCTGGAGCCGGACGGCAAGACGTTCCACGCGGACTACCACTACGCGGTCGAGGTGCGCGAGGCGCTCTCTGCGGCCGGTGTGGAGAAGGGCGACCTCGTGCCGGTGGCGGTTGGCTCCGGTGTGGTGAACGATCTCGTGAAGCTCGCCTCTGGCGACCTGAAGGTCCCGTATCTCGTGTGCGCCACGGCGGCTAGCGTGGACGGCTACTCCAGCTTCGGCGCGGCGATCCGCTCACCGGAGGGCGCGAAGAAGACGTACGCCTGTCCTGCGCCGCGCGCGATCGTGGCCGACCTCGAAGTGATGCGCACCGCCCCGAAGTGGATGGCCGCGAGCGGCTTCGCCGATCTGCTCGCGAAGGTGCCTGCGGGCGCGGACTGGATTCTCGCCTACGAGCTTGGCGCATGCGAATGGCACGACCGCGCGTGGCACACCGTGCAGGACGGATTGCCCGACGCCCTTGCGAACCCCGAGGGCGTGGCGGCGATGGAGACGGAGCCGATGCGCAAGTTCGTGGAGGGTCTGATGCTCGGCGGCTTCGCGATGCAGGACATGCAGAGCTCGCGTCCCGCCTCCGGCGCGGAGCACATGTTCAGCCACATTCTCGAGATGCGCGACCACACCTACAAGGGCGACATCGTGCCGCACGGCATCCAGGTTGGCGTGTACACGCACTTCATGACAAGGTTCTTCGAGCAGATCCTCGCGTTCGACTACACGAAGCTCGATGTTGACGCGTGCGTGGCCGCGTGGCCCGACTGGCCGACAGAGGAGGCGCTCGCCCGCAAGCTCTTCGCGGGCACCAAGTTCCCCGACGTGGGCGTGACCTCGACGAAGGCGAAGTATCTGGACAAGGACGGCCTTCGCGCACAGCTGATGATCGCGAAGACGCGCTGGCCCGAAATCAAGGCTCGCCTCGAGAAGCAACTCCTGCCATCAGCCGAAGTGGCGCGACGGCTGCGCGTCGTCGGCGCACCAGTCTATCCCGAGGAGATCGGAACCACGCGCAAGGACTCGTGCGCCAACGTGATCGTGGCCGCGCACATGCGCGACCGCTACAACTCCCTCGACTTCACCTACCGCACCGGCCAGATGGACGCGTTCGCGAGAACAGCTTTTGAGGTGAAAGGTGAATGATGAATGGTGAAAGGTGAAGGGTGAAAGGTGGGGTGTCGTTCGGATTGCTGGTCGGCGAATATCCCATCCACAATCTACCATCCACCATCTAACAACTATCATCTACCAACTACCATCTACCAACTAGCAAGGAACAACCATGTCATTTGAACTGCACAAGAAGAAGGCGTTCGTATGCGATCTGGATGGGACGCTGTTCATGGGCCCCAACCCGATCGTGCCGGCCGTGAAGTTCGTCATCGACAACACCAACAGCGGACGGTTCTCGTTCTTCTACCTGACGAACAACACGTCGAAGTGCCCCGAGGAGTACATGAAGAAGATCGCGGGCGCGGCGATCCCCGTTGTGCCGGAGCAGATACTCACGCCGCTCATCACGCTCGAGTCGTACATCCGCGAGAAGGGCTACAAGTCCGTCTACCTCATCTCCAGCGAGAAGGTGAAGGCGCACATGGCGGAGCGCCTTGCGGACGCTGGCGTGTCGCTCGACTACGACCCCGAGCGCAACGAGCTGATCGCGCTCACGTACGACAAGGAGCTGACGTACGCGAAGCTGGCGGACGCGACGAGCCTCTGGAACATGCGCAACTGCCCGCCCAGCCCGATGTGCCCGATTCGCACGAAGAACCAGACGCCGGTCGACTTCGTTGCGACGCATCCCGACAACTGCTGCCCGAGCGAGCGCGGCCCGATCCCCGACATCGGTGGCATGATGAAGTTCCTCGAGATCACGAACGGCATGAAGCCGAGCCACGTGTTCGGCAAGCCTTCGCCCACGCTCCTCGCTCCGGTGCTCGCGAAGTTCAAGCCGGAGGAGATCGCTGTCGTTGGCGACCGCCTCTACACCGACAAGGCGATCGCCGACAACGCGGGCGTTGACTTCGTGTGCGTTCTTTCCGGCGAGACGACGCCCGAGGATCTCGAGAAATACGCCGGCACGCCGCCGTCTGTCGTGGTCGAGACATTCGATCACGTCCAGGATCATCCTTGATTCTCGCCGAGTAGTAGGCAATTTGTGGTATAATTCTCGCGAACTTTCGGAACAAAGGAGCATTGACATGAAAAGACTGATGATGATGGTGGCGCTGGTGACGTCGATTTGCGCAGTGGCGGCGGAGTCGCCGCGCGTCCTTTCGCACCGCGGCGGCCGGCACGAGTACGACGACAACGCGGCGGGCGGCTTCAAGAAGTGCCTCGACGCGGGCCTTACCGGCTTCGAGACCGACTTTCGCATGACAAAGGACCTTCAGCTGGTCGTGATGCACGACTCGAAGGTCGACCGCACCACGGAAGGGAAGGGCATCGTCGAGGAGATGACCTTTGACGAGGTGACGAACCTCGTTATGAAGCGTTCGCGCGAGAAGGCGCCGAGCGCGCAGCAGGTGATGGACGTGTTCAAGGGCCGCGGCGACGTGGACATCGAGCTGGAGATGAAGGCCGGCGGCAAGTTCTACGAGGGCGAGAACATGGAGATCTACTGCCGGAAGCTGCACGACATGGCGGTGGCGACCCTCAAGCCCGGCACGTACACCTTCACGTCCTTCAACCCGCTTGCCCTCAAGACGATGAAGCGCCTGTTCCCCGACGCGCCCATCGGCTACATCCGCGGCGAGGCGCTGACGAAGGACTTCGTGGACACGGCCAAGTCGCTCGGCTGCTGCCGCGTGGCGCCGCTCATGAAGGACAAGAAGGGCCGCGTGACGGACAAGGAGATCGTGGACTACGCCCACGACAACGGCATGAAGGTGACCGGATGGATGGTGCAGAACATCGAGGCATGGAAGGTCGCCAAGGCGGCCGGATGCGACTGCACGACGTCCGACTATCCGATGGCGCTGCTCGCCGAGATACGCAAGGCCAAGTGAATGATTGCACAACCGACGCAAGAAGAAACGACAGAGAGGAAACAGAGATGAAGAAGGCTGATATCGGTCTGGTGGGTCTCGCCGTGATGGGCGAGAACCTGGTGATGAACATGGAGTCGAAGGGCTTCACGGTTGCGGTGTACAACCGCACCGTCGAGAAGGTCGACGCCTTCGTGAACGGGCGTGGCGCCGGAAAGAACTTCATCGGCGCGCACTCCCTCGAGGACCTCGTGGCGAACCTCGAGAAGCCCCGCAAGGTGTTCCTGATGGTAAAGGCCGGCGCGGCGGTGGACGGCATGATCGAGCAGCTGATTCCGCTCCTGGAGCCGGGCGACATCATCATCGACGGCGGCAACTCGCACTTCCCCGACACCATCCGCCGCACGAAGCACGTCGAGGAGAAGGGGCTCCTATACGTAGGCACTGGCGTCTCCGGCGGCGAGGAGGGCGCGCTGAAGGGCCCTTCCATGATGCCTGGCGGCTCGCCAGCCGCTTGGCCGTACGTGAAACCGATCTTCCAGGCCATCTGCGCGAAGGTCGAGGACGGCTCGCCCTGCTGCGACTGGGTGGGCGAGAACGGCGCGGGCCACTTCGTGAAGATGGTCCACAACGGCATCGAGTACGGCGACATGCAGCTCATCTGCGAGAGCTACCAGCTGATGCGCGACCTGCTCGGCATGTCCGACGACGAGATGCACGAGGTCTTCAAGAAGTGGAACACCACCGAGCTCGACTCCTACCTCATCGAGATCACGCGCGACATCCTCGCTTACAAGGACAAGGACGGTTCCGCGCTGGTGGAGAACATCCTCGACACGGCCGGGCAGAAGGGAACCGGCAAGTGGACCGGCATCGCCGCACTCGACGAGGGCGTGCCGCTCACGCTCATCGGCGAGGCCGTGTTTGCGCGCTGCCTATCCGCGATGAAGGCCGAGCGTGTGGAGGCTGCCAAGGTGTTCGGGCGCAAGATTCCGGCGTTCACGGGCGACAAGGCCGCGTTCGTAGAGGCGATCCGCCAGGCGCTCTTCGCCTCGAAGATCATCTCCTACGCGCAGGGCTACACGCTCATGCGCACTGCCGCGAAGACGTACGGCTGGAACCTCAACTACGGCGGCATCGCGCTCATGTGGCGCGGCGGCTGCATCATCCGCAGCGTGTTCCTCGGCAAGATCAAGGAGGCGTACGACGCCAACCCCGAGCTGACGAACCTGCTGCTCGACCCGTACTTCAAGGCGACGATCGAGAAGCTCGTGCCCGCGTGGCGCCAGGTTGCGGCGGCGGCCGTCTCCTACGGCATCCCCGCTCCGGCGATGACCTCGGCGCTCTCGTACTTCGACGGCTACACCACGGAACGTCTCCCCGCCAACCTCCTGCAGGCGCAGCGCGACTACTTCGGCGCGCACACTTACGAGCGGCTCGACTCGCCCCGCGGCCAGTTCTTCCACACGAACTGGACCGGCCATGGCGGCAACACGTCGGCAGCCACGTACAATGCTTAGTGCTTGGTGCTTAGTGCTTGGTGCTTAGTGCATAACGGGAGGGTCGCAGCTTGCTGCGACCGCATGCGAATAACGGAATCTATCGCAACGAACACGATGAATACTTCCAAGAAGCTGCTGGTCGGGCTGCTGGTGGTTTTTTGCCTGTTGCCAACGGTTGCGGCGACCACGGTCGATGTGTCGTTTAGGCCAGGCGCATGGAGCTCCAACGACTGGATTCTCGTGAAGAGTCCGCGCTTCAGCTACATGCATGGTTTCGTGCAGAGGGAGGACTGCATCGAGAACGAATGTCCGCCCATCTCAGGCGAGGAAATCTTCAAGAAGCACTGCAGCGATGTGTATTCCGCCATGCTGCTGAAGGATCGGGTGGAGATCGGCCAGACCGTGTCGTCCACTATGAGCTTCGACTGGCGCATGGCGCCGCTGATCGTGCTCGCCGAGAAACTGGAACGGACCGAAGGCGGCGAGCCGACGTTCGGAGAGCATTGGGAGATCGTCCTATACGACGAGGGACTGAACGTCTGGCACCATTCCATAAAGGACGGCAAGCCGTTCTGGTACAAAGCCGCCTACCTCAAGGTCCCGTTCTCCAAGGATACGCGCTACAATCTTGAAGTCAAGGTCTCAAAGACGCGCAAGGGCGTTAGGGAGATGGTGGTTAAGTGCGGCGGACACGAATTCGGATACGTCGACAACGACCTGCCTGATTCGTTCTACGCGGGCATCATCGGCTGCGAGGGGCGCAACAGGTTCTACGATTTCAAGATAAGGTGACATCGGCGTGTACGGTGTCGCAAGGCAGAAAGGAAAACCATGAAGACTACAAGCTTATTTGCATTGGCCGCCATCTGCGCGGCAGTTTGCGGCGTTCGCGCCGACATCGAGGCGAAGCTGACCCGCGAAGGACATGTCACCTTCGGCGACACGGGACTCGCTCTGTTGCCAACCTTGTACGCGGAGGGTTGGCATGGCACCTCTTTGTCGCGGGCGGAACGGCTCAATAAATTCCCCAACGCGAAGACCGGCACCGCGGCTTGGATTCTGAAAGGTTCTCGCGACGTGCAGCTGGGACATGGCACCACGCGCCTTGTCGCCGCAGCCGACGGCCGCGCGACCTTCCGTGCGGAATTCGTCTCGGACGCCGACCAGCGTCCAGAAGGCGTTCTGCTCAGCATGAACTTCCCCGCATCTCGTTTCGGCGGACTCGGCTGGATAGCCGATGCCCGCACGGGCGTGTTCCCGTCGGCCTTCACCCCCGGCAAGACCAGCATCTTCTCCGGCAAGGTGCGTCGTGTGTCGCTTGCGCTGCCCGGCGGCGGTTCGCTTGACTTCGCGTTTGACGAGCCTACGTCCGTGCTTCTGCAGGACAGCC
>Ga0265298_10012083_pt1 | contig 10038 bp, 3 predicted proteins | sample AusTroGonzalo_MG_3_FD_193486 | JGI IMG/M metagenome (GOLD analysis project Ga0265298, IMG submission 193486) | Bovine rumen microbial communities from tropical cattle in Woodstock, Queensland, Australia - Gonzalo_01 | ecosystem: Host-associated > Mammals > Digestive system > Stomach > Rumen ... | reverse complement strand
GATCAAACATGATGTCATAGATGTCGCCGGTATGTATGGCGGTGACAGAAGCGCCTGAACTGCCACTGCCGGATCCCGAACCGCCATCACCGGTGCCGGTACCGCTACTGCCACCGTCGTCAGAACCGCCGGAGCCGTCATCTCCGCCTCCGCCACCATCATCGTCGTCGTCGTCATCATCCGGATCACCCGGACATTCGGCAGAGATCTTGGTAACACGGATAGGAATGACGATGCTGTCCATCGCCGCCAAAGTGAACGGACCGGTAGAACCTAATGCCTCTACAAACAACTCGTCATCTTTGGGCAAATTGAAAATGAGGTCCTCCGCCTGAATCAGACCGTAGTTGCTGACGGTAGCGAAATAGAGACGCTGTTCGCAGTTCTCCATACCATCCGGATCCAGATTGTCGGGTATACCGGATATGATGATAACCGGTGTCGGCACATTGGTCTCATAGACCACGGTTGAAACGATTTCGTACTCGTCCTCAATCTCGGTCTCCACCACTTCCCAGTTCACCGAAACCGCCGAGTAACCGATGAGCACGGACTTGACGGTCTCGCGATCGGGGTTCACCAATGCGGTGGTACTTGCCGACGAGTGATGATCTTCCATCACATCCACATCGTAATAGCCTTCCATCAGTTCGGCAGAGAAATGTCCGTTCGCGTCCGTCGTACCGCGTGCCACCTCGATACCGGTTACCGGTTGCTTGATGATGACGGTTGCGCCTTGTACGTGCGGCGCCTCATCGGTAAAGAAGGTATATTCGTCGCATACGTCAATGGTAAGCGTACCGGTGCTGCCGGATACAAGTTCCACGATGAAGGGCACGGGGACACCGTCACCGTTCGCGCAGTTGATACCTACTTGTCCGGTAACAGGCACATTGAGTTGCATGTTCTCGTTCGGCGTGATACGAAGGATAGCCGTCGTACTCTCGAAAGGCCGGATCGACGCCAACTGACTCGGCGTGACGGTGGAGATGAAACTCGGCAGGGCGAACGTGATCGGACCGGATTCGCCGGCACCGATATTACGGATGTCGAGCGTAATGTCGCGCGTGGCTCCTTGGGTAACGGTGATGTTGAGCGGCTCTTCGTTCATATCAACGGTTAACTTGGCGTCCGCCGTACGCGCGTAATACAGAATGAGTGCTTCCACTTCCACACCTTCCTGCGTAGTCAGCACGACAGGCAGTTTCTCCCAGTCCTCACCTTCCGAGGCTTCGTTCACAACGAGGTGGAAAGTCAGGTCTTTGCGTTCGTCGCTGGCGAGATCAATCGTGTCGAAATGCAGCGACTGAATGCCGGTCAGTCCGCTATTCTCCGTCATGTGTGCCGTCACGCCGGTGACAGGCGAAGAAGAGAAGTTCTTCACCTGCATCGTACCTTTATAGACCTGTCCTACGATCGGATAACAAGAGGTGTATCCTGTAGGTTGCAGACCGTAAATCTCCACTTGGGTGAGTATGGTCTGATCGCCTGATCCGGGTACGCAGACACCGAAGCCGAAGAAACCGCATTGACCGATCGTCGGCGTGTAGTCATAGGCGAAACTACCATCCGCAGCCGTCTGTATGAGGCGTGTGAAACGGTTGTCGTAGTTGAGGGCATACAGTTCGACTTCCTGTGCGCCGGCTGCACCGATGCTACCGGTCAGATGAATGGTCTCGCCGGGAACATAGAGCGCCTTGTCGGCTTGCATCGTGGCATGGAAAGGAGACAGGGCACGCAGGGTGAGGGCAGGGGATGAATTATTGGTATAGAGCAACTCCTCTGCGCGTCGGTTCTCATTGATCACCGCATACAGTTCATATTCGCCGGGTTTCTGCGGCAAGGTGATTGTGCGGGTGATGACTTCCTGCTGTTTGGGCGCCAGATCTATAGAAGTAGCGGTGAAAGCGAGAGGCGTATTGTTGCCTTTGCTATAGATATTGATGATGGTTCCATCGGGCAGATCCGCTGCACCGCGGTTGGCTACAGTAAGCGTGATCTGCACGGGGTCGGTACCTGCTACTGCCTCTGTCGTGTCCGCCGTGAACGCGATGATGCGTGCGTCCGGCAGCGTCTGGTCGGTCAGTTGCAGCCATGTGGTCCCCGGCGCGTATCCTGCGGCTTGCGCCATAAAGGCGATGATACGTCCGTCACCGGAGATGTCATTGGCAGAAGCGCGAACGAGCACCGAGTCCGTGAGTTGACCGGCTGGAATGGTAACGGAATGATTGAACACCAGTCCGTTCTCGTTATCAGCGGAGAGCGTGACGGTGAGTGCCTGATCGGGAACCGTATTGCGGGTGACATAGAGCATCACGCCTTCGTCGTCGCCCTCCAGCAACATCGTTGCGCTTACGCGTAAACGCAAGGACGGACCGTCATCGTCAATGAGGGTGAACGCCTGCGAACGGGTGCCTGCCGCGGTGGTGTCTGTACGCCCGTAATTAGGCAGCAGCACGGCTGCGGTGACGGTAATCGTGGTGTCGCCGTTCACGTTATGGTCATCCACTATTCCGATGGAGAAACGAGCCGACTGGGTGTTCTTCGGGAAATACAGCATGTCGGATGAATAGACAAGCCGTCCGTGGCTGTCATCCGACAGCACGAATGTCACAGGGCGGTCGTATAAACCGGTGCGGGTCAGATAGCCGGTAATCGCCTCCATGCCCGAAGACTCGGTGACGCTGAGCGGCGTGAGTTCCAGAGTGAAGGGCGGCATGTCGTTGTCCCGGACACGGAAAATCATTTTGTCGGGCACAAAAGCGGAATTGTACACGGCTAAAACCACATCCATATCCGGATCGACCAACAGGTTCTCCGGCACGGAGACGTTCAGCGTGACGGATAATTCGCCGGCAGGCAATATAATGGTCTCCGGATACGTCAGACGCGAACCGTCCGAACAGAGCATCACGATGGTAATGTCTTCTTCGGGTGCTTTGTCCGTGGTGACGGTGATGACAAACGCATCGCCTTCCGTCACTTCCGTTACGGGACAACTCATGTGCAGGCTCGGCAAGGCATCGTCATCGATGGCGAACGTATGTTCCGCCGTGGCATAGCCGTCCGCACTCATCTGTATCGTCGCCGTGGAATTCAAGTCCAGTTGCTGGTTCGCCGTGACCGTCATGAGCACGTACACGCCGTACGACCCTTGCGGAATCATGACGGAAGCGGGGAGCGATAGACGTGCGTCATTCACGCTGAGGGATACCGTTTCCTCTGTCGCCGTGCTACCGCTACGGTAGAGATAGAAGCCTTCGGTACCGTTCTGCTCTGCGATACGGTCAGTCATATCGACCAGCAGTTTCTTGCCGAGGTTGATCGCAATCTCAGATGCAGCGGTGTTATTGGCTGTATGCTCCCAGGTCTCCCCCGAGTCGTTGTCGGCATTCAGTTCGACCCGCACGTGCGCTTCGCCATCCATGCCGAGCACGTTCGGTAACTCCAGAACAACCGTCTGCGCTTCGGTGGCACCGGCAGCGAAAGAACCTGCCCCCAGATCCTTACGGAAGGAACCGATATAACGCTCTTCGTTCGCGTTATTGACTATGGTTATATTTGCCGTCCAGCCCGAGGTCAAAGCAAACGCACCTATGTTCTCCGTGACCCAACTGACGGTGATCTGTTCGCCGGGCATGTAGTCCGCTTTGTCCGTCTGCACATCATGGATGAAGAGGTCCGGCGTATTCTCAATAGTCATCTTGCCGTCCGTCCAGCCGGTCATGACATTGCTTCCGTCGCGGAGCGTCAGCACTACGTCTGACAGTTTGATGTCATAACTGGCTCCTTCCTCCAATTCGGTATTGGCGGTCAAATCGAGACTCATCAACTGACCGTAATGACCCAAAAACGCATCGTTGGTTGGTGAGAAGACCATCACATTGCAGGCGGTGTCATTTATCATGCTTATGTGAGCCCGGTGGTTGGTGGCACGCTCTGTCAAGACCGGTGTATAGGAGGACCGTATCCAAGAACCGTAAGGAGTGGAGATGGTAAACTGCACCGCCACGATGGGTTGCGAGTTATTCATCTGAATAGGCAGCATCACGGACTTGCCCGGTTGGATACGAATATCCGACACTTGGAGCGTGTTCTGCGCGAAGGTGCTGAGGGACAGTGCCAAGCAGGCTACTAATCCGAATACGTATTGCTTGATGTTTTTCATAGTTCTATTCCTTGTGCGTTATACATCTTGTTGTCGCGGATGATGATGAGTTGACCATCGCGTAGTACTTTCTGAATACTGACGGCTGATGGCTGAATGCTTATGTCCGTCGGCATCTTAGCACCTAACTGAACGCTTATCAGTTTTGCTTGTGCATCCGACAGCTTCGCATACCGAACGGTAGCCTCATCCGTACTATGTGCAATGACGACATCCGTCTTTGCCGGAATAGTCACGCCGCTGAGCGAATAAACGACGGCATTGAGCCCGTTGTTGGCTGCCGCTTGGCTGCATATCCATTCATTGCCTAACCGCCATTCAATAGTGCCTTCTGTAACGATGTTCAACTGCAGTGATGCGATGCCTCTGTCGCTACGTACATGCAAATCGCCATTCAACCAATAGAGTTCCGCTTCGGAGGTCTCGGTGCTGGCAACTTCTCGACGCGGCGCCTCAAAGATAACAGGCACCTCATGCGTCAACAGCGTATCTACCATCCGCACTACGTCCTGCACATTGATGACGGAATCCGGGTACAGATCCGCCGCATTGGTGTTAATCGGACTGAAATAGAGGGTATTCATAATATGGTTTATCATGGCCTGCAGGTCCGTCACATCGATGGTACTATTGAAGTTTACATCCGCCATACGGTAGCGCAGTGTAAACGGAACATCGGCAAACCTGGTATAGTTTGTAATCTGTACCGTGTCATGATTGGTGAACGCCAGCACGCCCCAGCCCCAAGCGTTCACTCCGAAATAGGTCTGTTCGTCCTCCTCATAAGGAGCTAACGTGAAGCCCGCGTTGGACGGATAATAGACATTCCATTCCATGACGGTATTGTAGGTCTGCGTTTCATGATTGTAACGCAGTATTTCCGGCAGTGCAGCAATCACATCTGCCAAGGTCAAACGATTTCGGATGTCAAGCATAATCGGTTCGTCCAAGCTCTGATTGTATAACTCCAACCAGGTCACGTTCGGCGAAATCATCGGATGCACTTCGCTCAGGCGGTTATACGAGGCATGCAGAGTGGTCAGGTTCGGGAAATGTGCGGCGAACGCACCGATATTACCGGAAAGATGGTTATTATTGACATTCACCACCTTCAGGCTGTCGGCGCACGCGATATTCGTCGGATCTACCAGTAGAGCTATATCTCCGGTCAAATGCCCTTCCGTAATCGTAATTGCCTGCACATACGGGAACTTAAACAACTCCGGTACCACACTCATCGGGAAATCACCGAAGAAATAACTGAAGTCCCATGCAGTCACATGACCGTCTTGGATAGTGGCATTGTACGAGGCGTCATAGTCCTCATAATAAACGGGTCTCAGTTGCTGCGTGATACTTTGCAGCAAGGCTTGTTCACTCGGATCCAACCCCGGCTCATCCTGTGCCTTCAGGTTCGGCAGCGTCAGGATGATTGCACTCAAAAAAAGTAGTAGTTTTTTCATATCAAAACAATTTTGCGCTGCAAAATTACAAAGAAAAATTGATATATGCAAATATTAAGCCTGTTTTTTTTCGGCAAAATTACGCACAAAATGTATATATATACGTAGTATATATATAGTATAAGGCGATAATTGACGATTTTGGCGTTTTATCCTATGGTGTTCTTGTGGCCATCTTATGGTCATCCTATGGTCGGGGCACGTCCCGCCTCGGTAAATCGCAGGTCGCGGCTACGAGCTCAGTTCCAAGGATTACAATGGCAGGGGTAATCGCGGCGTGAGCGAGGATTGAAAAGAGAATAGGTATAGGAAAGTTTAATACCCACATCAAAGAGGCCATAGCGGGACACCAGAGGTTTGCCTTGCCGCTCGGAAGCCAAGACCGGACTGAGGACACGCGAAAGCGGGAAGCCGTCACGGGTGTCGGTGAGCATGATGAGAGACGGTTGCAGGTCTGTCAAGGTATTGTCCGTGCGAGAAAGACAGTAGTCCGCATAGATGCCGACGGTTAAACCGGATTTGGTCTTGCTATAGGTCCGGAAGGGAATGTCGTAGCTGATTTCAGCAGCCAGCCACCATTGGATTTTGGGAAGCGCTTTCTTGCCGCTGTTCTCCATCGAGAAAGAACGCGAAGCGGCCAAGGGATAGGATTCATACACGCGGTTGTCATAGTCCGGATAATAGACGGACAGGGCTGCGTTCTGTGCTTTTTCATGCCATGAACAGGAAAGCGGAATGACCACTTTCGGTCCTAAAAAGACGCCTACACTCTTCCCTTTCAGCGCTATTTGTGCGGGAATGCCTACCGACCATGTGGTGTACATCTCGTCAAGGGAACTGATGGTATAGTCTATCTGCATCGGCTGGCTTTCTGCATCTATCGTGGTATAGGAATCGGTATAGTCTGTTGTACCCCACCCTGCGCGATGCATGTCAGCGGTGACCCCGATGCGGAAACCGATTACATGTTGGGAATAGTAGCCATATGCGGCATGAAGGCCCACGTTGGCTCCGGGTTGCATGGATAGAGCGATGTGCCGGCTATGCCAACCGGCTACACCTCCATGCAGTCCAAGCTCAACAGTACTTTGGGCACGCATGAGTAACGACAAGAGCAACCCTATAATCCATAGCGAACGTTTCATGGCACGATTTTCTTTTCAACATGTTGTTCGCCGTTTTGCTCAATCTGCAAGATATACAAGCCTTGCGGCAAAGAGGGGATGGTTGTCTCTTCTGCTTGATAGAAGAGGTAGCCGTTATGATTGTATATACGGACGCGGCCGGGTGCCTGATTTTGTGCCGGTTGGATAGTAAGTGTTCTTGACCAGACATACGTGCCCTCGTTCATTTGCAGTCGTAACTGAAAGTCGCCTTGCAGCTCGTTCTGCTCGGAGTAGTCATCTTCAGTCGCATTGGGGATAGCCATGCCGTCCTTGAACCACTGATAGCCGGTTATTGTTTGATTTGGGAAGAGCGCACGAACGCGTGCATTGTTGCAAAGGAGCTGCCAGTTGTACTTGTTGACGATGATGTCATAGAGGCGCTCGCAATGGATGGTCTCGAGACGGATGGTATAAGTTTTTCCTATGCAGTTCTCCCATTTGCTGTGAGGAAGACTAATTTCCTGCGTCTCTGCCAACTCAAAGACAAACGAATGTTCGTCCATTAGCCACGTAAAGGGCAGCAGCGTGTCGCAGACAATGGTGTCGCGGGTAATAGTTTGTATGTCCGGACAGCAATGTTCCGTAGATATGTTAAGAAGATAATATACACTATCGTAGCCGTAAGCATCCCAAAGAGTATCGTGGATTTCGACAAAAACATCTGTACTCTTTCCATGCCAAAAGACCTCATCTATTGTGTCACAGAGTATTGTATCCAATATAATTATAGTCGGTGTAGGTGGGCAATGATATGTATTTACGTTCCACGTATAATACACACTATCGTATCCATATGCGTCCGTAAGGGTGTATTGCAGCGTAGGAATAATCGGGTACGTTGTGCCATGAAGAATCAGCTGGCGGAGTGTATCACAAATAGTGGTGTCCTTTGTAATTGACACGGGCGGATAGGGGCAGTGAAAAGTATTCAATGAGCAAACGACATATAGGCTGTCTTCGCCTGTGACATCTTTGAACAATTTGCCTATTGTGTCAGTTTTTGTCCATTCTATGCCATGCCATGTAAATGGAAGTATCGTATCACAAACAATAGTATCAAATGTATGATATTCTGCATTGCTGCACAGATGCACCTCTATGTCATCTAGGGCAAAGTCGTTTCCTTCTGCATAGCCATAAGTGGTCGGGTTATCTATAATTGACAGTTCTATCTTATCCACCCCTTCCGGAATGGTAAACCTCATTCCTTTCAAATGCCACTGCGCGGAGTATTGCCATGAATCCGGCATGTTATATAGGCTCCAGTCGTGTCCAAGTGTATCTGTGTTATAACGTGCCAATTGCTCTCCGGTACGTGCATTGGTTACTACAAAGGCGAATCTAGGATAAGAATAAGAAAGGAAGGGCACTCGTTGAAATGCTCGGGCTGTTTCTACATTCGCAAAATAAGCAGAGAATGACAACTCCATTCCTGCACACAATCCTCCAACTTCTTTTTGAAATAAATAATTGATTCCGTTATAAGAAACATGACTGTTCGTTTCAAACAAATAGCCGCGCATCACATCATTAGGATAAGTATGATCATCCATTATATGCCATGAATGAAAATCAGAATCCGGACACCCTTCTTTCGCTACAATATAGTGCCATGTGCCTAAACGTCCATAGTCATAATCTGCATCTTGTATGAAACTATTGCTTATCCCGGATATTGGATTAGTGCTCACCTTGGGGTCACTCGGGTCATTCCCGCCAAAGTCTTCACGAAACAAAAGCGTGCCATCCATACAAAGAGCTGTAGGCGGCATGGGACAGTCATCTACCGTCAGATGAAAGGGTTTGGTAACCGTGCGACAATTGACGCTTTCGATATCGCCCTCTACTCCTGCCATTGCCGCTTTATACCATCCAGAATCACATAGCTGAACTACCGGAATAGTAAGTATAAATGTAGATATACCGTTTATCTCTTCCCATGTTATACTGTCTTTAGAATACCACCATCTACATACAAACGGTTCATTCATTTCTCCTGTACCCTCCCACAAGGCTTCCAATTGTGCAGAAGCACCGACACACACTTCATGCTCACCGTCTATTTCCCCTTCTGGATAACATAAATGCACCTCTATGTCATCTATGGCAAAGTCGTTTCCTGTGGAAGAACCGCCGGCATTATTGCGAATACTGAGTTGCACGGAATTGATACCATCCGGTACAGGAAAAGTCATACCCACCAGCTGCCAGTTGGCAGACTCACGCCATGATTTAGGATAATTATCATAGTCGTGGTCAATATTGCCTGTCTCATAATGCGCTATTTCAGCCCCCGTAGCCGGGTTGGTAATAACAAAAGAAAGATTAGGAAATACATAAGGGCGCTCGTTTTTCCATGCTTCATACTGCCCGGCAGTCGTCAGATTCGCCACATAAGCAGAGAAAGTGAGCCGCAAACCGGCACAGAGATCGTTCATCGTAGTGCTGAAAAACACATCGTTACCGCCGCCCTTACCGTCTATCTCCAGGAAATATCCGCGCATTGTATCGCCGAAATGCGTGTGATCGTCCATGATATGCCAGACGGAGTAATCGGAGAGAGATGAGTTGCGATAACCACGTTTAGCGACCAGATAACTTCCTGTCCCCATATCAGTTCCGGGATCGTTAGTCTGGAGCTTATAAATCTGCGTATATCCGCTACTCATCCCAGGGACAGGTGCCCGGCTTATGGCCGGGTCTTCGGGGTCGTTGCCCCCGAAATCCTCACGGAAAAGGAGCGTACCATTTTCTATGCAAAGATCGCGATAATCGGCATGTACGATAGATGCGCACAAGTTAAACAAAAGCAATAATATGAAGCCTATTCTCTGCATTTTGTATGCCGCTCTTTGCCCTTTGTTTTCTCATAGGTGTGACTACTCGGGCTCTTCTTTCCTCTATTGTATAAAAAAACGAGCCGAAGCTCGTTTTGTGTCCCCCGAGAGGCTCGAACTCTCGACCCACTGATTAAGAGTCAGTTGCTCTACCAACTGAGCTAGGGAGACTCCTTTTTTGAAAAGCGGGTGCAAAGGTACTGCTTTTTTTTGACATGACCAAATTTTTTTGCATTTTTTTTGTCAAAAAGTGCATTTTATGGCTTTTTTAGCGCTACAGATGCCGTCTGACAGCGCGAATCGGGTGCAATCCACACCTCAAAGGGCGCATCATCGGTGTCAAACCACACGCTGCTCTCAAAGCCTTTTTGCTGCTCATGCCAGTAGCCGAGTTGCCGGGGTGT
>Ga0265298_10012082_pt1 | contig 10038 bp, 5 predicted proteins | sample AusTroGonzalo_MG_3_FD_193486 | JGI IMG/M metagenome (GOLD analysis project Ga0265298, IMG submission 193486) | Bovine rumen microbial communities from tropical cattle in Woodstock, Queensland, Australia - Gonzalo_01 | ecosystem: Host-associated > Mammals > Digestive system > Stomach > Rumen ... | reverse complement strand
CCCGCCCCGAACCACGCCGGCGGCCTGCGCTATCACGGCATGAGCCCCATCCTGTCCCAGCTCTATGATGACAAGATGATGGAAGCCGTCTCCGTGCCCCAGACCCGCGTCTTCGAAGCTGCGGAAACCTTTGCCCGCACCGAGGGCATCCTGCCCGCCCCGGAAAGCAGCCACGCCATCTGCGCGGCCATCGACGAAGCCATGAAGTGCAGGGAAACCGGCGAAGAGAAAACCATCCTCTTCGGCCTCACCGGCACCGGCTACTTCGATCTCGTGGCCTATGAGAAATTCCACGACGGCAAGATGGACGACTATATCCCCACCGACGAAGAGCTCAAAGCCTTCCGCGCCCGCCTGCCGAAAGTTTGATCCGAAGGAGCGCGAGGGCGCAGGCGCCAGTGGCGCCTGCGTTGGGAGGGCAGGAAAGCCCTCGCATTCAATACGGGATGCGTTTTCATCGCATCCCGCTTTTCTTTTGCCCCCATTGCGTTTATAATGCTGTCATTCGACAAAACGGGAGGGCAAGTATGACAAAAAATTACAACAAGACCCTGCTGGCCTGCTACCTGGGCTTCATCACCCAGGCCATCTGCGCCAACTTTGCCCCTCTCCTCTTTCTCAAATTCCACTCCGACTACGCCATTTCCCTGGGCCGGATCGCCCTGATCCCCACGGCATTCTTCCTGACCCAGCTGGTCATCGATGTCTTCTGCGCCAAATTTGTGGACCGCATCGGCTACCGCCGCAGCGTCATCACCTCCGCCCTCACCAGCGCCCTCGGCCTGGCCGGCCTGGCTTTCATCCCGGATCTCTTCGCCGATCCCTTCGTCGGCATCATGATCTGCGTCGTCGTCTATGCCGTCGGCAGCGGCCTCCTGGAGGTCCTCGGCAGTCCCATCGTGGAAGCCTGCCCCTTCGAGCATAAAGACGCCGTCATGAGCACCCTGCATTCCTTCTACTGCTGGGGCTGCGTCGGGGTCATTCTCCTTTCGACCCTCTTCTTCGCCGCCTTCGGCATTGAGCACTGGCGCTGGCTGGCCTGCATCTGGGCGCTGATTCCCCTGTATAATATTTACAATTTCGCCACCTGCCCCATCGAGCACCTGACGGAAAAGGGCGAAGGCATGACTCTTCGCGAGCTCTTCAAAGTCCCCGTTTTCTGGCTGGCCGTCATCCTGATGGTCTGCGCCGGCGCCTCCGAGCTGTCCATGGCCCAGTGGGCCTCCGCCTTCACCGAGGCCGCCCTCGGCTTTTCCAAGACGGTCGGCGATCTGGTCGGTCCCTGCCTCTTTGCCGTAACCATGGGCATCTGCCGCGTCCTCTACGGGAAATTCGGGCCGAAAATGAACCTGACCCGCTTTATGCTCGGGTCAGGTGTCCTGTGTCTGTGCTGTTATCTGCTGGCCAGCCTGTCTTCCAGTCCCGTCCTGGGGCTGATCGGCTGTGTGCTCTGCGGTTTCTCCGTGGGCATCATGTGGCCCGGCACCATCAGCCTCACCTCGCCCCGCCTGCCGCGGGGCGGCACGGCGCTCTTCGCCATGCTGGCCATGGCCGGCGATCTGGGCGGTGCCTTCGGGCCGAGCCTCGTCGGGACGATTACCCAGCAGTCCGGGGACCGTCTTCAGTCCGGCATGCTCGCCGGCAGCGTCTTCCCCCTGCTCCTGATCGTCGTCCTGATCCTCATGTCCCGGAATACAAAATCATAAACCTTCTTCCGTCCTGCGTCACTCCTGCGGCACGTTGATCCCGTAGAGAATGTTGCACGCCGTATCCGTTCCGCCGAGTTCGACCACGGTCCCGTTGTCCCCGTTCCAGAAGGTGTTGACATACCATTCTGTGCCTTCTCCGAGCACGCTTTCCATTTTCTGTTTCAGGTCTGCCCGCGCCGCGTTGCCGTCCGTCACGTCCAGATACATATTGGCGTTCTTGAACTGCGCGTTTCCGTTTTCCAGCTTGAATGTCAGGCAGATCGACTGGATCGGGTATCCGCCGAACGTCTTTCCGGTAATGTCCCTGGTGCTGAAAAACAGCATGCCGTAAGTATTGCCTTTGTCGACAAAATTCATGTCCCAGTGATTCCCTGCGTCGCTGAGCACCAGGCCGTACTGGGTAACATAATCCTGCAGCTTCAGCCGGACCGTTTCGCTGATCAGTTCCTGCGCGATCATCGCGTCGACGGCCTCTTCCGCTTCGCTGTCCCACGGGATTCCCAGGAAGGTCTTTTCACCCTTGCCGAGATAGTCCAGCAGGTCCGTGCTCGCCACGTCCGGCTTTTCGGTGGGTTCCGGGGCCGGCTGTTCTGCGGGCCCGGGCTTGCCCGTCGGCTCTTCGTTGATCCTCTCGGAGCCGTCCATAATCTCCTTCGTGTTCAGCAGGCCGAAGGCCACGTCCGTCTGGGTATAAAGCGCGGCCGTCTGGTTCTCTCCCACCCAGAATGCGTAGTAATCCTCCTCGGCCCGGTCCGGCGTGCCCAGCAGCTCTTCCATCTGCGGCTGCAGGTTCTCCCGGTTGACCATCAGGCTGACTTCGACCATGACCAGCTTCTCGGTATCGCCGTCCAGCGCGAACGCCAGGCCGATGTTATGCACTTCCACGCCCATCCAGGTTTGTGTCACCATGTCGGACATCAGTCTGACTTCTACAGCATTAACTGAAGTGTCTTCCCGCTCCACGATGGGATAGCCGTCCTCCTCGCCGAAATAGATGTAGCGTTTCTCCCGTCCGCGGTCGAAACCCTTCTCCAGCATTTCCTTGGTCTGCTTAAAGCGTTTCACGCCGCCCTCGTTGATCCAGCCCGTCTCCTGCAGCGCCCGGCACACCGTGTCCATATCGGATCCCCACGGGATCCCCAGGAAGCGGATCTCTTCCCTTCCGCCCGCCGGAACCGTCATGGTCGATGCCTTGCCGGAGGCTTCCGCGTCAGCCCGGACCATGTACATGTCCGCGTCGATGCCCATCATGCTTGTGTGGTAGCAGAGGGTTCCGTCTTCCGTCAGCTCGGCCGTTGCCTTGTCCAGGCCGTATTCCTTCGCGATCTGCTCCAGATCCTCCGGAAGCTGGTAGGTGATCTGCAGCTTCCCGTCTTCAAAGCGGGTCGTCCCGGTCATCGTCTGCGGGCCGTTGCCGTCGCCCGCGTCCGTCACGCTGGTAATGCTGCCGGCTTCGATGGTGATTACGCTGTCATAGTCTTCCGATACGCCGAGGCTGGGAAACATGTCCTTCGTCAGCGTGATCCCCAGCACCTCCATCCGGTCCAGGCGCCAGCTGCCGAAGAAATCGTCTTCTTTCCCGGCCGCGACGGTTTTGGCCTTTTCCGTTTTTTCGTCCTGGGCCGCCGGTATTTCCTTCACGAAAACAGCCTCCTGGCCGTCCTGCTCCAGGGTCAGCCTGCCGTCGGCAAGGGTGTAAGTCCTGGGCGTTTTGCCAAAGGAGATGGTCAGCTGGTTCCCTTCCAGGGTCCACGTGCCCGTGCCGTCCATGTTCTGGCCCTGAATCTCGCCCTTCTGTTCCAGGGTGCCGTCCGCCTTGAGGTTCATGACGACGTTCATCCCGAGCGTTTTCGCGTCAAACATGGTGCCGCCCATCCCCATCTGGTACAGCGTCCATTCGCCGGTAACGTCTTCCTCCGCCCCGGCGGGGATCAGCGCACAGGCCATGCAAAGGATCAGGAATAATGCAATCAGTTTCTTCATTTCGGGTAACTCTCCTTTTCTTTATTTTCTCTGTTGTCTTTCCCTTGGTCAGTCTTTGTTTTCGCTCTCTCCCCAGAGGGACAGGTTGATCGGGGAGGCCGCCGCGTGCATGTACAGCGTACGCCCGTCGCTGAGCTTCACTTCAGCCTCCGGGCCGTTGTCGATGGCCACGCCGCCCATCTCCTGCTTCAGCCATTCCGTCATCGGGTTCCAGTTCCGGCCGTCATCTTCCTCATCCGGATCGGGCTCGTCGTCCTCGTCGTCGTCCCGTGCAACGTCGTATCCTTCCGCTTCCAGCCTGTCCAGATATTTGTTTCTCCAGATCGTGTCCATGTCCGCCTCGTTATCCGGATCCGCGATCCCGTCAAACCCGTAGTAGCTGATGTCCAGCTCGTAGGCGAACTGGGAGGAAATCGCGCTGATCGGTTCGTCGATGCTGCCTCCCCCGGTCCACACCAGAATCGAGGAATAACCCTCCGCGTCCGAAAAGCTCAGCGTACCGTCCCATTCCTGGAAGCAGTTCCACCCGTTGTTGATCATGTCCCGGGGCGTGCTCTTTCCGATCGTGTAATCCACCCCGTCCAGCGTAAAGGTCAGCAGCCGCTGTTCCTTCTCCGTCAGCGTATCGACCGGTTCCGGCTTCACCGCGATGGTGTACATGCCGTCGTTTGCCACGGCCAGCAGGTTCGTCGTCTTCTCTTCCCCGTCTTCGTCCCGGGCCGTCCGCTCATAGGTTTCAATCGTACCCAGGTCGTTTCCTTCCGCGTCCCGGAAGTGATAGCGCATTGTTCCGCCGGTCACCTGCATGCTGTTCCTTTTGCCGGTGATCAGGCCCAGCCGGGCGATTTTCCGGATCTGCTCCGTTTCCTCCTTCGTCATCTCCGCCGGAATGAGTCCCTCCTCACAGTCCGTCATCTCCGCGGTGATCTCCGCTTCCTCCGCGCCTTCCTTCAGGCCGAAGAAATCCTTCACGGAAACCGCTTCAAATCCTTTCGGTTCGATGGCCGAGGCAACTCCGGCGGAATTCCCGAAAATTTCGACCAGGTTCAGCTGCCGCCACATCCAGCGGTACATCTCCTGGGCCCCCGGGTCTTTGTTCTCGAACAGGGAACTCCCGCCCATGCCGAGCAGCACCGATTCCGGCTTGTTGTTTTCGCCGGGCCGCATCGCGTAAACCGCCTGCTCCCTGATGTCGATACCGGTCTTCTTCGGCTGTCCTTCCTGCGCGGGAACCGTTTCCGCCATGATCTTCATGTCCCGCAGCCATTCTTTGTCCATGATGAACCCGTCGCAGCGCGAGCCCAGCACGTTGTACATCAGCTTCATTCCCCGGCGTTCCTTCAGCATTTCCATGATGCGCTCGGTTGTCGCCGGCCACGGCACGTCCGCCTTTTCCGCGATCCACAGGTCTCCGGCCGAGTCCAGCGCGCCGACCGCAACCCATCCCATGCCGGGATTCGGCCGGTATACACCATAGAGGAAGACGTCTCCGCGGATCTCCGGTGCGGCCGTGGGTTCGGGCGTGGGTTCAGGCGTGGGTTCCGCTGAGGGCCCGGCGCTTTCCGCTGCCTTTGAAACGATCTTCTTCGAGAAGTTCTTGATATGGGAAACCGTCTCTCCGTTTTCGTTTTTCGCACAATACTTTACAGCAAAGGTGATCCTTCCCTCTTCCACCTGCTTTTCGGTCACGGTCCAGTCCCCGGCCCAGGAGATTCCTTCCCCGTCTTTCAGCACCGGTTTCCCGAACTCCGCAATCAGCTTCTTGCCCGGGTCATACAGCATGACCGGGGTTTCATCTCCCGTCAGATTGGTCAGGCCGATCTCAACGTGAATCGTATCCCCCGCCTCCACCTGCTTGGTGGAAAACTGCATCGTTACCTTCATGTACTTGTCTCCCGCACCCGTCTCCGCGCCGGCGGCGGAGAGCCCCAGAGCCAGGATCATCACCAGGATCATCGGGATCAAAAACCGTCTTTTCATCGTCATTTCTCCTTGTCCCTTCAGCCCGCGTCCTTTTCCGCACGCATATGTTCGCTTTCATGCTGTCAGACGCGGCCCTCCCGGAAAAAGTTCCCGCCTGCTGCGCGTTTTTTTGTCCGGGTCTTTTCCCCGGGCGCGCTTTAAAGGCAGAGGAGGCCCCGCCCGGAGGCCTCCCCTTGTTTTGCTTTATTGTGAATCGTCGCTGTAGGATACGATGATTTCATCCCCCACCACGATAAACGTTTTTCCCCGCTGAAAAGCAAGCTCTTTCCCCGTCTCGTCCAGGAAAAGCAGCCGGTCCGTATCATTCGGGTGCGTCCATGCTCCCTGGATATAGCGGCCGTTCTGGAAGATGTCCGCCTGCCCGCTGCCCTGCATCTGGGCCGCGTAATAGGGATAGCTCTTTTCCCATTGCAGCGGAACCCGCATGATGATCACATTGGCGAACGGGATCGCTTCGCCGCCGTTCCTGTCCGTCGTCTCGCCGGCCGCGGAAGTGCGGATGTATCCCTTTTCCGGGTTCCAGGTAAAGGTGCTTGCGCTGTTGGGGCTGGTTTTGGAGGGGCTCTTATGGTTCCTGTACTGGACGGAGATCACCGCGGCTTTCTCTCCCCTGTCCAGCGGCTCATCGGTGAACAGGAACGCCCTGCCTTCATAATCCATCTGTCTCTGGGTCAGGTGAATGTGAAGATCTTTTACATGGGCGCTCAGGTTGTGCGGATCTGCAACGAAGGACACGCGCTCCCGGTATTCGTCGCCCAGCAGGTTATAGTGGCGCGTCGGTTTTCGGAATCCCCATTCCGTCATCCACGTGTCCACGCTGACCGGCCCGGTTTTGATCGGCGGCATTCCCGCGTAGGCGAAAACCGCGTTGAAGGCCCTGACCAGGGGGAGCATCGTCATGCGGGCGGAACGGACGCCGCCCACCTGTTCCGGATAAGTGTCCCCGAAAAGGGCCATCAGCCTCGTGGATCCGTTGTCCGACAGCGGAATCTGGAAAAGAACACTGGCATCGCCGATTCCCCACAGCGGATGTCCTTCCGGGGAATTGTCCAGCGGAACCATGATCGGCGTATAGGCCTCTCCGCTGGCCGGCAGGCCGGTAAACGGGCTCTCTCCCGCTGCCGCCGTGCGGTCTTTGGGGGCCAGCTTGGGAATGGGCACCTTGTTCTCAACCTCGATGATCTTCTCTTCCGCGCAGGCGATGCAGACCCCGGCCAGCAGCATCACCGCCAGGCAGACACAAATCAGTTTTCGCATACCGTTTCTCCTTCTATGTCAGATTGCTCCGTTTCCCGCAGTCTGTTCTTCGTTTTTTCGTCGTGATTACTATACCACATTCCGGTCCCGTTATCAATTCTGCTGCTTTTGTTTTCTCCATGCGTCTTTATACAGCCGTTCCAGGGACCGTTCACTCCCCGGGCGGTTGTTCTTCTCAATGAATTCCCGGATGCTTCCCTGCACCTGTTCCACTTCCCGGCGGAATTCCCTCGCCGAGGTTCTCATCGCTTCGTTTCCCAGGGCGATCAGCTGTTCCGGCCGGTCGGAGGTCACCACGCGCACCCGCGCCTTCTGCCGGGCCAGCAGCGTTGTTTTTTCGATATAGGCGTCGGCCGTCTGCGCTTCCCTTGTGTAGACCACATAGATGTTCCTCCGCTTTTCCGCGGATCCGGGGTTCCCCTTCACCTTGTACGCGTCGAACACGAGGATCACGTCCTTACCCGTCATCCCGGCATAGTCGCACATCAGGTCCGTCAGCTGCTCTCTCGCCGCGTCGAAATGCTCCGGCAGCAGCGGTTTCCATTCCTCCCACGCGAACAATACGTTGTACCCGTCCACCAGCAGGATCTCCCGCTCCGGCGGCAGCGCTTTCCGCTCTTCCGGCCCGGTCTCCGCCGGCGCTTCCTTCGGCACCGGCGCCATCAGCTGCCTGGTCTTCGCCGGCCCGTATGTTTTCTCGAAGATCACCCGCAGCGCCTCATCTTCCTCATGCGGCAGCGGTGCAGCTTTTCCGGTCCCTTTGGCTGCCGAACCGGCAACACCGTCCCCGGGATTTTTGGCTGCTGAATTGCTTCTCATCGGCAGGTGCATATACTGCTCCGCCTGATCCCAGGGAACAGTCACCCCTGCGCCGTGGGAGCAGAATACGGAGTCCGGGCTGTTCATCACGTCCCGCACAGGATCATATCCCCGCGCGGCAATCACGCTCTCCGCGTCCGCGCAGGGCAGGTATGCGTGGAAAGCCGCCGTCATCCGGCCCTGTCCCTTCGTCTGGGCGCTCAGCTCCCGCCCGTAGTTCCGGCACGCGCCTGCCGGCACAATCGCCCGGATCCGTCGGGTTCCCTCTTCCGCGTCCTCCGGTGCCTCGGGTTTCCCGCCCATCAGGGAAAGATCGTTCATGATCCGCCCGAGGAATTCCGCCGGCGCGGTGATCTCCAGCTGCACATACGGTTCCAGCAGCACACTTTCCGCTTTCATCAGTCCCTGGCGCAGGGCCCGGTATGTCGCCTGGCGGAAATCCCCGCCCTCCGTGTGCTTCAGATGGGCCTTCCCGTTCACCAGCGTGATCCGCATATCCGTGATCGGCGATCCGGTCAGCACGCCGCGATGCGTCTTCTCCTGCAGGTGGGTCAGGATCAGCCGCTGCCAGTTCAGCGCCAGATCGTCCGTGGAGATGTCCGCCGCGAATGCCAGCCCGCTCCCCGCCGGCAGCGGTTCCAGCCACAGGTGTACCTCCGCGTAGTGGCGCAGGGGCTCATAGTGGCCGACGCCTTCCACCGGCCCGGCGATCGTCTCGCGGTACAGCACGCTGCTGTCCTCGAAGGAGATGCCGATCCCGAAGCGGTCCTGCATCTGCCGGCGCAGCACCTCCAGGTAGATGTCCCCCATGGAATGCACGCGGATCTCCCGCTTTGCTTCAATGTATTCCGTCTGCAGAAGGGGTTCTTCCTCCTCCAGCGTTTTCAGGCAGTCCAGCACCCGGTGGATGTCCGCGCCCCTTTCCGGGACCACCCGGCATGCGTAGCAGGGGCGCAGCGTCTGCCCGCTCCCGCGCGCTTCGGCGCCGAACCCGTCCCCGGGTATCGCCTTCGTCAGCCCGGTCACGCAGCAGACCTCGCCCGCCTCCGCCTTCGGCACCGCCGTGAACCGCGCCCCGGAGTACAGGCGGATCTCCGCGATCTTTTCCGTCCAGGGGTCTTCACCGGTTCCGCCGCTCAGCGGATCCCGGGCTTTCAGGCATCCGCCCGTCACCTTCAGGAAGGTCAGCCTGACGCCCTGCGGATCCCTCGCGACCTTGTATACCTTCGCGCCGAATTCCTTCGGCCTCTCCATGCCCTCCGCGAACCCGGCCAGGAAGTCCAGCAGCGGTTCGATGCCTTCGTTGCGCAGCGCCGCGCCGAAAAAGCAGGGAAACAGTTTTCTCTCCCGCGTCATGGAACGGATCCGGCTTTCCGGAATCCCGCCTTCCCGCAGATACAGGTCCAGGCACGTTTCATCGCACAGGGCGATCTTTTCCGCCGGATCCTCCGTAAAGTCGATGATCTGCTCGCTCAGGGAAGCCAGGGACGAGATCATTTCCTCCCGGCTCCCCGTATATCGGTCTGTCTTGTTTGCAAACAGAATCACCGGAATCCCGTTTTTCTCCAGCAGTTTCCAGATCGTGCGCGTATGGCTCTGGATCCCGTCCGGCGCGCTGATCACCAGCACCGCCGCGTCCATGACGCCTACCGCCCGTTCCGCCTCACCGGCAAAGTCCGTGTGCCCGGGCGTATCCACCAGCGTGATGTCCGTCTTCTTCCATGTCAGCCGCGCTTCCTTGGAGAAGATCGTGATGCCCCGCTCTTTTTCCATCTGCTCGGTGTCCAGGAAGGCGTCCCCGTGGTCCACCCTTCCCTGCCTGCGCACGCTCCCGCTGAGGAACAGCATCGCTTCCGACAGGGTGGTTTTCCCGGCGTCCACGTGCGCCGCCAGCCCGACTGTCAGCTTCCCGCCCATCGCTGTTCCTCCTCTGCAAATGGATTTCATGAATTGATCCGGATCCGGGATATGAATATACATTTGATGTCTTTGCGGTATTCATCTTATCCGAATACGGTTTTTCAGTCAACGGGAAATCATCGCTCATGCCCGGCAGCAACAAGTTGAGAACTGTTCCTGAGGCTGTTATAATGAATCCCGATGATCTGGTTTTTTGAACACAAGATGTGCAGGGTTTTTCATGCCGTGCGTCGAAAAGAAATAAATTATCCCTTTCCTTATTCATATCGCTTTTCTGTTTCATCCGCCGTCAGTACAAGGAGGGCCGTGGACCGTGGAATTTCTGAAATCAATTCAGGCAGATATCATGATGATTCTGACCGGTATC
>Ga0265298_10012081_pt1 | contig 10039 bp, 9 predicted proteins | sample AusTroGonzalo_MG_3_FD_193486 | JGI IMG/M metagenome (GOLD analysis project Ga0265298, IMG submission 193486) | Bovine rumen microbial communities from tropical cattle in Woodstock, Queensland, Australia - Gonzalo_01 | ecosystem: Host-associated > Mammals > Digestive system > Stomach > Rumen ... | reverse complement strand
CACGCGCGGGCGCGGGGCGCGCCCGAAACGTTAGCGGCGCGCCTCGCGCCGCCGACGCTCATCCCTACACGGGGGTTCCGCTCTCCCTACACGGGGGTTCCGCTCTCCCTACACGGAGGGTTCGCTCTCCCTACACGGAGGTTCCGCTCTCCCTACACGGAGGGTTTGACTTCCCTACACGCATGATGGATACTGCGCCAAATCTAAAAGCCGCCCCTTCTTTATCGAAAAAATCTCGGAATCAAAAAATCAAAAAATGGTATAATATTCGTTCTCAATGAGATTGAGGCTAAGAAAAGAATGGTAATCGTAAACGAAGAGAACTGCAAGGGGTGCGGCAGATGCGTCGCGGCCTGTCCGAAGAAGTGCCTTGAAATCGGCGGCGCGCTCAATTCGATGGGCATCGCGTCCGTCAGGTACAAGGGCGAAGGCTGCATAAGCTGCGGCATGTGCTTCTACAACTGCCCGGAGCCTTACGCCCTCAAGGTGGAGAAGGAGAAATGACCAAGTTCGTCAAAAGCAACGAGGCCGTCGTCATGGGCGCGCTGTACGCCGGCTGCGACCTCTACTTCGGCTACCCGATAACGCCGGCGAGCGAAATCGCCCACGGCGCGGCGAAGTGGTTCCCGATGCTCGGCCGCACGTTCGTCCAGGCCGAGTGCGAAACGGCGTCCGTCAACATGATGTTCGGCGCGGCGGCTGCGGGGCGGCTCTCGATGACCGCGACGTCCGGCCCAGGCTTCTCCCTCATGCAGGAGGGTATCTCGTACCTCGCCGGCGCGGAGCTGCCCGCAGTGGTCGTTGACATAAACCGCGCAGGCCCAGGCCTCGGCAACGTCTATCCGGAGCAGTCCGACTACACGCCCGCCGTCAAGGGCGGCGGCCACGGCAACTACCAGACCTTCACGCTCGCGCCGGCGAGCGCGCAGGAAATGTTCGACCTGACGGCCAAGGCGTTCGAGATGGCCGCCAAGTGGCGCACGCCGGCCGTGGTGTTCGCAGACGGGCTCCAGGGGCAGATGATGGAGACCGTGCAACTCCCCGAGGCGGAGTCTCCGCGCCCCGACTTCTCCGCATGGGCCGCGCAAGGCGAGCCGAAGACGCGTGGGAACCTCGTCAAGTCCATCTACCTCGACGCCGCACAGCAGGAGAAGTTCAACGAAGCGCTCCAGGCGAAGTACGCGAAGATGGCGGCCGACGCGATGTCGGAGTCGTACATGACCGACGACGCCGAAGTCGTCTTCGCTGCGTACGGCATCGCGAGCCGCGTCGCCCGCACCGCCGTCCGGGAGCTGCGCAACGACGGCGTGAAGGCGGGGCTCTTCCGCCCGATCTCGCTCAACCCCTTCCCGCGCGTGGCGCTTGCCGCCGCCGCGAAGGGACGCAAGATCGTCGCGATCGAACTGGACGCGGGACAGTTCGCGGACGACCTGCGCCTGAACCTCGCCAAGGCAGGGCTCGGCGCAGAGGCGGCGCAGGTCGCGATGATCCACAGGATGGGCGGCGAAGTCGTTTCCGTCGACGAGGCCGTGGCCGCCGCGAAGAAGGCACTCGCCTGAAAGACTTAATCATGTTCGAAGGTTCCATATTCGGGCGGCTCGACCAGAAGCTCCAGCACGCGATAGCCGACGCGGGCTACGAGAAGCCTACGCCGATACAGGAGAAGGCGATACCGCCGCTTCTCGAAGGGCGCGACCTCATCGGCTGCGCACAGACCGGGACCGGGAAGACGGCGGCGTTCATGCTGCCGATCCTGAACAGGCTCGTCAAGGTGCGGCGTCCGCGCCGCATCGGGCATCCCCGGGCGCTTGTCCTCTCGCCTACGCGCGAGCTCGCGGTCCAGACTGCGGAGAACGTCAGGCTTTACTCGACGCACGCGCAGATCCCCTTCGCATGCGTCATCGGCGGCGTTAGCCAGGCGGGGCAGGTTAAGGACATCAAGCGCGGCGCGGAGACGCTCGTCGCCTGTCCGGGCAGGCTCATCGACCTCATGACGCAGGGCATAGTCTTCCTGGATCTCGTCGAGTGCGTCGTCCTCGACGAGGCCGACAGGATGCTCGACATGGGATTCCTCCCCGACGTGAAGCGCATAATGTCGAAGCTGCCGCCGAAGCGGCAGTCAATGCTCTTCTCCGCGACGTTTCCGCCGCAGGTGCGCGCGCTCGCCGCGTCGTTCGTGCAGGACGCCGTGAAGATAACTATCTCGCCGGAGTCCCCGGCCGTGGAGAAGATCGACCAGAGCGTCATGTTCGTCGCGAAGTCGCAGAAGGACGCCCTTCTGCAGCATCTTCTCGACAAGCACCCGGAGTGGACGAAGGTGATCGTGTTCACCAAGATGCGCCACGGGGCGGACCGCATCGTGAAGAAGCTCCTCCGCAAGGGCGAGAAGTGCGCGGCCATCCACTCCGACAAGACGCAGAACCAGCGGACGCGGGCGATAGAGAACTTCAAGCGCGGCGAGAACCGCGTCCTCGTCGCGACCGACATCGCGAGCCGCGGGATAGACGTGCCGGAGGTGTCGTGCGTCGTCAACATGGAGCTTCCGCTTGAGACGGAGAACTACATCCACCGCATCGGGCGCACCGCCCGCGCCGGCGAGTCCGGAAAGGCCGTGAGCTTCGTGACTCCGGAGGAGCGCGGCCAGCTCAAGGCCGTGGAAAGGCTCCTCGGCAAGCCGATCCCCGTGGACGACGACAACCCCTTCAAGGACGAGACACCGCAATCGGCGAAGCCGGCGGCCCACTGCCAGCCGCAGACGAAATGGGTCCACCCGGCGAACAGAAACCGCGACAAGAAGAGGCGCGACGGACGCAAGTCCTTCATGGGACGGCGCCAGCCCGACTTCGGGCGGAAGAGAGACATGGACGACCAGACATGAAAACGATAGAGCAAAAGGGAATGTACGCGACGTTTCCGCGCAGCGGAAAGAACGTCAGCTTCACGCACTACTGCCCGGGATGCGGCCACGGCATAATTAACAAGCTCGTGGCCGAGGCGTGCGCGGAGCTGGGGCTACAGGACAGGACGATATTCGTAGATCCCGTGGGATGCGGCGTCTTCACGTACTACTACTGGGACGCGGCGCACGTGTCGGCGGCGCACGGACGCGCCAGCGCGGCGGCGACGGGCGTTTCGAGGGCGAGGCCGGACGCCGTGACGATCGCATACCAGGGCGACGGCGACCTCGGCGCGATCGGCTTCAACAACGCCTTCCAGGCGGCCTCGCGCGGCGAGAAGTTCGGCTGCATCTTCGTCAACAACTCGCTGTACGGCATGACCGGCGGGCAGATGGCGCCGACGACGCTCGACGGCGAGACGACGACCACCACCCCGTTCGGGCGCGACCCCGCCCTCACGGGGCATCCGCTCCACGTCTGCGAAGTGTTCAGCCAGCTGAAGGCTCCGGTCTATATCGCGCGCGTCTCCGTCGCCGACACGAAACGGATAATGCAGGCGAAGCAGGCAATAAGGAAGATGTTCGAGATCCAGCGGGACAAAAAGGGATACGCCCTTCTCGAAATCCTCGCGCCTTGCCCGACAAATTTCAGGATGGACGCCATCAAGGCCGCGAAGTTCTGCATCGACGAAATGGAGCGCGAATTCCCGCTCGGCGTCTTCAGGGACGAGACCAAGGCGGAGGCGATCTCCGCAGACGCGGGACGCGGCGAACCCCAAGCGGCTGACGGCCAGAGTCAATCGCCGCTTCTCTCGGTCAGGCCCGTCCCCCGCGTCGCCACATGCCACGACCTCTTTTTGGAGAAAGACGCCATTCCGCCGCCCGTTGACGACGCTGCGTTCGGCGAGCTGCGCTTCAAGTTCGCCGGCTACGGCGGACAGGGAATCCTCTCTCTCGGGCTCTGCGTAGCCGAGGCCGCGCGGCTCGAACGGAAGCACACGCTCTGGTTCCCGTCATACGGCCCGGAACAGCGCGGCGGCAGCGCGAACTGCTCCGTCGTCGTCTCGGGGACGCCCATAGGCTCGCCGGCGGTGGATCATCCCGACGTCCTAGTCTGCATGAACCAGCCGGCCTACGAGCGGTTCGTGGGCGACGTGAAGCGCGGCGGGACAGTCGTAGTTGACGAGACGGTTCCCGTGAAAGTCGATCCGCCGGAAGGCGTGCGGCTCGTCCGGTGGCCTGCCCTCAAGATGGCCGAGGACTTCGGCGTACCGAAGGCGGCGAACACGATGATGCTCGCGGCCCTCCTGAAGCTGGACGTCACGGGCCTCTCGCCGGAAAGCCTCGAAACCTCCCTCGTCGCCAGCTTCAAGAAGAAACCGGCGCTCGGCGAGAAGAACCGCGAACTTCTTAAAAAGGCCGTCTCCTGCCGCGAAGCTTGAGGCGACGTAAAGCAACAATCAATAAAACAACATCATGGAAACGAAGACAAACCAGTTCAAGGCCGAGATCACGGAGATGCTCGACCTCGTCGTGAACTCGCTCTATTCGAAGAAGGAGATATTCCTGCGCGAGCTGATCTCCAACGCGTCGGACGCCATCGACCGCGCGAAGTTCCTCTCTCTCACCGACACGTCCATAGCGGACTACGCCGGCGAATGGAAGATAGAGATATCCGTGGACAAGACGGCGCGGACGCTGATGGTCTCCGACAATGGAATCGGCATGGACGCCGACGAGCTGGAGAAGAACCTCGGCACAATCGCGAGCTCCGGCACAAAGGCGTTCCGCAAGGCGCTCAAGGAGAAAGGCGGGGAGAACCTGCCGGAGCTGATCGGCCAGTTCGGCGTCGGCTTCTACGCGGCGTTCATGGTCGCGGACAAGGTGCGCGTCGTCTCGAAGAAGCGCGGCACGGGCGCGGCTTTCCAGTGGGAGTCCGACATGGCCGGCTCCTACACAGTCGGCGACTCCGAGCGCGGGGGATTCGGCACGAGCGTCATGCTCCACCTGCGCGAAGGCCAGGACGAATTCCTCGACCGCTGGCGCGTCGCCGACCTCGTGAAGAAATACTCCGACTTCATCGCCTACCCGATAACGTTCCGCCAGATCGACGCGCCGAAGGACGAGAAGGACGAAGACCGCAAGCGCCGCGAAGAGGACGAGAAGAAGCCGCTCAACACGATGGTCGCGCTGTGGAAGCGGGCGAAGAAGGACGTCAAGGACGAGGAGTACGCGGAGTTCTACAAGCACCTAACCCGCGACTGGGAGGCTCCCTTCGAGACAATCCCGTTTTCCGGCGAAGGCCAGGTCGAGTTCAAGGCGCTGCTCTTCATACCGAAGAAGGCGACGATGGAGCTGTTCATGCCCAACCAGAAGCGCGGGCTGTCGCTGTATGTGAGGAACGTCTTCATCGGCGACGACATAGAGATGCTGCTCCCGCCGTGGCTGAGGTTCGTCAAGGGCGTCGTGGACTCGAGCGACCTGCCGCTCAACGTCTCCCGCGAGATGCTCCAGGACGACGCCGTGATCCAGAAGATAAAGTCCGCCGTCACGTCCAAGGTCCTCTCCGTCCTCGAAGAGATGAAGAAGAAGGACTCCAAGCGCTACGGGGAATTCTTCGCGGGCTTCGGCGCGGTCCTCAAGGAGGGCGCGTACAACGACTGGTCCAACGCCGACAGGATCAAGAAGCTCCTGAAGTTCGCCTCGGCGAGGTCCGAAGCCGGCAAGACGATCTTCCTAGAGGACTACGTTAAGGACATGGCCCCCGGGCAGGGCGACATCTACTACATCGTCGCCGAGCGCGAGGAGGACGCCCGCCGCTCGCCGCAGCTCGAAGCCGCCCGCAAGCACGGGTGCGACGTGCTGCTCTTCTGCGACCCGGTGGACTCCTTCCTCACGGAGACGCTCCGCGAGTTCGACGGGAAGAAGCTCGTCGACGTCGCCAAGGGCGACGTGCAGTTCGGCACCGAGGAGGAGAAGAAGGCCGAGAAGGACGCGAACGAAAAGGCCGCGAAGGACCTCAAGGACTTCATCGAGACCGTGAAGAAGGAGCTCGGGGAGAAAGTCTCTGACGTGCGCGTCTCGACGCGCCTCACCGATTCGCCGTGCTGCCTCGTCGCGAAGGAGAACGCGATGCCGCCGTCGATGGTCCGGATGATGCGCGCGATGAAGGAGGACGTCCCGGATGAGAAGCGCATCTTGGAGCTTAACGCGGCGCATCCTCTCGTGAAGAAGGTCGCGGCGATGTCCGGCGAGGAGCTGTCCGACTCCGTCGCCCTTCTCTACGACTCGGCGCTGATCGCGGAAGGCTCGCCGGTCGCGGACGGCGCACGCTTCGCGAAGCTGCTCGCGGCACTGATGATGAAGTGAGCGACACGGAGACTGCGTGAAGAGGAACTTCCACACACATACGACCTGGTGCGACGGGCGCTGCACGCCCGCCGCGATGGCCGCCGCCGCCGTGGAAATGGGATTCGACGCGCTTGGATTCTCGTCCCACGCCGCACCCGGATGGAACGACGGCGTCGCGATCTCCACGGAGGAAAAGCTCCGCGCCTATGCCGAAGACGTGCGATCGCTCGCGGCGGCTCGCAGGGGCGAAATTAAGATTCTCCTCGGCGTCGAAGCCGACTACGTGCCGGGCCGCGTCACCCCCGACCGAAGCGAATACGCGGCGATCTCGCCGGACTATGCGATCGGCTCGATGCACTATGTCGCCGCTCCCGACGGCGCGATATTCGCGTTCGACCACACGCCGGAGATCCTGGCAAACGGCATAAGAGACCACTTCAACGGCAGCGCTGAGGCGTTTGTGAAGGCGTACTTCGCGCAGGAGCGCGAGATGGTCTCGCGTTTCGACTTCGACGTTGTGGGGCACCCGGACCTCGTGAGGAAGTTCAACGTGAAGCATCCGTACTTCGACGAAAGCGCCGCGTGGTACCGCGACGAGCTGGAGGCCGCCGCCGACGCGATCGCCGCCTCCGGGAAGATCGTCGAGGTGAACACGGGCGCGATCTCGCGGGGGTGGCTCGACGACGCATATCCCTCCGCCAGATTCCGCGACGCCCTGCGCTCGCGCGGCGTCAGGTTCATATTGAGCTCCGACGCGCACTTCCCGCAGGCGCTTGACTGCGCCTTCGACCGTTTCGCCGACGCTGAAGAATATCTTGAGTCGCCGTTACAGCAAAAGAAGGCAATAAAATAAGAAAGGAAGCTGAAGATGCAAGACACGATTCCGTACAAGACGTATCTGGCCGAGGACGAGACTCCGCGCGAATGGTACAACGTTCGCTCGGACATGAAGAAGAAGCCCGCCCCGCTCGTGAACCCGCAGACGAAGAAGCCGTGCACGGCGGCGGATCTCGAAGCCGTGTTCTGTGCGGACCTCGTGAAGCAGGAACTTGACGACGACACGCCCTTCTTCCAGATCCCTAAGGAGATAGTGGACTTCTACAGGATGTTCCGGCCCTCTCCGCTCATCCGCGCCTACTTCCTCGAAAAGGCGCTCGGGACGCCGGCGAAGATATACTACAAGTTCGAGGGCAACAACACGTCCGGCTCGCACAAGCTGAACTCGGCCGTCGCCCAGGCGTACTACGCGAAGGCGCAGGGACTGAGGGGCGTGACGACGGAGACCGGCGCGGGGCAGTGGGGAACGGCTCTTTCGATGGCGTGCGCGTTCTTCGGGCTTGACTGCCGGGTCTTCATGGTGAAGTGCTCCTACGAGCAGAAGCCCTTCCGCCGCGAGGCGATGCGCACATACGGCGCAGAGGTGACTCCCTCGCCGTCGATGACGACGCGAGTCGGCGAGCAGATGAACCGCGAGCACCCCGGGACCAGCGGATCGCTAGGCTGCGCGATTTCGGAGGCTGTCGAAGCGGCGGTCTCCACGCCGGGCTACCGCTATGTCCTCGGCTCGGTCCTCAACCAGGTGCTTCTGCACCAGTCGATCATAGGGCTTGAGGCGAGCGCGGCATTCAAGAAGCTCGGCGTGAAGCCTGACGTCATCATCGGCTGCGCGGGCGGCGGGTCGAACCTCGGCGGGCTGATCGCCCCGTTCATGGGCGAGAAGCTGCGCGGCGAGAACGACTACCGCATAGTCGCCGTCGAGCCTGCGAGCTGCCCTTCCCTCACGCGCGGACGCTACGCCTACGACTACTGCGACACGGGGCGCATCTGCCCGCTCGCGAAGATGTACACGCTCGGCGCGGACTTCATCCCGTCCGCGAGCCATGCCGGCGGGCTTCGCTACCACGGCATGAGCCCGATCGTCTCGGAGCTCTACAACCAGGGGCTGATAGAGGCCGTGTCCGTGAGGCAGACGGACGTCTTCGCGGCGGCGAGGTACTTCGCCCGCACAGAGGGCATCCTCCCCGCGCCGGAGTCGAGCCACGCGATACGCGCCGCAATAGACGAGGCGATAAAGTGCCGCGAGACCGGCAAGGAGGAGACGATCCTCTTCGGGCTCACCGGGACTGGCTACTTCGACATGACGGCGTACCAGGCGTTCAACGACCACCTGATGGGCGACTACATACCGGACGACGCGGAGCTCGAGGCGTCGTTCGCCAAGCTGCCGGAGGCATAGGCGGATGAGGTGGAAAGGCATTGCGCTGGGAATAGCGATCGGGGGCGCGCTTCGCGGCCCCCTGGGCGCTTTCGTCGGCGCATTGCTGGGCGACTACGTCGGGAAGAGGATCAGTCCCCGCCTGGCCGGCAAAGCCGCCGGGAGGTTGAAAGCAAAGCTACAGTCGAAGAAGAAGGCGCGTCACAACGCCCTTCACGCCGTCTGCATGATGGCGGCGGACTACGCAGTCCTGGGGTTGAGCCCGAACGCGAGCATGGACGAAGTGCAGCGCGCCTACCGGAGCCTCGCGAAGTCGCACCATCCGGACCTTCTCCGCGCCCAGGGCCGCTCCGAGAAGGAGATATCCGAGGCGGCGGAGTACATGTCCAAGATCAACGCCGCCTACTCCCGCATCAAGACGACCTAGGGAAGGTTTCGGTTCATTGGATTTGAATAATATTGGATGCCATTTTTCATTGATCTTTCCTTCCCAGCAGAAAATCAAGCGCGTTCATCGTCTTGATGCCGTTCTCGATAGACCTTCGCCCTCTCGCCGCCGCGCGCACGGAGGACGCCGATCAGGCGTTCCGCGTCAAGCACGTTCTGCTGCCCACTCGGTCCCATGAAGAAGTGGCGCTGCGCGGAGGAGAGGAACCTGTAGTTGGAGGACGACCCGATGATCCACTTCCATCCCTTCTTCGCGATCTCGGCGACGAAGTCGTCGTCCTTCACCTTGAGGAAAGACCACCTCCTCGGATGCGCTACGAACACTACGCTCGCCGCGCCGTCGCGGCCGTGGGCCCCGCTCTTCTCGGACGAGAACGTCTCCGCTATCGCCATGAGCTCGGGATCCTCGCCCCAGAACACGTTGACAGTGAGCAGATGCCGCGGCCTGAACCCCATGCGCCAGAGGCATTTCCTCGAAAGGAGGCGCATCCAGACGAAGAACCTGTTGACCAGCTCGACTCCGAAAAGCACGACGACGGCGACCATGACGTAGAGAGTGGACGCGAAATGGAACACCCAGAAATACGACATTTGCGCCTCCTTGCCGGAACACCTTTCATTAGCCGCTTCTCCTGCGGCGCGGCCCCGCCGCGTCTCGATCAAAGAAGAAGATTCGTGCAACGCCAATCGCCGCCGCGCCGGCGAGCGCGAACGCCGAGAGCGAGGCGAGCCCCACGCTCATCGAGAAATGCGCGTTCATCCAGCCGAGGACGGCGGGGCCAGACGCGCCGATCACGCTGCCGCCGCATCCGAACACGCCGACGGCAGCGGCGCGGTAGCGGGGCTTTACGACCTCGAAAAGCGAAGCGTAGATGTTCGAGTCATAGACGCCGGTCGCAAAGCCAAAGAGCGACGTGCCGATGATGCACAGGGTGGCAGTCGGCGCAAACGCGGCGAAAAGCAGGCCCGGGACGCAAAGAGCCAACCCGACGATGTTGACGTCGAACCTTACCTGCGGACGCGACGCGGCGAAGCGATCCGACACTCGGCCCCCGATGAACACTCCGACAGTCGCGCCAAGATAGAACCAGAACACGGCGTGGAACGACGCGGACGCAGCGGTGACGGAC
>Ga0265298_10012080_pt1 | contig 10039 bp, 8 predicted proteins | sample AusTroGonzalo_MG_3_FD_193486 | JGI IMG/M metagenome (GOLD analysis project Ga0265298, IMG submission 193486) | Bovine rumen microbial communities from tropical cattle in Woodstock, Queensland, Australia - Gonzalo_01 | ecosystem: Host-associated > Mammals > Digestive system > Stomach > Rumen ... | reverse complement strand
TAGACGGGAAACATGCCGTAGTGCTGGGACGCAGCAACGTGGTGGGCAAACCCGTGGCGCTGCTCCTGCTGCAGGAAAACTGCACGGTCACCGTCTGCCATTCCCATACAAAAAACCTGCCGGCGATACTGCGGCAGGCGGATATCATTGTGGCGGCCATCGGCAAGGCCGGTTTTGTCACACCGGACATGGTTGCGGACGGCGCCGTGATCGTGGATGTGGGAATTAATGTGACGGATACAGGGATTGTGGGCGACGTAGCGCCCGAAGCAACGGAAAAAGCTTCGGCCTTCACCCCGGTTCCCGGCGGTGTTGGCGTAGTCAGCAACGTGATGATGATGGACGCGGTCGTGCGTAATTTATAAAAGGAACTGCCATGATACTGATAGGCATGTTTATCCTGGGATGCTTTCTGGGCTGCGCAGGCACGGGGGGATCCGGGCTCACGATCGCGCTGCTGACCGTAGGTTACGGGGTCTCCATCCACACAGCGATCGCTGTGTCCCTGTCCTGCATGACCTTTACGGTCCTGTCCGGAGCGATCAGCCATTACCGGGAAGGCGAAGTCATTCCCAAACTGGGAGCGCTGACCGGAGCGGCGGGTATCATTGGGGCCCTGGCGGGTACCCGGGTGGCTTTCCTGCTTCCCCAGAAGATGCTGGCCCCTGCCACAGCCACTATGCTGCTTTTGACCACGGGCCTGTTTTATGTGCAGCTCTTCCACTCCCACCTGATCGCCGATTTTGTTGCCAGAAACAAACAGACGGCCACCGGAGCGACCTATTATCTGCGCTGTTTCCTCATCGGACTGGTGACCGGTACGCTGTCCGGCGCCTTCGGGATCGGAGCTACCGCCTTTATCCAGATCAGCATCATGCTGTTCTTCGGTGTTTCCCTGCATCAGGCCATCGGCACCACTATGATGATCATCTTTCCCATCGCCGCGGCGGGCGGCCTCAGCTACCTGTTTAGCGGCATGCACGACCCGTATGTGTTCGTGCAGACACTGGCCGGTCTCACCGTGGGTTCTTTCCTTGGCGCGAAATGCACCCATCTGATTCCCGACCACATTCTACGCTATATCATGATTGCCATGCCGCTGATCGGCGGGCTGGCCTTACTGACAAAATAAAACAGAGAAGTGTTAACGGATTTTCAAGCACATCGCGAAATAATACACCGTGAAAAAACAGAAGGCGCGTTCTGACAACAGCAGAACGCGCCTTTTCTATCAGTTCATTTTCTATCAGCACACAATCATTGTACGACTTAGGGGTGCGGATATGATTCTGGAATTTGCGCGGCTTACATCCCGATGATGATGCCCCCGCCGTGACCGTGATGGTGGTGTCCGCGGCCCCAGCCGAAACCGATGCCGATACCGATGGGGAAGCCGCCGGAAGTCCGGTTCTCTTCCCTGGCCACGTCTTTTTCATCCATGACGGTGAAAGTGAGGGTCTTGCTGGTAATGTAGTCTCCGATTTTCACTTCCGCCAGCAGATCAGCCTTGCCCCGGGCCACGCCGTAGACCCACTGCTGGCCGTTCTCGTCGGTTTTGACGGTGAGCATGTTTTCGTTCAGGCTGGTCAGCGTCAGGTCATAGGGGATGTTCCCCGGAACCCGGATCAGCACCTTGCCCACGCCATCCATCGGGATCTTTTTATAAGCGGGGTAGATCTCAACTTTTTCCAGCAGCTTTTCGGTGGTGCCGTCCAGCAATTCCGTCCGCGCTTCCCCGGGGAAACGGCGGAAGACACAGCTGTCGTCTTTGGCTACCAGGTAATCGCCGGACGCTTTGGACTCACCGGGAAGGAAGGCCCTGAGGTGATAAAAATAATCTCCCGCCAGGGTTTTGTCCATACGGAAATTGTAATCCACATAGGGATTCAGTCCCGTTTCTTCCGGATTGACGTACATCAGCCTGGCTACTGCCTTGTCAAATGTTTTCCCGCTGGTAATATAGTAATCGGACATGGCCTTTTCTTTTGCGGCCTTGCGTACGGAAGGAGCTTCCGCGGCGGGAACGACGGCGCCCTGCTTATAGACTTTCGAAGGCGTGCCGGCTTTCCGGATCTCGCCCGCATCGGCAGATGCCGGAACTGTCAGGCCTGCGGTTAAGACAGACAGTGTGATAAGCCATGCGGCGATCTGTTTTCCTTTTTTCATAGCGAAGAACCTCCCTCTTTCCCCCCTGGGTTTCTTATAACCATTATAATATGAATTCGTGACAAATGCATGGCAAAAAATAAATATTTTCATCGCGCACCCCCCGAAAACGTAAAGTCCCCTGCCAAACGGCAGGGAACTTTTTGATACAGGGGGTGTTAACGTTTCGGGAGATTATTCAGCATCAAAGTCTTGCATTATTACAAATCCTTACATCGGACGGGGAGCGTTGGAACCCTGGCCTTCAGGATGCTGCTGATGGCGTCTCGGTCCGGGGGCTCCCTGTCGGGGACCGAAACGGTGGTGGGTTTGCTTCCACTGCTCTTTTTCTTCCGGTGTCATCTGTTTCCATTTCTTCCAGAAGGCTTCCATACGTTCCTGCTGGCGTTTATCCCGTTCCAGGAAGCGTTCCTTTTCTTCTTTGGTCATGTTCTTGGTGCGTTTTTTCACCATCTCGTCGTGTTTCTTTTTGAAATACTCGTGGCGTTCATCCTCTGTCATTTTAGCGATTTTTTCCCGCTCGGCCTTCTTGTCAGCCTGACGTTTTTCAAAGGCTTTCTTTTCCACGTCAGTCATGTTCTTCATGCGTTCCTCGTTGACGCGGTGGATGAATTTTTCGGTGGCTTCCCGGCGTTCCCGATCCGACATGTTTCGCCAGTTGGCAAAGAATTCATCCCGCTCTTTTGCCAGCTGCTGCCGCTGTTCCTGGGTCAGTTTGCCGGGGCGGTCCTTCCTTTCCCCGTGATATTTGTGGAAGCCGCCGTGATGATGGCCGGGACCGCCTTTGGGACCGCAGAACTTGCCGTCAGGTCCGGGGCCGCCTTTGGGGCCGTGGAATTCGCCGCCGTGATGATGGCCGGGACCGTGATGCTTATGGAAACCGCCGTGACGGGGACCGTGCCGGTGATACCCGTCCCTTGCGAAGCCCGGACGGCCTTTTTCCATATCCGGCGCCTGCTGCTCGATCTTGTTGTTATACTCCAGGCCTTTCTGCTGGGTTGCGGCGTCTTCCGCTTCGGTGGCCGCGAATGCGGAGCCGGCCAGAAGGGATGCTAAAACACCCGCGACGAGTAAGCTTTTTTTCCAGTTCTTCATAACATTTCACTCCTTCTCAAATTGTATTTGTTCTCCATGGTTTTTAAGTTGAGGTTTTCGGTTTGCTTTTATCATAATGCCAAATTATGGCAAATCAATGTTTTTTCATTAACAAAAATATGTTTTCGTGTTTGATAGGAACAATTTTTTAGTGTATAATAATGTTGTATAAGTGTTTTTATACGGGGGGTTGGTGAGTAAGATGAACAAGGTGCTGATAGCCGATGACAATGCGCAGATCACAAGAGTCCTGAAAGATTACGCCAGCAAGGAAGGCTGGGGCAGTTACATAGCCTATGACGGGGACGAGGCGCTGCGTCTGTTCCGGGAATTCAATAAAGAAATTACCATCGTGTTTCTGGATGTGATGATGCCGAAGAAGGACGGCTTCTCCGTGTGCAAGGCCATCCGTGCCATGTCCCAGGTGCCGGTGATCATGATCACGGCCCGGGGAGAAGACGCGGACAAGATCATGGGACTGGACATCGGCGCCGACGACTATATCGTGAAACCGTTCAGCGCGGCGGAGGTCATGGCCCGGGCCCGGGCGATCCTGCGCCGGATCCCGCATCAGGAAGAGGCAGCTGCCCGTATAATGACCGTGGATAACCTGGTCATCGATATCGACAATTACATGGTAACCATCGACGGCAAAGAAGTGCCGCTGACCAAGCGGGAAAAAGAACTGCTGTGGCTGCTGGCTTCCAATTCCAAGAAAGTCTTTTCCCGGGACAATCTGCTGGACAGCCTCTGGGGCTACGATTACTTCGGGGACAGCCGCACCGTGGATTCCCATATCAAACGGCTTCGGGCCAAGCTGGACGCCTTCGAGCATCCGGGCTGGGCGGTGAAGACCATCTGGGGTGTTGGGTACCGTTTTGAAAAAACAGGAGAATGAAAGATGTTTAAGAGTAAAATAGCTGCGAAGTTGGCGGCCTATTTTGCGCTGGCCGTTTTGGTTTTCGCGTTTGTCATGGCCTTTTCCTTCGGACATTTTTTCCGGGAGAACTCCATTCAGCGGCAGCAGCGTGCTCTGTCCTACAGGGCCTCCAGTGTAGCTGCCATCATGGGGGATAACCTGGAACGCTCCCGTGCCCGGGAAGCAAGAGAAAAGAACGCCGGGAACACACCTGCACAGGAAGCAGGAAAGGCTGCGGAGAGCACGGCTTCTGCAAAGAGCACGACGCCTGCGGAGAACAAGATTCCTGCAGAGGGAACGGCTCCTGCAAAGGGTTCGCTCATTGCCCAGCAGGACGCGATGGTGAAGGCAAAGCCGGAAACGCAGGCAAAACCTGTTAACCCCGGCAGCCTGCTGCGCTCCCGCCGGCTGATCGCCTACGTGAACATTATTACGGCGGATGATGTCTGGGTAGCGAACAAAGAAGGCGAGATCGCCATGCGGACCCACATCAAGGAAGGCGACATGAAAGAAGCGCCGCTTCATATCCGGGGCCACGTGGAACACCATAAAGGCCCGCAGGGACGGGATATCCCGCCGGTGTTTGAAGGGACGACCACGGTCAAGGACCTGCCCCAGGTTTACCGGGACATGTTCAATAAAGGTTTTAAAGGTGAGTCTTCCGTACGGGAAGAGTTTGATAAGCGGATCAATGAAATGATGGTCCTCGCCACGGCTCCCATCTATGACAAAAACGGGGGCGTACAGGGGGTCCTGATGCTGCGGGTACCGGTGTTCGGGCTGCAGCGTACGTTCCGTGAAGGGCTGGAAGTCTTCGCCGGCTGTCTGGTGCTGGCGCTGCTCATTGCCCTGGCGGTGGCCTGGTTCCTGTCTATGAAGTTTACCAAACCGCTGAACAAAATGAAAGATACGGCGGAAAAGCTGGCGGCTGGCGATTATACGGCCCGCAGCTACATACAGCAGGATGATGAGATCGGGGAACTGGCCGCCACCCTGGACGGAATGGCAGGGCGCCTGGAAGAGGCCGACCGGGAAACCAAACAAATGGAAAAGATGCGGAAGGAGTTTGTGGCTAATATTTCCCACGAACTGCGCACCCCGGTGACGGTACTGCGGGGCAGTCTGGAAGCGTTGCGGGACAACGTGGTGACAGATCCTGCCGATATTGCGCGGTATCATGAGACGATGTATGACGAGACCCTGTTCCTACAGCGGCTCATCAACGATTTGCTGGAACTGTCCCGTCTGCAGAACGTAGACTTCCCCATTGAAAAGAAACCGCTGAATTTCTGCGAGGTGGTGCGTAACGCTGTCCGCAGCGCGAAACACCTGGCCAGGGAAAAGAATATCACGATCGAGTGCGACATGGACGTGCCGATGTATAAGATGACCGGCGACAGCGGCCGCTTAAACCAGATGTTGATGGTGTTCCTGGACAACGCGGTGAAGTTCGGGCCGGAGAACAGCACGGTGGAAGTCAGGATGGCGAACCGGAGGCTGACCATCACGGACCACGGCCCCGGCATCAAACGGGAAGACCTGCTGCATATTTTTGACAGATTCTACAAGACCCGGGGCGAACAGAACAAGACCGGGACCGGACTGGGCCTGGCCATCGCCCGGGAAATCGCGGAACGGCATGTCATCGCGGTACAAATGCAGAGCGAATACGGCAAAGGCGCCATGGCGGTGCTGGAGCTGCCTAAACCGGAAGAACTTACCGCGGAAGAAAAAGCGGAAATGGCATAAGAGGTCTGTACATGGAGTATGGATGCAAACGTAAAGTAATCGTAATTACCGGCGGGACCAGCGGAATCGGACTGGCGGCTGCCCGTGCCTTCTGGCTGGACGGGGCCAATGTGTGCATCGTGGGCCGGGACAGTACGAGAGGCATGAAAGCCCTGGCAAAAATCATAGGCTGTCCGGACCCGGATGCCGTTGTGTTTCCCGGCAGGGAACGGGACACGTTCAGCGCGGCGGAAGGATTACAAGCCGGCTGCGGGAGCACGAAGCTTCCGGTCACCGGTGTAAGCCTGCTGCGGCTGCGTTATATCCGGGCGGATGTGACGAAACCGTCCGGCTGCCGTCTGGCAGCGGCTATCGCGGCCCATTACGGAAAGGACCGGATCGACATCCTGGTGAACAGTGCCGGCGTGTATCAGGAACAGCGGCTGGAACGGATTACCGCGGCGGAGTACAACCGCCTCATGGATGTCAACGTGAAAGGCACAGTCTTCATGACCCAGGCCTGCCAGCCCTATATGCTGCCTCAGAGTGAAACGGACACGAAGAAATCCGGCAGCAGTCAGGATACGGTAAAAACCGGCAGCGGCGGCTCCGGTGTGAAGCATGACAGCTGCGTCATCAACATCGCCAGCGACGCGGGGATCGGCGGCAACTACGGCTGCCCGCTCTATTGCGCGTCCAAAGGCGCGGTGATGGCGCTGACCAGGGCACTGGCGCTGGATCTGGCACCGGACATCCGTGTCAACTGCATCTGCCCGGGGGATGTGGATACCCCCATGCTGGCAAAACAGATGGAAGCGGCGGAAGGCAGCTACACCAAAGAGGACATGGCGGCGGGATATCCTCTGGGACGCGTCGCGACGCCGGAAGAAGTGGCCCATGTCATCTGCAGCGTGGCCTCACCGGCCAACTCCTTCATGACGGGGTCTGTGATTTCCGTAGACGGAGGCCTGACAGCGATCGGGTAACAATGCATATGGAGGGCAACACATGGACAAAAACCAACCGGTCGGCGTAATCGATTCCGGCGTAGGCGGGCTCAGCGTGCTGCGCGCGCTGCAGCAGGCGATGCCCCATGAAACGTTTTTATATCTGGGGGACACAGCCCGGGCGCCCTACGGCACCCGGACCCGGGAGAACATCACCGCCCTGGTGGCGGAGCTGACGGACTGGATGGAACAGAACGGTGTGAAGCAGCTGGTGGCAGCCTGCAACACCATCACGGTGCTGGGCACAGATGTGATCCGGGGCTCCCACTCTTTTACCGTGATCGGCATGTCCAAAGCGGCGGCAGAAGTCCTGCAGGTGAGCAAAAACAAACGGGTGGGCCTCATGGCCACGGACTTTACCGTGAGCACCGGAGCGCACCGTAACGAAATACAGGCAGTGGAACCCGCGGCGGAAGTTTTCGGGGTAGGCTGCACCAAATTTGTGCCGCTGATCGAAGGCAACCGTTTCGGCAGCCCGGAGCTGCAGGCGGCGATCAGTGAATATGCAGACGCCCTGAAAGAAAAAAATGTGGATACGGTCATCCTGGGATGCACCCACTATCCCTTTGTGAAAACGTACCTGCAGGAAGCTTTCGGCCCCGATGTAACGATCATCGACCCGGCGGAAGCCACGGCCCGGCAGGCCAGGGCGGACCTGGAAGCGCAGGGGCTTCTCCGGACGGAAGGAGAAGGCCGCTGCACTGTCTGCTTTACCGGCGATGCGGCGCTGGGGAAGCGGCTGGCGGAACGGATGCTGGACCCGGCCACCTGCGAATTTAAACAGGTCACACTATGAGTTTGGAAAAGTTTTCACATTTACACAGCAAATTTGCGCTTTTTGTACGTTTTTCGTTTCAAAAGAGTGAAAAACGTGTTATAATAGTAGGTGTTACTGATAAGATTCAATTTGCCCGGAATATTGCGTACGGATTCCAAAAACAAATTAATATATAATGGCAAAATCTATAAACGATTAATCACAAAGGTGGTGAGATGTGAATGTCCATACTGGATGAAATCAAGGCGGCCGAAGCCGCTGCTGCGCAGGCGAAAAAAGACGCTGCCTTGAACAGTCGCAATCTGCTGCGGGACGCGGAGGAGGCGGCAAACCGTGAGGCAGCCGCCATGATCACCGAAGCCCGCGCCGCTGCCAAGGAGACCGTTGCCAAGGCAGAAGCAGAGGCCAAGATTAAAGCGAAAGAGCTGGTGGCAGAGCGGGCCAGAGAAGACCGCGCAGTGGCGGCAGCCGCTGAAGAAAAACTCCCCGGTGCGATCGCCTATATTGTAGAAAGGGTTGTGGTTTAGTATGCTGATTGCAATGAAAAAGACGACGCTGTTCGCGCTGAAGGAAGACCGCGACGCCATTTTACTTGCGCTGCAGAAAGACGGCAACATCATGCTCATCGCGGAGGGGGACAAGACCCAGGCGCTGGAAGGAGCGGACAAGGTGGGCGACCGGATCGCCAAGGCAAAAGATGCCTTGAAATTCGTCGACCTCCACGGGAAAAAAGATTCCATGTTCGCCTCCCGTCTCCCGGTCTCCTATGACTCCTTCCTCCATGAATCGAAGGAAGGCTCGGACCTGGCCGACCAGATCGAGGTGCTCTCCGGCAAGATCATGTCTCTCCGGAATGAAGCCTCGACCATGACAAGCCAGGTAGACGCCCTGCAGCCGTGGACGGACCTGGACATTCCGCTGGAGCAGCTGGCTCCTACGAAAAGCAGCGTCTATTTCGCGGGCTACCTGCCGGAACTGGAAAAAGACGCCTTCCTTGAGGACATCAAAGAGCTGGCGGCAGAGCCCATCGTGCTGCGTGAGGCGCCGGAAGGGCGCGCCATGCTGCTCTTCTGTCTGAACGACGACGCAGCCCGGCTCAAGCATTTCCTCAAAGCGCATGAGTTTACCGATGTAGTCTTTCCCAAGCGTACGGGACTGGCTTCGGAGATCGCCAAGGATCTCACAGAGGCCGCCCGCATGAAGAACGCCCTTGCGGACGAACTGGAAGCGGAGGCCAAGCAGATCGCCCAAAGCAAGGCGGAGCTCCAGTTATATTACGACCAGCTGACGGCCAAGGAAGAACGCCTGGCCAACGGCGGCGTGGAGACAGAAAAAACCTTTTACCTGGAAGGCTGGGTCCGGAAAGACCGCACAGCCCAGGTAGAAAAAGCCGTACGGAGCGTGACGGAGGCGTACCAGCTGGAATTCAACGACCCGGCGGAGGGAGAGATCCCGCCCACGGAGATGGAAAACAACTTCTTCGTCAAACCTTATGAATCGGTTATCGAACTGTATTCGAGGCCCCAGGCGGGCAGTATCGACCCGGATTTCCTGATGGCCCCGTTCCACTTTATCTTCTTCGGCATGATGCTCTCGGACGCAGGCTACGGTCTGGTGCTCACCATCGGACTGCTGATCGCCCTGAAGCTGGCCAAGCCCCAGGGGTTTGCCGGCAAGCTGGCCATGGTCATCCTCTTCGGCAGCATCTCTACCGTCATCTGGGGTGCCCTCTTCGGAGGCTGGTTCGGACTGGAGCTGCATCCGCTGCTCTTCGTGCCCATGAAGGAACCGCTGAAGATGCTGGCTCTCTGCTTCGGGCTGGGCATCCTGCACCTGGTCTGCGGTATGCTGCTGAAGGCCTATATGCTCATCCGTGACGGCGATGTCTTTGGAGCCTTCTGCGACGAGATCAGCTGGCTGATCATGTTCGCGGGCTTCCTCTGCGTGGCCTTTGTGCCGGGACCCATCGGCAAATATATGGCCATCGCGGGCGCCGTCATCATCGTGCTGACAGGCGGACGTGCCAAGGAGGGCTTCGTCGGGAAACTGATGGGAGGCCTGCTCAGCCTCTATAACATCAGCGGTTACATGAGCGACCTGCTCAGTTACTCCAGAATCTTCGCGCTGGGCCTGGCCACGGGCGTTATCGCCATGGTTATCAACACCATCGCGCAGATGCTGCTGGAAGCGGGACCGGTGGGAACCGTCGTGGCTGTGCTGGTGCTTCTGGGAGGCCACCTCTTCAACATCATCATCAATGTGCTGGGCGCGTTCGTACACAGCAGCCGTCTGCAGTACATCGAATTCTTCGGCAAGTTCTATGAAGCCGGCGGCAAGGCGTTCGTT
>Ga0265298_10012075_pt1 | contig 10043 bp, 9 predicted proteins | sample AusTroGonzalo_MG_3_FD_193486 | JGI IMG/M metagenome (GOLD analysis project Ga0265298, IMG submission 193486) | Bovine rumen microbial communities from tropical cattle in Woodstock, Queensland, Australia - Gonzalo_01 | ecosystem: Host-associated > Mammals > Digestive system > Stomach > Rumen ... | reverse complement strand
TGAACTTGTAAGCACCGTGAGAAGTACCGATGGAGATAGCGAGGGAGTCGCAACCAGTACGGGTAGCGAAGTCGATCACTTCTTCCGGCTTGGTGTAGTGAGATTCTTCAGCCTGGACTTCATCTTCCACACCGGCGAGCACGCCGAGTTCAGCTTCGACGGTCACGTCGTGAGCGTGGGCGTATTCAACAACCTTCTTGGTGAGGGCGATGTTGTCTTCGTACGGAAGAGCGGAACCGTCGATCATCACGGAAGAGAAACCGTTGTCGATGCAGTCCTTGCAGAGTTCGAAAGAGTCACCGTGGTCGAGGTGGAGCACGATCTGCGGATTGGCGCAGCCGAGTTCCTTGGCGTATTCAACAGCACCCTGAGCCATGTAGCGGAGGATGGTGCCGTTAGCATAGTTACGAGCACCCTTAGAGACCTGCATGATCACCGGAGACTTCTGCTTGACAGCAGCCTGCACGATAGCCTGCATCTGTTCCATGGTGTTGAAGTTGAAAGCCGGGATAGCGTAGCCACCCTTAACAGCCTTAGCAAACATTTCCTTGGTGTTAACCAAGCCGAGTTCCTTGTAAGAAACTGCCATTTGTTTTACCTCTTGATTTGATTGGCGACTTGCATCGCCGGTTTAAAAGTTACGCGCATAATTTAGCAAAATTTCGTTGCGTTGTCATGCGGAAAACTACTGCACCTTCTGCGTACGGTCCGTGATGACGAGGTCCACACGGCGGTTCTTCTGGCGACCTTCCTTGGTGGAGTTGTCGGCAATCGGCATGGTCATGCCAAGGCCCTTCGCGGTAAGGCGAGTTTGGGCGATGCCCTGTTCCACGAGGAAGTTCATCACGTTTTCGGCGCGCTGCTGAGAAAGCGTCATGTTGAATTCTTCGGAACCAGTGTTATCGGTGTTCCCTTCAATCGACACGTCAAATTGCTGATAGACCGAGAGGATACCGGCAATCTTTGCAAGGCTCGTCATGAGGTCGGTCTTCAAGGTGGCGCGACCCACGTCGAACAAGATATCGGACATCGAGAGGATAATACCGCGAGCGTCCTTGGTCACCTGAATCATCTGTGACTGGAGCGCGTTTAGCTTGTCCATAGCTTCGTTCTTGCTGGCTTCGAGCTTGTCCTTCTGGGCCTTGATGGCCTGCTTTTCAGCTTCGAGGTCAGAGACCTTGCCGCTGCGTGCTGTACCGATTTGTTCTTGGATGGCTTCAATCGTGCGGTTCGTGGCGGCGCGCTTTTCCCAATTTTCCGAAATATGATTATGAAGTGCTTGTGTTTCACCCTGGAGTTTTGCAATTTCGGCGTATTTTTTGCAGTTTTCCAGGAATGTCGGAATCAACTTGGAATCGTCATCGTCTGCATAAATCGTTTCGAGAGCGCTCAAAGTGCCAAAGCCTTCGGCAAGAGTAAGCTTTGCAGCGTAAGCGTTTGCAGGCATGTTGTTTTTTGCATCATCAAGTGCGAGACGGCACTGGTCAACGGGCGTAACAGCGGGGGCATCTCCAGCAAAGCTCAAAGAGGCCAAAGAGGCGATAGCGCCAAGAGTCAAAATTTTGATCGTTTTCATGTTTGCGGCTCCTTACTTCTTGGTTTCCTTTTCGAGAATGCTCTGGTAGAGCACTTTGCGTTCTTCGTCGGCGCGGAGCGCTTCTTCAAGTTTCTTGTCTTCGTTTTTAGCCATTTCATTTTCGGATTTGGCTATGGCGAGTCGCATGTCGAGTTCGCTCTGTTCTGCAAGAGCTTGGGCTTCTTCAATTTTTCCATCGTCCTTCAAAGCTTTTGCTTGAACTAGCTTGGAATAAGAGTTCGAAGTTATACCAGCATCGAGTTTGTTTTCATTGATAAGCGAACGAGTGGCGTCGGCTTGCCCAAGAGAACGGTTGATTCCACTTTGGCTACCCGAGCAACCAGTAAGGGCGGCGAGGGCGAGCATTAAAGAACATGCGAATATTTTAGCCTTCATTGGGGCTTCTCCTGTTTTTGATATTCCACGCCAAAACTACATTTTGGTTTATTAAAAAGTTCTTTCAATCACTCGAAAACTTTTTTTACTTGCATATAAATATGGAAAAGTGTAAATTAAGTTTGTGTATAGGAAGAGGTTCTATGAATATTTTTGTAAGAAACTCATTTTTTGCAGGACTTTTTTCCTTCCTTGTGTCCGGCGCTTTTGCCGGCAATGTTGAGTATCACCTGAACAAATCCGCAAATCCGACTCAAGACGAGCAGGAGGCTTATAAGCTCATCACGGCAGCGATGGATTCGGCGGTTTTCTTGTACAACAAGTATTCAGACCTTTCTAAGCATATTGAAGTTTATTACAACACTGGCGTTCCGACCGCAGAGGCGAGCAGTAATGGCGACTTACGTTTTGGTAAGGATCGCAATTATATGTTTGTGGGCACGGCTATGCACGAGATGGCGCATACGCTTGGCATGGGCACGACTTCGGCTTACCAGTCGATGATGAGTGGGGGAGTGTTCAAGGGCGAAAAAGCACAGGCGCTAATCAAGGAAATTGATGGTCCCGACGCTGTGCTCAAAGGCGATAGCCAGCATTTTTGGCCATATGGGCTCAATTACCGTAGCGAAGTCAAGTCCGAACAGGACCTCATCAATCACGTGAAAATCGTGAACGCGATGTATCAGGACATTTTCAAGGAAGCATTCTACAAGAATGTCAAGTTCATGTCGGCTGTAGGTCCTGACTTTAAATGCATGGGGATGACCTCGGATAACGCCTTGCAGCTGATGGATTGCAAGGAACAAGGGACTGAAATCAAGCTTTACTCTGTTGGCGACAATCCTGTTGCGTATCGTTTTGAATTCGGGAAGCGAGTGCTTGACGTGCCGAACGAATCGACTGCAGCGGGCGTTACGCTCGGAACGTACCATTGGAATGGCGGCGACCATCAGAAGTTTATTTTGGAAGGCGCTCCAGTAAACATGGTGAACGCCTTCTATCTGAAAAACCTCAAGAGTTCCCTGTATCTCGAAGCGAAGGACGGCAAGGTTGTCCAGAATCGCAAAGTCAATAGCGATGAGTTTGTGTGGCAAATGAAAGAAATTGCCGATTCGACGGACAAGCCCGTATCGATTGCCAAACGTAAGGCCGTCCAGAACAAAGATACGAATGAATCGATGTCGGCGCGGTTGTTTGATGCTTTAGGGCGTGCAGCCGGTCAGATTCGTAGCGGTTTCTCGTCGAAAATTTTAAAGAGAGATTAAAAACTTGATGGATGCCGGGGGAAATCCAGTTAAGTTTTGAAAAATGACTGGATACTTCGTGGCTATTCGCCACTCAGTATGACGATTGTAAAACAAAAAAAGACAGCCGGAGTAGCCCTGGATTCTTTGCCTTGCGAAGAATGACGATTGTAAAACAAAAAAGACCGCCGGAGTAGCGGTCTTTTTTGAAATCATTTTTTCGAGATTAGAATGCGTCAGCTGCTGCATCGCTTGCTTCGGCAACTGCTTCTGCAGTCGGAGCGACTTCTGCGATGGAAGCCTTTACTGCATCTTCAGTCACGTCGTTCACGCCCTTTTCAACCATCGTAAGCTTATGTTCCTTGAAACGGTTCATAGCGATTGTTGTAGGCTTCTGCGTGAGCTGGATGTAACCCTGCTTAGACTGATTGTTAATGAAGCGGGCTTCGTGAGCCATCATAACAACAGCACGGAAAACCGAGCCTTGACATTCTTCACTAGCATAAATATCATCAAGATAAACTCTTTGAGACTCAGCCATTAGGTACCTCGAAAAATTTTAGAAGAGGGAGAGGGATTCGAACCCTCGTTACCGTAAGGTAAACACGCTTTCCAAGCGTGCGCCTTCAACCACTCGGCCATCCCTCCATTAGGATGTGCGCCAATTATAACTTTTTATTTTTCGTTTGTCAAGGGATTTGGGCTTAAAATTCAAAAAAAAGTGAAAATTTTTAGATTTTAGGGGAAAATAAAGCCCGCGCGGAGGCGGGCTTGATAGTTGGCTTGGCTGCGAAGCCGCAATTTTAGTCCTACAACCTGTAACCTAAAACCTATAGCCTACCAAGTTCATCCCAAACGACTTGCATCAAGGGTTCCAGCGTTTTCGGCGTGAAATCGAACTTGATGTTTGCAGTTGCGAAAAGTTCAGGAATCGGACGGCTACTGCCCAGGCTTTCGGCCTTGAACAAGTCGTCAATGGCTTTTTGCGGATTCTTCTTGAAATTAGCCCACACTTGCAATGCGCCAATTTGTGCGATGCCGTATTCGATGTAATAGAACGGGCATTCAAATAAGTGCAGTTGCTTTTGCCAAAGGTTCCTGCGAACCGCTTCAAGCCCGCTGTAATCGATACCGGCGTCGTAACGGTCCATGATTTCGCTCCAGATGTCGCTGCGGTCTTCGGCGGTGTGTTCCGGGAAGTTGTACAAACGATGCTGAAAACTGTCGATGCTTGCGACCCACGGGAAAAGCCAAATCACGTCGGCGAGTTCGCCTTCGGTACTGCGGGCGATGGCTTCATGATCGTCGCCATAGAACGGCTTCAAGTTCGACATGCCGATGAGTTCCATACTCATGCTCGCGACTTCGGCAAATTCAGCTGGAACATCGCGGTATGCGACAATCGGCTGGTTCGCAAGAGCATATTGATGGAACGAATGGCCTGATTCATGCAAGAGCGTGTAAATGTCTCGGTCCGTATTGGCGGAATTCATGAAAATGAAGGGGAGGCGGCTTTCGTCAAAACCGATTTGGTATCCGCCTGGTGCTTTTCCGAGCCTAGAATCTGGATCAATCAACTTTTTCGCCTGCATTTCACGCGCCCATTTGCCAGCTTGCGAATGGATGCTTTCGAAAATGCAATCGACTTTTTCGATGAGTTCGTCACCGCTTTGGTACGGCTTGAGAGGTGGCCTGCTAAGTGGGTCAACGTCCAAATCCCAAGGACGGAGCTTTGCTAGCCCCATCTTCTGGGCGCGACGTTTGTACATTTCCTTTTGCAACGGAAGAACGAGCTTCTCGATGCTTTCATGGAACGCTTCACAATCGGCCGGGGTATAGTCAAAGCGATGTTTTGCAAGGAAAATGTAGTCTATGAAATCCTTGCAATGAGCGTTCTTTGCAATCTGCTTGCGGATTTCGAATAAATTGTCGTACGATTTGTCTAACGCTTCTTTGTCCTGGAGGCGGCGTTCCCACATGGCTCGCCAGGCGCGTTCGCGGAGGTCGCGGTCGGTCTTTTCCATGTAAGCAGCGAGCTGCTGCATAGTCTTAACTTCACCATCGAACTCAACGCTCATGCCACCAGTAATTTTCTGGTAAGCTTGAATGGCCTTATTTTCTTCGGTCTCAAGCGGAATATTTTCAGGGGAGAACAAATCCAAAGAAACTTGCACCCCCTTAAGCCATTCACCGAACTCTCCCTTGAGGGAATCCTTCGATGGATGAACCATCAACTTGCGGTTCAGCTTGTCGTCGTATTCAATCATGAGCGGTTGAATCTTTTCGACAAAGTCCGAATAAGCTTTGGCAGCCTTTTCGTCACGAGTATCGCAAGTCATGGCGACGTAACGTCTTGAACTCACTTCGCCTAAAACCGATTCCAGTTCACTCCAGTCCAAAATCCATTGACGGAGCTTTTCTGTATTTACCGGAATTTCGCGCTGCAAAAGAGCGCGATACAATTTCGAAATTTCTTTTTCATCATCCGGATTCAAATTTTCCGGAACAAAGTTGCGTTTTTTCATGTCTGTTTTTTTTAGTTAATCAATTTACCGAGCCATTTGTTCACGAGAAGATCGAACAATCTGTCGCGGACGAGGTTCTGGAGTTTTTCAACATCTTCGGGCTTCACGTCTCTCTTGATTTCAACAGATTGAGAAACGGATTCTCCACCTTCGGTAAGAGAAACATCGATAAAACCAGCGATGCCGTAGTATTGAATTTCTTTAAACTTGAAGATCTTTGCATCCAACGGGAATGCGGCGTTGAAGTGCAAGTCGTTGTCACCCGGAGCAAGCTTGATGGTGTCCTTGAGCGTAAGCGGGACTGTTACGAGCGTATCGAACTTGATATCGATCTGGAGTTTGTTGATCCACAAGGTGTCCTTGCCTGTGTTATTGGCGTTGATGTAAACGTCAAAGTTGGCGTTACCGAGATTCTTGTTGATGATGTTCTGCGACAAGTCCTTGACCAGCATGACGGCCTTCGGGTTCGGCAAGAATCCGTTCATGCCGTTATTCACGAGTTCCATAACGTCATCATAGACATCGACGTTATCGAATGTGAGGTCCTTGTATTCGAACTTGGTCTCGATGAGAATTTTGGCTGCCTGAAATTTCTTTATCAAAGAGCAACCGGTGAATGTTGCTGCCACAAGAGCCATAGCGCATGCGACAACGACAGGTAATGTAAAGCGTGAGAATTTGGTTTTCATATTATCTCCTTGTTTAACATTATTTATTATAAAAAATTTTTTTGACTTTGTTCACTTCTGTTTGAAATCTGTTAGTGTTTGTATAAGCTTCTGTATGTCAATCGGCTTTGCCAAGTGCCCATCCATGCCAGCATCAATCGCATTTTTCTTGTCTTCTTCAAAAGCATTTGCGGTCATGGCGATAATTGGAATACGCGATTTTCGACGGTCTTTCAGCATGCGGATTTTTTTTGTGGCCTCGTAACCGTTCATACGGGGCATTTGCACGTCCATCAGGATCAGTTCATAATCGCCCGGAGCTGCATTACAGACTTTTTCGACCGCAATATCGCCATCGTTTGCTGTGTCGACAACTAGGCCCTGTTCTGTCAGGATTTCTTCAGCTATTTCGCGGTTCATTTCGTTATCTTCGACGAGAAGGATTTTCATGCCCGTGAGCGGAAGCGTTGTTACCTCTTTTTGTTCTGCGGCTTTTGTCTTGGATTCGTTGTTCCACTTCATCGGAAGGGATACTGTAATTTTTGTGCCTTGCCCCTTTTGTGATTCAATAGTGATAGAACCTCCCATAAGGTCGGTCAGTTTTTTTACGATGGTCATGCCAAGGCCAGTTCCTTGGATGCGACTGACGGTGGAGGAACTTTCACGCGAGAACTCGTCATAGATGTGCTCGAGGAATTCGGGACTCATACCGATGCCTGAATCTTCAACCGTAAGAGAATAAAGCCCATAGCCTTCACGATTGCATTTTTCTTCGAGGAACGTACACATGATGTTTCCGTTTTCAGGAGTGTACTTAATGGCGTTTCCGATAATGTTTGCCGCAATCTGATTGACTCGATCGCCATCGACAATGACATTCTTGTGTTCAATGTTTAGGATGGTTGCGGTAAAGAAGATACCTTTTGTTTCTGCGTGTGTGCCGTACGTTGTAGAAATTGCCTTGATGATATTTTCGAGGTTGCAATTCTGTTCATTCAAGATAATTTTTCCAGATTCGATTCGGGACATTTCAAGAACTTGGTTTACAAGTGACAAAAGCTGCTTGCCTGCGATTTCTATTTTGTCCAAATATTTTTTAACGGTCTCATGTTCATCAATATGTTTTTTGGCCATGGCAGTAAAGCCCATTACAGCATTCATCGGCGTTCGTATGTCATGAGACATGTTGAACAAGAACGTGGTCTTGGCTTTACTGGCTTCGCGCACGGAGTTTAGTGCTTGTGATAGCTTGTGGTTTGCTTCAATTTCTTTTGATTTTTCTTCGGTTATATTTCTGAATAAAATTATTCCTTTGCATACAAGGTTATTCTTGATATCGACAGGAATGTAAACCATTGTGATGTACTCTTTGTTTCCATTGGGTTTGGTACTGCAAAATATGACGCTTGGAATTTTTTCAAGAACTTTGCGTTCCTTGATTGCTTTTTCAAAGAAGTATCTAAAGTCATCCCCATTTTGCATGTCATCGTTTGTCCTTATGAACCCTTGTTCTAGATTATCTAAAAATCCGGTTCTCGGGAATGGCATGGGTATGATAGAAAGGTCTTCGAAAGTTCCTTTTTCGGCATCGACAAAAATCATAGCTCTCGCTATTGCATTTTCGGCGTGGGCAATGTAAGCGGCCAGGCGGTTCTCTCGAGAATCGGAACGACGGATAATGAACTGGATTATCAAGAGGTAAATGATGTAGCCGACAAAAATGAAAATGAGCAACAGTTGTAGTGTACGGCCTGCTTGGATGCCCATGGAATAAAGGCTGCGGGCGGCTTCGGCAGGAAAGTTTGAATAAATGCTCAACGGCACTGTGTGGAGCGGGGCTATGTAACCTTGAATTTCTTCAGAGGCGTCATTGAACGAGAAACTTGATGGAAAACGAGTCGTGTATGCACGGATGATATTGTTTCTGTTTTCTTCGTCAAATTTGGATGTGTAAAGGAAACTTTTGAAGTTGTCGCGGGGGAGACCTTGAATCGAGGTTTGCAGGAATCTCATGGATTCTAAGGCGATGAAGCTTTTTCCTTCTGTGTTTACAATGCCGGCAGAGGCGTTTACGCCATAGACTTTGTAATCAAGAATTCTCTTAATTGAATTTTCGTCAAACGAGGATGTGAGGATGCCGATGATTTTTTCATTGACAAAAATAGGCGCATAAAATTCTACGTATCCCGGAGATGTATTTGTGGGCATCACAATGGAAATGCCGCTATAGCCCTTTATGCCTTCGATAAAATACTGCTTGCTTGTAGATTCGATTTTTTCGCCCGAAGACTTCAAGGTGACACCGTTTGTATCTGTAAAATAGAAGTGGTCGAACTGAACTCTTTTTTCGATTTCAGCAAGGAAAAAACTGTTCAGCAAACCTTGTTCGATATCGTTTGAACTGAGTTTCGCAAGCGTTTCCATTGACTTTAGCGAATTTGAAAAAATGCCATCGACTTTATTGGCGATTGCAAGTGTGATATCTTTGATGTAGTCCTTGTTGCGTGCTGTTACTGCTTTTTTGTCTTCTTCTTGAAATGTTGTAAAAGCTGCAATGACCCAATATACAACAAGAATAAGGGGAGCAAACCTTATTATGGAGTACTTTAATTGTCTTTTTTTCTTTTTTAATCTCTGAAAATTATGCACGTTGCTCCCCGTCCTTTAAACAGAAATATAAACTAAATGTTTCATTAATAATGGAAAAACGCCGAAAAATCAAAGAAAAGCCCATTTGGGTGCTATATTTGAAATTTTTTTTGAATTTTTACATCGGATGTCTTCTTTTTTACGAAAAAAATGTAGTTTTCAATTAGGTAATTATTCCAACTTGGAATATCGAAAAATCAAGGAATTTCAATGAACCGTTACGATCTAGTATTGCTTGGCCTCATTTTGGAGCACGAACGCAGTGGGTACGACATTATCACGGAAATTCGTGACAGAGAGCTCGACCGCTGGGCGAAGATTAGCACCTCGACCGTTTATAACAGACTGATTACGCTAGAAAAGAACGAATGCATTGTAGGGCATTCCGAACGTGACGGTAACCGCCCGGAACGCATGGTGTTCAACATTACTGATAAGGGTAAGGAAGTACTTCGCAAGGAAGTGCTTAAGCATTTGACTGGATTTAACGATGATCCGCGTACGCTCGGTTTTGCTTTCCTTTATGGTGCCGAGAATAAGGAAGTCATTCGCACGCTCGAAGTGCATGAACGTAGGCTGGTTCAGGAAATCGAAAATCTCGAAAAGATGATTGCCGAAGAACCGCGCCCGACCCTTTACCCGGAAGGCCCGTTCCTCAACTGCATGAGCCGCGACCACATTCTTGTGGAACTCAAGTACGTGCGTGCTGCTATCGGCATTTTGCGTGACCCGGTCCGCAGCCAGAAACTCGGCGGATACTTCTACATCAATTTCGGTAACCGTGATTTCGAAGATTTTAATCAGAAGAAAGAGGAATGAGGTGTGAGGTCGGGGCTTAAAGCCCCTTTGAGGTCGCTGCGCTTTGAGGCTTTAAGCGACGAATCTCGTTTTTCATCTTTAAGTTTTTTCTATAATTGAGCATGAAAATTTTTATGCGGTGGTGTTGTTATATAGCATTTGCTCATAGCTCACTACCTCATTGCTC
>Ga0265298_10012074_pt1 | contig 10043 bp, 2 predicted proteins | sample AusTroGonzalo_MG_3_FD_193486 | JGI IMG/M metagenome (GOLD analysis project Ga0265298, IMG submission 193486) | Bovine rumen microbial communities from tropical cattle in Woodstock, Queensland, Australia - Gonzalo_01 | ecosystem: Host-associated > Mammals > Digestive system > Stomach > Rumen ... | reverse complement strand
GAACTTAAACTGGTCGAAAACGGCAAATCCGAGTATACCATCGTTGTCCCAGACGAAGAGGATTCCCGCAACCGCGTGGGAGAGGCGGCCAGCGTTCTCCAGGATTTCGTGCTGAAAATGAGCGATGTCAAACTGCCGATTGTCAAAGAAGCGCAATTCGCGGGCGGCAAAGCCGTCTACCTGGGCAAGACACGCAAGAGCATCAATGTCGGAATCCCCTTCGATGAACTGAAGGAATGGCGCTACACCAAACGCGTCATCGACGGCGATCTGTATCTCGCAGGCTACGACGCCTCCGCAAACATCAAGGGTGACCTGGAGCACCACGACAAGGAGTATCTGGGGCAGTTCCAGGGCTTCAACATGAACGAGACCAGAGCCTACCGCGAATGGCGCGGCACGCATAAGGCCGTCCTCTCCCTGCTCGACAATGAACTTGGTGTGCGTTTTCTACTGCCGGGCGAGATGGGCATCTACATTCCGAAATTGTCAGAAATTGCTGTCCCCGATGATTTGAACTATCTGGGGCAGGCGGCCTTCCCCTACTGCAATGGCCGAGTCTATGGCGACCGCAATCTGACCATCGCCCTGAACCACAACGATGTGCCTTTCTACAAGACCTACGGCGGTCATTCCTTCCCCACCGCCGTCCCGCGCCCCTACAGAAAGACGAATCCAGAATATTTCGTGCTGGTGAACGGCAAGCGCCAACCCGACTACGGTCCTGGCGGCGCTGGGCATCTTTGCGTCTCCAATCCCGAGGTGCAGGAACTGATCATGAAGGAACTGGAACGCCAGTACGACAACGGTTTCCGCTGGGTGCAGTTGGCGCAGACCGACGGCATGGTCAAATGCGAGTGTGAAGAATGCCAGAAACTTGGCGGCGGCGACAACGGCGAACTGCTGTGGACAGTCTTCCGCAAAATCGCCGAACAGATGAAAGTCCGCCGCCCGCAACTGAAAATCGTCATCCTGGTCTACCATGACACCAAGGTACCGCCCAAATCCTTCGAAACCTTCCCCGACAACGTGATGCTGGAAATGTGCATCTGGAAAGACTATCCAGGCTTCCTGAAGACTTGGGAGAAATTCCACGACGTCCCTAAAATCGCGTACATCTATTTCTGGGGAGCCTACAACAGTTACATCCTCGACCCCTGCCGCAATCTGAAGTATCTGGCTGACAACCTCCGCATCATGAAGGAAAACAACTTCCTCTCGATTTTCAAGTGCGGCTGGGGGCAGGCCATCGGTCTGGAAGGGCCGCAGTACTATGTTTTCAGCAAATTGCTTGAAGATCCGTACCAGGACCCATACGCCCTGCTGGACGATTTCTGCAACCATGCCTACGGCAAGGCCGCGCCCGTCATGAAGCAGTTCTTCCTGGCCATCGACAAGGCCCTGACCATGCCTGACGGCGGTTCGACACTGGACGCCTTGGAAATCCGTCCGCGCCACGTCAGGCAGATGCACATGCACTCCTTCCCGCTGTACACCACCAAGTATCTTGACAACCGCCTGTGGTACGCCTCCACCCAAGACAACGATCCGCTGGTGCAGGCCCGCATCAAACTGGCCCGCCGGGAATTTGATTTCCTGAAACAGCGAACTTTCCTGTATATTCTGAGCGAAGCCTACAATGCGGCACCTTGCCCTGAGTTGCTGGCCATCCTGGAGAAGCAATTCAACAAGGCTACTGCGCTGGTCGATTCCTGGTACGATGAAAACGGCAGGATGAAGCATCAGCCAGGCTTCGATTGGCCGTTCTTGGGCGACACTCCGAAGAATGTCCTGATGTTCGGCGGCGGGGCCATGAATCCGTCATTCCCTCCAGAACTGGCCTGCGGCATAGCCCCCCTGAAAGAAGCCTTGAAAATGCCCCTGAAGCCAGAAGACTACAATTTCCCCGTCACCTGGATCCATAATGACAGGCACAAGGAAGAAATCTTCAACGGCCATGACTCGAAGAAGGGTACGGCTTCCTTCGGGAACGGCGATCTGGAAACCTCCTTCAATGCCGCCTACGACAAGGATAATCTCTATGTCTTTATCCAGGCAAAGTCCCCGAACAATCCTTCAAGCCTCAAAGCCGTCGGCCACGACGGCCAATGCCCGCTTGACGACTCCCTGGAAATCTTCCTCGATATCGAAGGCAACCGCAAGAAATACTATCACTTCCAGTTCAATCCCATCGCCGATTCCTTCGCGGAGGCACGGCGCGGATATCAGGAAGACCCCCTGCATCCTGACTTCGGCAGAGAAGACATCACCTGGAACGGCAAATGGACATACGAGGTCAAATACAATGCAGAAAAGCAGGTCTGGAACGCTCTGGTGACCATTCCGTTCAGCACGCTAGACACCAAGAGAATCTCCTATCCTGGAGCCCAGTGGAACATGAACCTTGTCCGCCATGCCCTTAAGGATGGAAAAACCACCCGTTCCTCCTGGGTGGCCCTGCCAGCCGAAACTCCCTACGACAATCCAGACACCTTCGGGAAAATCACTTTCGGCGGTTTCAGGTATTGACAGAAATATACGCGCCGCCGTCCCTAGGAAAACCGCGTGAGAGGGCGCACCTTCGTGTGCGCCCTCCCCTTTTCATCATGCCAGTTTGGCGAGGCGGATGTCCATGTTGTCGTCGAGATAGACCTTGTATTCGCTTGTTGTCCAGGCCATGTAGGAGCCTTCCTTGCTGGCCGTGGCAGCCACGCCGCCGATGGTCACGGACGCCAGCCTGTTCCAGCCCATGGTGGTGGCGTCGGTACCCTGGTAGACTGTCCAATCCGTGCCAGCCACGACAGATTCCGCCTCGTCGGCGAAGGTGAGATTGATGGTGTCGCCACGGAAATTATTCTTCACGTTATTGGCGTCGTCGTCATCGGTAATCATAACCGCCTCGGCGCCGGAGAGTTCGAAATTCCAAGCGCTGACCAGTTCGAGGTTCTGGTTGACCTGCCCCCCGCAGACATTGACAGTGGAACCGTTCCTGACCGTCACGGCATCGAAGACAGGTCCCTGGAAATTGCCCTCGAAACAGCCAGTGAAACCATCGAAGACCAGCGTCTTGGATCCGTTCACGTATGACGTCTTGTCGTATGCGTATTCGCTGTCGCCAGAAATGAAACTGCTGTCCCCGAAATGCAGGTTGTCGCCATCGCCAGTGAAGGTGACGGTGACATCCCCGCCGACGATGCCAGTGCCCATGCTCGCTCCGAAGACATTGCCGTTCAGGCAGACAGCAGCGTCGGAGCAGTCGATGGTCAGGTTGACGGCGCCTGTCAGTACGGCATTGGCGGCCTTCGCGCCAGTCTGCCCGACGTTCCCGCCGTAGACATTGCCATTGAAGGTGCCGCCGCTGATTGTCACGGTCGTGGAGGCCACGGTAGCATTCCCGCCGAAGGAGGCGGCCCCGCCGTACACCTGCCCCTGGAAAAGCCCCCCCGTGATGTTCAGCGTAGACGCCCCCTGTTCCGACGACGCACCGTCCCTCGGCGTGGAGCCGTTGCCGACCGCGCCCGTGAAGGTGCCACCGCTGATGTCCAGTTGAAGCGCCCCTGCCGTGAAGGTGCTCCCCGTGCCAGACATGTAGATGTTGGCGCCGTTGTAGACGGCACCGTGCACGCCACCGACGATTACCGTGGCGACTGTGCCGACTGCCAGCGAACCGCCGCCGTTGACCGCGCCTGCGCCGTAGACAGAATTGCTCCCGCCGTCCACATTGTCGAGCACAAGGGAAACGCCGTCCAGGCTGGCCGTGCCGCCATTGGCGTAGCCGCCGCCGTAGACGGCCTTGCTCGCTGCCTGAGTGCAGTCGCCCATGGTCAGGCTGACGGTGCCCATGGCGACCTCGTGGCCGCTTTCCGCCCGTCCGCCGCCGAAGACATTGCCGCTGATGCAGTCCTCCTGGAACTCCAAGCTGGAGCCGTCTGTGTCGGAGTTGTGCGCTCCACCGTAGAGGATGCCGTTCCAGGACAGCGATTGCATGACGATGCCCTTGCCATTGGCGAAGACCATGCTGGCGTCCTCGGATCCGATGCTCGTGTTTTCCACGCCGTTGCCCAGGAACGTCTGTTCATGGTCGAGAGTGCTGCCGCTGAACGTGCAGGTCGTACCGTCAGTCTCTTGGCTGAAGATAATAGTGCCGTCATAAGTGGCTGCGAGGTCCAAGGCCTCGTCAAGAGAAACCGTCGTATCGCATTGAATGTAGGGAATTACCTTAAGCAGCAGGGTTTCATCCTCGTTTCTGGATAGACGGTATTCCGCAACGCCGCTTTCCACGCTGCCTGCCAGACTGCTTTCCAGCGTAATCGTACCGAGGATGGCGCCGCCCGTCGTCTTGACTGTTATCGAGGAGTCGAAGTCCTGGGCATAGTCGGCCAGGGCATATTGGCCTGGTTCCTGGCTGGCCTTGACTGTCAGCGTGTAGTCGGCGTCCGAGGCACCGATGATATAGTCATAATGGTCGATTAGGGCAACATCAGCGTCCTCCTGCTCCGCCACTGTGAAGTCGATGGTTGCGCCAGCATACGCGGAAACAACCGCTCCGGAGGCAATTGAAAGAGTGCCGCCAATGATGCCCGCGTTGACATTCATGGTGCCGCCCGAATTGATTACGGTGCCCACCGCCCTGGCGCAGACATCGTTGTCGTTGAAATTGTTGCGAAGCCCCATGTCGAGGTAGCCACCATCGTGGACAACGCCGCCCGAAAGAGCCGCGCCGTTCTGGACATAGTAGTTGCCCCAGATTTGCGCGTTATGGCCTTGAACATTGGTGCCGTGGAGCCACACCGTCGCGCCTGCCTCAACAGTCAGATTGCTGTTGACCATCTGCTCGTACGCCGCACCGCCAGAGGAGGCATTGTATGGGTCGTTTATCCAAAGTTGGCCGTTGCCCAACACGGTCAGTTCGGTCAGTGTGCCACCGCTTGAGACATAGTTTTTGCTCCCAATGAGGGTAATCTCGCCACCCGTGGCGTTGAAATCGGCGACATTGGCACTTGAGAGGATTACTGTAGCGTAGGCATCCATGGTTAAGCCGTCGATGTTCATCTGTCGTGCGGCATTGGCGGCGAAGACACCGCTTCCGCCCGCATGGATGTGGATATTCTCCAGCGTTGCGCCACCGCGTCCCGCATCGGGGACAGCAATCATGCCGCCGTCGTAGACATTGACATTGCTCGCGCTCGCGCCCGACTGAATCTGTAGTGAACCACCATAGACATTGATGTTCTCGGCCAAATTGCCTCCGGCGCGGACGATGATCTGGTCGCTGGCACCGCCGCGCAGTTCGTAGTTCTTGATAATCGCGCCGCTGGCGCCGTTTTGGGCTAATGCCTGAAGATAGCCGCCCCCCTCCAACATGCCGCCATCGACGATTGCGTCGCCGTACAAATTGATGGTGCCGCCGGCGATCTTGTTTAAGTTCTTGATGATGACACCGCCCGAAATTTTGAAGACACCGCCGTTGTAGGTGACGCCGTCGATATCCGCCCCTGCGGCGATGTTCAGTGTGCCGGCGTTGACTTCGATTTCGCGAGCCGACGCACCCGACGCGATGTTGAGCGTCGCACCGCCCAAATCCAGTTTTTCGAGTTTGCCCGCCTCGGCGACATTCACCGTGCCGCCCATCGCCTCTATGTCGGAGACCGTGCCGCCGCTGGCGATATTCATAGTGCCACCTTCCATAAACGTATCGGAAGCCGTGCCGCCCTCGGAGATGTTCATAGTGCAGCCTGCTTCCACGGTCAGGCCAGTTACCTGACCGTGATGGACCGTCAATTCACCGAGGAAGTTGTCGGCTTCGCCGTTGCTGATATAGAAAGCACCATTACTATTTGTCCCCGTGACTTCCGCATACAGGAGATCAGCCTTGATAGTGCCTCCCGACTGGATTATATTCAGGGCCGTGCCGCCGCTGATGATGTTCATCGTGCCGCCGCTCATGGTCGTGTCAGACGCCGTACCACCGCTGGAGACGTTCATGACGCCGTAACTCATGGTCGTATTGGACGCCACGCCGTCTTCGTAGACGTTCATGGTGCCAGATGTGATGGTATTATCGGACGACACAAAGCCCACGGTCGTATAGTTCACCACACCACTGCCGTAAACGTTCATGGTGCCGTATGCGATGGTATTATTGGACGCAACGCCACGGTTGAAGACATCCATGACACCGGACACGCTCACTGCACTCGCCAGGCCCGCGTCATGAACAAGCATGGAACAGCCGCCCCGTAGCATTGTATTGTAGAGGACGCCGCCGCTGGCGACGACCATGGTGCCGCCGGAGTGCAATTCCATTTTCTCCGCACTTCCGCCGTTTTTGACGGTCATGATGCCGTTGTCATAATATGCGTTTACGTTACTGGCAGAGCCGCCATCGACGGTGAAGACTCCAGCCCCAGACACGGCGACGCCTAACGCAACGCCGCCGCTGGAGACGGTCATGCTGCCGAAGAGTGTCACGGTTGACGCTTTGCCGCCGTTGAGGACGTTGACCTTGCCGTTGCTGGAGACACGCAGGGAACTCGCCAGGCCGCCGCTCATGATTTCCAAGGTGCCCGCCTGCATTGTCGTGGAGTTTGCCGAGCCGCCGCACACGGTCATGGTGCCTGCGCACAAGGAGGTTCTTACCACGGTGCCGCCGACGGCCATACTGCCACCGTCCAAGGTCACGAACTGTGCTTCGCCGCCCGCTCCGACGTTCAGGGTGCCCCAATCGATAAACACGCCGCCTGATTCGTTGCTTTCGGGGACGCCCGCAACACCGCCATTGCAGACGGTCATGACGCCGCCCTCATACACTGTCGCATGCTCCACCAGACCGTTCTCAAAGACATACAGGCTATATCCCTCATATACCTCTATCTCCGAAGTCGACTCTCCGTTATCCTCAAGGGAGTTGCCGTATCCCAAATAATACCCGCTATTGACAAATGTCGCATAGCCACAGACATGGACATTTACCGTCCCTTGGAAAGGCGTCCAGTTGATGTCCGTCGCCGTGCCTCCTACCCCGACAGTCAGAGTGCCGCCCGCATTCACGGTCGTGTTTTCCACCACGCCGCCATTGCAGACGGTCATGATGCCGTTCGCATTCACGGTCGTGTTTTCCACCAGACCGTTATCAAAGACATACATGCTAAATCCGCTATCTATCCCTATATCCGAAATCGACAATCCGTTATCCGAAAGAGTGTTGCCGCTTCCCAAATAATAACCGCTATTGACAAATGTCGCGTAGCCACCGATATCGACATTTACCTTCCCTTGGAAAGGCGTCCAGCTGATGTCCGTCGCCGTGCCTCCTGCCCCGACAGTCAGACTGCCGCCTGCGTTCACAGTCGTGTTTTCCGCCACGCCGCCGTCGTATACTCTTGCCAAGCCGTTGAAGACCTCCAGGGAACTCGCCACGCCGCCGTTGTAAAGAAACAGGGTGCCCCCGTTACCTCTACTGGTATACATTGTAATGGTGTTTGCCGTGCCACCGTCCACGTACAAGATGCCTGCACTCAAGTTGGTGCTTACCACGGTGCCGCAGTTGGACATGCCGCCGTTGACCATGGTCACGCTCTGTACTTCGCCTCCTTTGCTGACGAACAGGGTGCCAAAATCGATAGACACGCTGCTCGCAACGCCTTCGACGTACATGCTGCCGTTATTCACTCTCGCATTATCCACTCTACCGCCGCTAGAGACGATCGCGATGCCGTTGTAATTTACTGTCGCATCTTTTACCAGACCGCCGTTGTTAACGGTCATGACGGCGGAGGTATGTATCGTCACACTCGAGACAACACCGCCGTTATCAACTAGCAGACTTTCTAGTCCAGGGCCAATAGTCATGGCATCGACTACTTGGCCGCTTGTCACAACGTGGTCGTAATCCGACGCAAAGCGCTGCAGGCCCTCGCCACCGTGATCCATACCGTGGACGATGTGCTCTGTCTCGTGGGCGATGACGGAGACGACGAGTTCGGCATTGGTGGCGGAGTCCAAAAACACGAAGGCCTTGTCGTCGTGGATTTGGTTGCCGACGTCGATGGTCTCGGCGAGGCCGAGGAACGCACCGTAGGGGAGGAAGGCTTCCGTGGTGCCAATGTAGACGGTGGAATATTCCCCTGTCTGGGGCAGTTCGGCAGTGAACACGACATCATCGCCAAATTGTTCATTCAATACCTTGACAATCAGGGATATGTCTGTTGACGAAAAGCCTGAGTCCTCCACGAGTACCGTGTCTAGCGCCATGTTCAGGTCACGGTTATGATACGAAGTTTCCGCGCCATCGAAATCAAGATAGACGATTTGCCTGTAGTCATCCGTACCCGACTCTGCAGAGGCCGCCGTCAGATAGTTTTCGGGAATGACAGTCTGCCTGCCACTATTGGGAATGAGTAACTCGTTCTCGCCGTACATGATATTGTCCTTGCGTTTGTAGAGTTCAAGACACGTTGGAGGCAAAAAGTGTCTTTCCGAAACGCTTATTGTCTCGTTAGGTTTGTTGTGATGTTATTATAAATACTGTAATACACATAGAAATGTTTTCAAACTGCCATGCCCTAAAATACCGTCCAAAAGCCTTGCTTGCGCGTCACCAGTTTCCGTACGTCGCATGGCAACCCTCCACCTTACGGCTGCCAAGGGTCTTGCCGCCTTACCATGACTGCCTCCGTGGATTGGCTGTCGTGGCTCATTTGACATTCAGAAGTTGATTCCAGCGTGTCGTGTAGGCAGGGGTCATAAGTTCGCGTTTCATGGCCCAGGACCTCTCGATTCCTTCGGACAGGGAGAAGAGAGTACCACGTCCAAAACGCTTGTTGATGCTATCGACTGTCTGGGAAAGGCGGGAATCGCTGGCGGGCGGGGCGAACAGTTCGCCCTGCGGATTGTCCTTCGCCTCCAGGCCGAAAAAGACGACGCCTGATTTCTTGTATCGCCGTTTGGGAAGAAACAGCCTCGGGAGATGAGGGGTTATTGCTTGGAGCATGCTGGCAGTATCGTCCAAGGCATGGGGGAACATGACGGTCGTCGAAGTGTAGCCGCCGCCGAGCACGACGGGAGCATATTCTGGGTAGTACTGGAAATAGATGTTGATACCGCGGGCGGTCTGCCGTTCGTGGCGCAGTTTTTCCGCAGCCTTGGCCGTGTAGTGGGCGACTGATTCGGCAAGTTCCGCAAATACCGTCACCGGATGCCCAAAGGAACGGGAGCAGGAGATGCTCTGGGAGAGAGCGTCGGAATCGTCGTCGGGAATGGCGGGCGTACCCTGCAATTCCAGGACAGTCCTGGTCAGGTTGACGCCAAATTCGTCACGGATGTCGCCAGGGTTGCGGGAAGCCAGTTGCCAGACATTGCGGTAGCCCCGGGTCCCCAGTTTGGGAGCCAGGCGGTGACCGATGCCCCAGACCTCGTCCAGCGGAAGTTTCTCCAGGATGGGGCGCGGGTCGGCAGGCATGACGAAAACCCCGGACGGCGTTTTCTTGCCGATATGGTTGGCGATTTTGGCCAGGGTCTTGGTGGGGGCGAAGCCGATACCCGTGGGGATTCCCAGCCACTGCAGGACGGCTTTCCTGATGGTCTTGCCGTAGTCCTCCAACTGATCATCGGGAACGGGGAAACCGCTGATGAAGGCCTCGTCGATGGAGTATTGGTTGACTTCGCTGGCGAACTCCTGCAAGGTGCTTATGACGCGTCGCGACAGGTCGGCGTACAGTTCATAATTGCTGGAGAGCAGGATGAGGCCGTAGGGCTTGACCAGGGGCTTCAACTCGAAATACGGCGTCCCCATGGCGATATTCAAAGCCTTGAACTCGTTGGAGCGGGAGACAACGCAACCGTCGTTATTGGAAAGGACGGCAACCGGACGCCCCTGTAGTTTGGGGTTGAAGACCCGCTCGCAGGAGACGAAGAAATTGTTGCCGTCCACGAGGCCGAGCATGGCAGGTCCGTCAGTTGTGGAATTGATGGATGACGGCGGTCACTACGCCGAAAATTTGGAGTTCCTCGCCTTCGCGGAAGGTCAGCACAGGATAGGCGGA
>Ga0265298_10012073_pt1 | contig 10044 bp, 9 predicted proteins | sample AusTroGonzalo_MG_3_FD_193486 | JGI IMG/M metagenome (GOLD analysis project Ga0265298, IMG submission 193486) | Bovine rumen microbial communities from tropical cattle in Woodstock, Queensland, Australia - Gonzalo_01 | ecosystem: Host-associated > Mammals > Digestive system > Stomach > Rumen ... | reverse complement strand
TGTTGTGCAAAGATAAGCAAAAGAGATGAAATAACAAAATATTATGAGAAAAAAAACATAAAATGGACAAAAAATTTGGAAGTTTCAAGGATTTTCCGTACTTTTGTCAACAGAAAGCTAAAACTTTATGATTATGATAGACGTAAAAGAAGTATTAAAAAAGAGCGAGGAGCGTATGGAGATGGCTGCCATGTTCCTCGAGGAAGAGTTGAATCGTATCCGTGCCGGTCGTGCTAATGTCGCTATTCTTGATGGCGTGCGAGTGGAGTCTTACGGCTCGAGAGTTCCATTGAATCAAGTGGCTAATGTCAGTGTGCCAGATCCCCGAACGATTGCCATTAAACCATGGGACCGTAAGGAGATCCGTAACATTGAGAAGGCTATTATGGACTCTGACGTGGGTATCACTCCCGAGAACAACGGCGAAGTCATCCGTCTGAACATCCCTATCCCGACAGAAGAGCGTCGTCGTGACCTTACTAAGCAGTGCAATAAGATTGCCGAGAAGGCAAAGGTGGAGGTGCGCAACGTGAGGGGTGACATCAAGGAGAAGCTGAAGAAGGCCATTAAAGACGGTCTTTCCGAGGATAACGAGAAGGATGCCGAGTTGGAACTTCAGAAGATCCACGACAAGTTCATCAAGAAGATCGATGAACTCATTGCCGCCAAAAACAAGGAGATTATGACGGTCTGATGAAAGGACTCGTCGTTAAGAATACAGGTAGCTGGTACACCGTCCGTCTCGACGATGGCCGGCTACTTGATTGTAAGGTAAAGGGAAACTTCCGTCTGCGGGGTATCCGTAGCACGAACCCTGTTGCTGTCGGCGATCGAGTGATGGTCGTTCCCAATCAGGAAGGAACTGCCTTTATCACAGAGATTGAGGACCGTCGCAATTACATTATCCGCAAGAGTATCAATCTCTCCAAGCAGAGCCATATCATTGCCGCTAACATCGACCAGGCTTTACTTGTCGTTACTGTGACGAGTCCGCAGACATCAACTACTTTCATCGATCGTTTCCTAGCCTCTGCTGAGGCTTATCGGGTGCCTGTGGTATTGGTCTTCAATAAGACCGACCTCCTTGATGCAGATGCCCTGCACTATCAACAAATGCTGATCACGCTTTATGAGACAGTAGGCTACGAATGTCGTCCTATTTCTGCAGAGACAGGTGATGGCGTTGAAGACCTTCGTCCGCTCTTGGAGGGTAAAATTACTTTGCTCAGTGGTAATAGTGGTGTAGGAAAGTCCACGCTGATCAACCGTCTTGTGCCAGGTGCGAACCTCCGTACGGCAGAGATTTCCGATGCTCACCAGATGGGGCAGCACACCACTACATTCTCCGAGATGATTCCGATCAATGGGGGATGGGTCATTGATACGCCCGGTATCAAAGGATTTGGCACTTTTGACATGGAACCGGAAGAACTCACTGGCTACTTCCGTGAGATATTCCGTTTCTCCAAAGACTGCCGTTTCTCAAATTGTAGACACACCCATGAGCCAGGCTGTGCCGTGCTTCAGGCTCTTGAAAACCACTACATTGCCCAAAGCCGTTACCAAAGCTATCTCTCCATGTTGAACGACAAGGAGGAAAGCAAATACCGTGAAGCTTATTGATGAGCGTCTACTTGACGACTTTCTTTCCACCAACGATATAGATGCCCTGCGGCAGGCCCTCAAGAGAGGTGCTACCCTGACGGACGATACGGCCATTCATGTCATAGACAGCATTGGGATGCTGGTCGGTGCGCGTAACGTTCAGAATGCCATTGGCAAGTACATTATAGCAAATGGGCTCAATAACGAGTTTATCGCATTTCTCAGGCATCTTTAAACTCAGCTGTTGACCCATATATTCTTTACTGGTGGTTGATGTCCCACTCGTCTCTTGTATCCACCAACCAATCAACTCTCTTCCTTTAATGGCCTTTGCTTCAATATTGATGTCAAAGTCAGGATAGAATTTTCCGTTGAAACGCTTCTCTGATAGGCTGATGTTGTTGATGAGAACCTCCTCTAATGGGTTCTCTATCTGGCCATTGTTAATGGTAAGAGGTATAGGATTCCCTACCTTGTAATAACTGCCTATTTGCTTATAAAACTCGTCAGTGCGGTACTTAAGCCAATCATTGACATGCTCCATTTCCTTTTGGTAGTCGGGATACCTGCTGATAAGAGCCCTGTGGAAGGGATATTCATACTTAATCTGCTCATACATGGGATCCCATACCTTGTGAATGCCGGCTTCATTCAGGAAATCTCCCATGTATATTGCTGCACGTTCAATGAATAGATTCTTAAATTCCTCAATCTCCATCAACTGGCGGAAAAGTAATGTATAATCAGGGTGATTGGCTCCCCACGACCAATCATCATCGTAATTGGGATTATAGAACCACCAGAATATTTTATAGTTGGCAGGAATATTATAGAGCCCCAGTGAATAATCGATGTCTTTAGCTATCCAACGCCAGCGGCCGTCGTCAGTACGTGGGCGCCATAATACGGTGTTGTTGGCAGGAAAATCGAGATTGTTGTGGTAGAGGTTTAGAATCATGTAATTGGCAAATTCCTCGCAGTCCATCCACTTCTCGTATTCTTCCATGGTGTGGCCCGCCTGATTGTAGAAGTTCTTGAATCTATTCAGATTTTTGTCGTCACCTTCCTTCAGGTTGTCCCAGTTTTCAAACATGTCGATGTCCTCAAGCCCATCAAAGTTGGTATATATATAGTCTTCGTTACTGCGTTCTCTGATGTTGAGCATACTGTAATATTCGCCGTTGATGTAGACAATGGTGGGACGCCAAGCCTGCCAGTCAATGTCAGTATGTATACCCATATGGCGTTGCACAATTGCATCACGCATAAAGAGAGAATTGAAATCGTTTCCGGCATTACGCAGCGCCAGCGACTTGAATTCTGTGAGACCAGGCTTCTGGTCAGGGAAGAACTCATGGGAGAACCTTTTTGTACCGAAACGTTTGTTAGCATAGATCATCAGGGTCTTTCTTGAATGCTCTCGAGATGTGCCTCCACCGACACGTGTTTCACCAAGCTGATTAATGATGCTATTCGTGTTTTCTCCCTCAAAATATTCAAAATTCGCGGGGCGTCGCCAGTTATGATGGTTGGTGAGGATATCGGTTTCGTTGTTGGGGAAGATTCCCACCCAGTCATTATTGAAATAGTTGTCGTCAGTGACGATAGAGACGACTGGCAACGTCAGTTTACGGGGGAACTGGATATAGGAATGGGTCGTAGAACGGGGTGATAGCCATCCGTTACAGATGAGTTTCGCCCTAATGACACTGGTTGAAGAAATCCTGATGGGAGAGGTGTATTTCCGACTGTTAGTGGATGGCTCCTCTCCGTTTGTCGTGTAGTAGATGGCTGCCCCTTCAGGACTACCTTCAGGCATTGACAGTTCCAGAACGATGGTACGGGCGTCTGTCCTGACGGATCCGGGTTCGCTGAAAATGGGCTCTCCGAGGATGTGGTCTCTGTCGCAGATTTGTCCGATATTCGATTCTCCTGGTGTCGGCAATAACTGATATCCCCAGATATCTGCCCCGTCGGTCTGACGACCATAGGCAATGTTGGGAGCTGGCTGTTTCCCCATGCCACCTACATAGTCGACAAGTGTGTCTCCCGAGAAAAGATAGACTTCACAATCTTTGCCCGAGTCCAAACGGAAATGGGTATGCAGATCATCTGCCTCTTTGTCGCAATAGATAATCTGATGGCCTCCGTATGGTATCGTCATTTTTGGGAGAGACCATGCATCATTGGGATTGGGAGTAATGCCAATCTTGTAGTTTGCGAGATCGATGGTTTCACCACTGCCGTTGTAGACCTCCACCCAGGAATCAGGGAATTCATTGAGATCATCCATAATCAAGTCGACATTCGACTGCATGAGCTCGTTGATGACGAGTTTAGGATTTTGTGCGGAAACAGTGCTGATGGCACTCAAGACCACCGTCACTGTGAACAATCTTATAAGTAGATTTCGTGTCATGCCTTACGTTTGAGGGTGCAAAGATAGTTAAATTAATTTAAAACCTAAACAGATGCAATACCTCTTTTAATACTATATATACTAATTTTTGTTATATTAACACAATGTTTACTTGATGACTTTCCTCCTGTTGACGATGTATATCCCGTGAGGAAGTCCCTCATGTGATGTAGTGCCCTGACGGATGATCCGACCGTTGAGGTCGTAGACATTGCCTTGACTGAGGTCGGGGAGGGTGGTGATGGTGCCGATGCCGTCGGGGGTGCCTACGATGGCGGTGATGGCTAGTTTGCTGCAGGCGGGCATCTCTAATGAGAGCGTACTGCCAGAGATCTCACGGGTTGTAGTAGAACCGCTCTTTGTTTCTGCGATACGCCATCCTGCGATGGGTTGTTCGTCGTTGTTGTTCTCAAGACGGATTGCGCGAGTGAAATAGAATTTGCCATCAAATGAATTCTTTGTGAGGGGGACGTCGTTGAAGGTCAGTCCGACAAGGTCTTCTTCGCCATTCTCGACGTTAATGGTCAGAGGAATGGGCGAGCCGAGATTGAACTGGCTACCGATGTGCTTGTACATCTCTGCCGTGCGCTGGGAAAGCCAGTTACGTGAACTGCGCAGTTCGTCATCATAATTGGGCCACCATGGGTTATTGTACACGGCGTCGCGGTGACGCTTCCATTCACCCATGAGCAGGTTGTACATGGGATCCCAAATGGCACGCACGCCCTTCTCGTTCAGAAAGTCGCCCATGTAGATACTGAGTCTGTCGATCATCTCGCGCTGGAAGTCGGGATCCTCCATCATGTTGCGGAAGAGACGTGTCGCCGGCTCTGTGATGGAGAAACTGATGTCGTTGTACTCTTTGCTTGTGGGGTTGTAATACTGTTTAAGGATGTTGTGGCTTGCTGCGTGGCCATAGAGTCCCAGAGCATAGTCTACGTCTTTGACAATCCAGCGCCAACGGCCGTCCTCTGTTCTCGGGCGCCACATGACGTTGTTATTGCCTGGAAAGTCTAAGTTACAGAAGTAGAGATTCATCGCCATCACGTTCATGTACTCTTCCAAGTCAATCCACTTGGCATATTCCTCGAGTGTGTGACCCTTCTCCTGGTAGAATTTGGTAAAGGCGTCATAAAAGTCCCTTGTGCCTTCTTTCAGCTCATCGTTCTCGATGAGGTCGATATCTTCCAGACCGTAGTTGGTGGCAATGTTGTTTTCGTTGCCGCGCTCACGGATGTTGAGGATGCAGTGGTAGGCGCCGTTGATGTAGATGACGGCTGGGCGCCAGGCCTGCCAGTCGATGTCGGTGTGTTCGGCCATTGTGCGCTGGCAGATGGCATCACGCATGTAAATGCCGTCGCGGTCGTTGCCGGCATTGCGGAGCACGACCGACTTGAAGTCCGTCACTCCCGGTCGCTGGTCTGGGAAGAACTCATAGTCGAGTTTCTTGGTGCCGAAGCGCTTGTGGGCATAGACGGCCATCGATTTGCGCGAGGCGTCTCTCGACCATCCTCCCGTGATGCGGGTCTCACAGAGCTGGTTCAGCCTTGAGGGTTCTTCTGTGGCGTCGAAGAGCTCAATGTTCATCGGCCGTCGCCAGTCGTGGGGATTGTCGTGATTGTTGTTGTTGGCAAAGATGCCGATCTTCGCATCGTTGAGGTATTTGTCGTCGATGACGATGCTGATGACGGGTATGGTCAGGTCTTTGTCGTGGAAGATGTACGACTCGACGGTGCTCCTTGGCGACAGCCAGCCGTTGCAGAAGAGTCGTGCACGGACGGTTGTTGACTTATTGATGGCGAAGCCGGAGCTGCCGCATTTGCTGCTGCTGGTGGTGGGCTCTGTGCCGTTGGTGGTGTAGCGTATTTCCGTACCTTCGGGTGCTCCCTCTGGCAGTGTGAGCTTGAGTCTGAATGATTTGGAGCCATTGATCACGAAGCCTTTCTGGCTGAACACAGGCTCACCGAGGATATGGTTTCCGTCACATACCTCTCCGCTATTGGCCTTGTTGGGTGTCGGCGTCAACTGGTAGCCCCATTCGTTGCTGCCGTCGGTTTGGCGTCCGTAGGCTATGTTCGGTGCCGGCTGCTTGGCCAGGTTCTCTACTTTGTCAATGATCTGGCCGTCACGGAACAGGTAGACGTTGCAGCCCTTGCCTGATTCAAGGCGGAAAGGTGTGTGTAGCTTGGTGGCCTCCTTGTCGCAGCAGACGATGACGTACTTTCCTGGGGCAATCGTCTGACTCGGCAGCTTCCAGGCTTCTCCTGCATCGGGCACCACACCGAGACTATAGTTGCTCAGGTCGATGTTGGCGCTACTTGGGTTGTAGAGCTCCACCCAGGAGTCGGGGAAATCATTCAGGTCATCCATCCAACAATCAATGTTTGATTGCATCAACTCATTGATAATCAGATGGTCGCCGCTGTTGCCAGTTTCTTCGTCGGCCAAGGCTGCTGTGTTCATCGTCAGCAGCAGGGCCATGCATACATATCCTATTTTCTTGCTCATTTTCAGGCTCGTTTCATTTTTTCGGGCGCAAAGGTACTAAGAATATCTGAAACGTGCAAGTTTAACACCATATTAATTATAAAGGCACCCCTCGCGGGATGCCTTTCACAAATACCGCAGTCAGCCGATCCGGATGTCGTAGCGCGACATGAACGAGGCACCAGGCTGCAGATGGTTCATCAACGGCTTGTCGCGGAACTCTCCCTTGAAGCCGCGCGGATCGCCGATGCCGTACCAAGGCTCGATGCAGACGAAAGGGGCCTGCTTGCCGTAAGGACTCCAAAAGGCGATGACAGGCGTGCGGAAGGTGACCGTCACCTCAGGCTCGCCATCGGTCCCTAACAGTTCGGCACGATGCAGCTGGCACTTGTGGACCTTGATGGAGTCGTTGCGCCAGGTGTTGTCGGAGAATTCCATGATGCCGTCTTCGGCCTCAATGAAGGGCACCTCGTCCATCTCGTGCGAGCCGTCGCCGTAGCTGTGGAGGGCGTCCATCGGCTCCTCGTTGTCGAGACGGATACGGCCGTACTGGTTCTCGCCGGCCTTCATGCCAGGCACGTTGAAGGCGGGGTGGCCGCCAATCTGGAAGTGTATCTCTCGCTGGTCAGTGTTGTGGACGTGCCAGATGACACCTATTGTATTATTATCAAGCACGTAGCTGACGCTGAGGGTGAAGTCGTAGGGATAGACCTTCTTCGTGTCTTCCGACGATTCGAGGGCGAAGGTCACCTTACGCTCATTTTGGGCGATGAGCGTAAACTTGGCATCGCGGGCAAAACCGTGGCGGGGCAGATGATACTCCTGACCGTCGACACGATAGGTCTCGTCGTTGACGCTGCACACGATGGGGAAGAGGATGGGCGAGCGGCGAGGCCAGAACTTGGGATCGCCCTGCCACAGATATTCCTTACCATTGGCATCCTTGATGCTCTGGAGCTCGGCTCCTTTCTCCGATACGACGACGGAGAGCTGTTCGTTTCGTAATTCTACCATATAATTGTCTTGATTTTGTTATTAATGCAGTAGCTGAAGCCACTGGACGATGTCGTTCAGCACTTCTTCGGAAATGGTTTCCTCGATGTCACCGTACTCGGTGGGGAGGCCTGTGGTGCAGTGCTGGAAGAGGTGATTCAACCCAGGATACTCCTTGAAGAGGTTTTTCTTTGATTTAGGAAGGAGTTGCTTAATGGCCGTCAGGTTCTGTGAAGAGATGACTTGGGTGTCGTGGTCGCCATTAAGGGCAAAGACAGGGCAACGGGTTTTGCCGATGTTGTCAGATGGATCATAATCAAAGAACCACTGATACCAACGTAATTTCTGGAACTGCGGGTCTTGTCGTATTTTCTTGGCCGTCATCTTGACTGTCAGTTTGGGATCAATCCCTGAGAGTTCCATGATGCGGTTACTCTGTACAGCCGAGAGCGTGTCGCCCTTGACGCCAGGACCTGCCAGCGAGACGATGAAGTCCGTCTTTTTCTGTGCGCCGAGCAGGAAAGCGATCAGTCCGCCTTCGCTATGACCTAAAATGCCGACTTTGGAGAAAGCTTTCTTGCTACGAAGGAAATCAAGGCCTGCTTCAGCATCGCGGGCAAAATCCTCTGATGTGGCATTCTGCAAATCGCCTCCTGTGGACTTCCCTGTAGCTCGATCGTCGTAACGGAGTGAGGCTATACCCTGACGGGCCAGATGGTCGGCAATAACCAGGAAGGGCTTGTGCATAAAGATCTCTTCGTCGCGATTCTCCTGTCCGCTTCCTGTGACGAATAGCACAACCATTGGTTTCTTTTTCGCATTTTTGTCATACCCTATAGGCCAGGTCAGCGTGCCGGCAAGTGTGGCGCCGTCTTTCTCGTTCTTAAATGTCACCTCTTCTGTCTCGTATGGAAAAGGTGGCTTTGGCTCCTGAGGGCGTTTTACCTCTGGGATGCCTTTCGTCATGACAAGTGGAAACGTCATGCCGCTCTGCGAGAAAGTACCATCGAGTTTCCCGTCTTTCAGCTTGGCGCGATAAGTGGCGCCAATCATTTCAACTTTTACGGCTACAGAGTCGTCAGAAAGATATTCCTTATTTGCGGGAATGCCTTTGGCGCCTTGGTCAGGACTGTCTAATGAAGCCTTTACAATACCATCGGCTTGTTCCAAATGGAGCACGATGGTCAGCGACATGCTTCCCACTTTGAGCTTGCCTGACCATGAGCCAAGTAGGGCGGTTGTTGGTTGTATTTGTGCCTGGCAAGTTAATGCAACGAATGCCAACAGCAACAATAAGTATTTCTTCATAATCACTTTGCTTTGCGGATAAGGATAGATGAAACAATGGCAGTTGATACTACCGTGATGCCTAATGCTGCATGTATGATGGGGTTATCTGGAGAAATGGCGACCATCAGCAGACAGAACAATGCCAGCTCTACAGCCAGGATTCGTGTTGTCCTGATAGCTATTTCAACCTGACGGATATTCTTAGGTTCCTGTCCCAGATTGATGTTTTTGGGAGAATAGGCAACGAGCAAAAGTATGATAGAAACCACACTGATGATGATAATGGCCATTTGATCGCCACGCATACTCGAGATGTTGAAAAACTTCGTAGCGATAGCTACTGCCCACATCACAACAAGAATGATTGCCGTAATGACTTCGAAAATAGTGCCCTCGAGCGTGCGATGCACCTTGACAGACTTCAAATCAAAAGAATTATTCTGTTCCATTTTTCTTGTTTTATGTCACGTTCATGACTCCTGATACAAACAGCACTACCACTATGGCCAAGAGCATCATTTGTATGGCCATGATGATCATTAATGCTTTTTTCCTGTTCATTGATTTTCTTCTTCGTTTGGGGTTTGACGTTTCTTTTTGGGCAGCCGCTTGGCTTTGCGCAGGGCCTCGGTGATGATCCACTGCAGCTGGCCGTTGGAGCTGCGGAACTCATCCGCAGCCCAGGCCTCAATAGCGTTCATCGTCTCAGCGTCGACGCGGAGGATAAAGCTCTTGGTGTTCTTCTCTGCCATAGATTAATGGTTCAGCGTTCCTGTGTTCACTACCGGCTGAGCGGAGTCGTCGCCACAGAGCACAACGAGCAGGTTGCTGACCATAGCAGCCTTCTTGTCGTCGTCGAGGTCAACGATGTTCTCTGTCGATAGCTTGTCGAGGGCCATCTTCACCATTGAGACAGCACCCTCCACGATCTTCTCACGGGCAGTGATGATGGCCGATGCCTGCTGGCGACGCAGCATAACGGCTGCAATCTCTGGGGCGTAAGCCAAATAGTTGATGCGAGCTTCCACAACCTCGATACCAGCCAGGGCCAGACGCTCGTCGAGCTTCTGCTCCAGTTGCTCGTTGATCTCGTCGGCACTGGAACGTAACGTAGGCTCTCCTGCCTTTGTGTCCTCATCGTCGTAAGCATATTGTCCGGCCACCTGGCGGAGGGCTGCATCGCTCTGCACACGGACGAAGTTCTCCAGCGCGTTCATCAGTCCCTTGGTGTCTGAACCCACAGTGTTGGG
>Ga0265298_10012072_pt1 | contig 10044 bp, 9 predicted proteins | sample AusTroGonzalo_MG_3_FD_193486 | JGI IMG/M metagenome (GOLD analysis project Ga0265298, IMG submission 193486) | Bovine rumen microbial communities from tropical cattle in Woodstock, Queensland, Australia - Gonzalo_01 | ecosystem: Host-associated > Mammals > Digestive system > Stomach > Rumen ... | reverse complement strand
ACGATTACATTATTTTGAATAAAAAACTTGAGCATAATCTGAGCGACTGTTTTATTATATTTTTCAGCAATTTCATTTAAAACTTCATTTTCAAATAGTCCGAATCTTCATGCTCATAATGGACTTCGTGATTCATGAATACAATCATATTTTTCCAAAAATTCATGCATTTTCCATTGTTGCCACATAACGTGAGTTTCAATCTGATTTATAACTGGTTTAATTTCACAGTTTTTGTATATTTCTAAAAATAAATCTTCATTGAAATTTGATAATCCAATAGCTCTGCATTTTCACTGTTTATAAGCTGTTTCTAGTGCATTATAAATGCTGAGATTATCTCATTTTGGCCAATGAATTAAAATCAAATCAAAATAATCATATCAGAATTTTTGTAATGATATATCGATTCATTTTAATGTATTTTCATAACCTTTGGTTATTAGTTTCGTAGTTACGAAAAAATCTTTTCTATCTATTCATGAAGCTCTAATTGCTTGTCAGACTCATCTTTCATTCTCGTAATATTGTGCTGTGTCTATGTGTCTATATCCAATTTTTATTGCATTCAAAACGGTTTCTTTAGCTTCATTTTGAGGTACTTTATAAACTCAAAATCAGAGTATAGGTATCTGTACTGAATTATTTAACGTTATGTATTCCATATTTCAGATTTATTTAAAATCTACTTATAAATTCATAAGCGCAATGAAGAATGCGATTTGTCATCATACAACCAAAATTACGATAAGAATTACCCAAAAAATTCATAGTTTTTTGTTTATCTTGATATCGTTGTCATTCTCATTCATAAGTTATGGTTTTTGTGGAGATAAATCTATATTATTGTAATCAGAATTTTTTTCTTAAGTACTTCGCTAATTCTTCATATTTTTTTTGTTCTTCGTATCATGCAAACTTCCATGAATAACTGAGCATATCTACTACACTTTGGTATGTCTTTTTGATGTGATCTGGGTCTAATCTTCTGGCTTCTGGGAAATCTGTTCTTAAAATTTTGGCATAATTAGCACTCATTTCTTGATATTTTGGAGGTAGATCTCATCGTGTAGTTGTGAGTGCTGCAATTACGGTATTTACTGCTCTTAAAGTGCGAGCTTTTTCAATCGCTTCTTTATTACTCAATCTTTCATAATTTTTTTTGGCTGTGGCTTTGCTGTAATCTTTTGTAAATAAACTTAATTTTCATACTCATTTGAAATGATCTTTCCAATATTTGTCTATTTTACAGATATTAACTTTTTTTCATGATGCGTTTATCATTTCATTATTTCACATATAGAAACCTACATGAGTAATCTCATTTTCTGTTTCGTAAGTATTTTTATAGAAAATTAGATCTCAAATTTCGGCTTTTGATAAATCTTCATGCATGTTCCCAGTAGATGAAAATTGTTCTCCTTGCATCGCAGAATTTCTTTCCACAGTTATTCATACATTTTGTAAAACAACTTGTACAAATCTACTGCAATCAGTTGGATCTCATGGCAAATCTCCATTTCATCCAAATTGATATGGACTATCTAAAAATAATTTTGCAATTTTTATAATTAAATCACGATCTTCAGCTGTTATAGTTTTTGCCATATGAAATTTTTGTTAAACAAAATAAATCTGATAATTAAACAATATTTGTATTAGATAAAATTTCAAGCTACAATTTGCAGTTAAGCTACAAAATATTTGAAATAAATAGATAATTCGTTATAATACAGTTGTCATTTAGCCAGCTATGATTTTCTTAGTTTGCTAATTCTGATATGTTCATAATACGCTGACTTTTGTTGTGATAACAGGGGTCAGCTTTTTTAAAAAAAGGTTCCCTGAATTCAGGGAACCAAGTACACCGCTGTGTATGGATTACTAACCTAAATATATACGAAAAACACGTATGTTATATTACTAACATAAAAAATATATTCAATAGATTATTTCTCTGCATTTAATGCTATTCAAAGAGCTCAAGCTGATAACAAAATTAGATAAATTAATAATACAGTTTCCATTCATTGATAATTTATATGAAGTAGGGTAGGTAATGCTCAGATTAATAATCACATACATAAAAGTCAGAATGAAAATCATGGTTTATCAGGTACGACTTTAACCATACCTACAAGTGCGATAGACATAGTAATATTGAACAAGAATATTCCTATAAATCAGCAAACTGGACACATTTTTCAAAGCAATAAAAATGGTAAAGATAATAAAAGCGAACCAACTCAAATTTTTAACCATCACCATTTATCTGCAATTATTCCACCAAACGCTTTTCATAAGGCTAAACAAACTACAAAACTGATTGAAATTAATACTCATGTTTTCCAGCTATAACTAGCTAAGAATCCTACGGATGAACGAATAATTATACATATAGTAAAAAGCAAGATAATTATCATCACAGGTAATTTCCACTCACGTTTTTTCATACTTTCTTTTTTTACTTGTTCTTTTATTTTTTTGTATGGTAAGAAATTTTTTGAACTTCGAATCATAGTAATCAGTCATATTCAAAGTAATACTAGTCATTCTCGACAATGGAAATTTCAAGCTTTTCATAATATAGCTCAAATGGCTAATCCAATTGCTCACGGAGCAACGAAGATTCATGGTTCTCTAGCTTTTCATGGATTGAGTGCTAAAGTCAAAATTCATCATCAAATATGGAAACATGCATTTCAGATTCATAGAAAAATGATTGATAATATTGGATATGTTGCAAATATACAAATTCAAATTCATACTAATACACATCCGATATATGAAATACTTTTGGAATATTCAGTTTTATCTGCAAAAATTCATAAGAATAATTGTAGTCCAAAAGCTAAAATATTATATAATAAAACTCATTGAATAAAAGTTTCAGTAGAAAGTAAATCTAAATTCCATATTGAAAAAACGGTGGCGGCACAGCAGAAATCTACCACCATATGAGAGAAACTTCGAGATGAGAGTATTGTAATGTATCTATATTTTGAAAGCATAAAGTAATTCTTTGAAATAAATCATATACTGAATATCTAATTGCATAAAAAAATCAAAACATTATATACGAGGTGTATTTTATTTTTAATCAATAAAATGATTAAAAAAATCTGTCTTTGCTTACTATCACTATTTGTAATTTTGTTTATATGAGTAAGTTTTGCAGATATTATTCAACCTTGATATCATAGAGTTGAACATTGTGTTTTAATTAAAAATACGATAGTTTGAAAATATAAAGTAGTAATCGATTATCCATCAATTTATAATCCTAAACCAAATGAATGTTTAGCATGGGATTATAAAAAACGAGATTCGAATATTTATCTATTACCTTTTCGATTGCCATCTTCCTCTGTATTATCATGAAAGTGAATAAAAATTTGAAACTTATATGCCTGAAACCTAAATATAAAAAATTGAGATAATAGAGATTTTATCCTTGAAGAATATGAAATTCTTAAAATTGATTGAGAGTATAAGTTAGTACTGCAAAATGAATGAAATATAAATAAATCCGTTTGGAATTTCTTTTTGGCATTGATTGTTACTGTCATAATAGAAACTCTGGCTTTGTTTATTATTGCTAAAAATTGTTGGAAGTCTTGGACTTTTAAAAATCGAAAATTATGTGTTGTGTGAATTTTAGCATCAAGTGTAACACTCCCATTACTACGATTTATATTGCCAATGTTTTTTAAATTTTATCTAGTTTATGTGATTTTTTGAGAAATTTTTGTGATGATTATCGAAACATTTATTATAAAATATTCATTAAAAATTGAACGAAAAATGGCAATATTTGCAAGTGTTGTATGTAATTTATCTTCATTCCTTATTTGATTATTTATATTTTAATATAATGTAACTATGAAAAAAATCTGGCTTTTCTTTCTTTCATCTTTTGCAATCAGCTTATTTTGATTGGCTTTTGCTGATGTAATTGAACCTAATACACATTATGTGGATAGATGTGTAAAATTTCAAAATGTAGAAATCGATAACTACAGAGTTATTGTAGAAAATTATGGTCCGATGACTGATGAAATATATGAACCACAATCAGATCAATGTTTGGAGTGATATTATAAGTTTGCTGATTCTACACAATATTTATTGGATAAATCAATAGATCTCGAGGAGATTACGCATGAAAATATTCAGAATAAAGCTATTAAAATATGAGATTTGAGGGCAATTTGAAGATATGTAGATGATTCAAATCCATTATCGAGTGAAAGTTTTACATATAGAATAACTAAAAATTGAAATAGTTATAAATTAGAGGAATCTGATACTGAAAGAGTAGAATCATTTGAAAATAATGAAATTATTTTAGATGAACAAGATATAATACCATTGGATGATGAATATGTGGAAAATGAAACGAATTATACATTAGAAATTGTGGAAACTGAACAAGGAATAGAATTAGCAAGTGCGGATAGACTCATAAAATTCTGAATTGCATGGATTATAACAATTTTAATTGAAACGATAGTTCTTTTCGCTATTGCAAAACTATTCCGAAAAGAAGATCAGATTTCTAATTGAAGACTTCTTTTAATTTGAATTTTAGCATCGACTATAACTATTCCATTATTACGATTCGTTCTTCCACTGTTCGTTACTGATGAAATAATTTATATGGTTGTTTGAGAATTGGCAGTAAGTTTGGTAGAAATATTTATCATAAAGTATTGATTAAAAATTTCACGATGAAAGGCAGTATTAGCGAGTGTTATTTGTAATTTATGTTCATTTCTTTTCTGATTATTAGTTTTCTAATTGACTTTTTTACTCATTTTACTATAAGTAGAAAACATTTAATTCCAAAACAAAAAAGAAATGAATATTAAAGAATTTTTAGAGAAGTTTAAAAGCTTCACAGTACAAGATTTCGAGCATTTGACTTACGCAATGATTAAGCCAGATGCAGTTGTAGCAAAGGAGGAAATCCTCCAGGATATCGAGCGTAGAGGATTCAAGATTCTCTTTCAGCAGGAGTACCAGCTCTCACAGGAACTTGCGAAGAATTTCTATTCTGAACATGCAGGAAAAGGATTCTATGACCGTCTCGTGGCTCAGATGACTGCTGGACCTGTCGTAGTTCTTATCCTTGAAAAGGATGGAGATGTTCCATGCTTCCAAGTGTGGAGAGGAACGCTCGGTGCGACTAATCCTGAGAATGCAACAGAGGGAACTTTGAGACATTTCTACACTCAGAAACTTTTCGGAGGACCTGAGATGTATGCTCAAGAGAAGGCTACGAACTGCTTCCACGGAGCAGATTCTGTGGCATCAGTTATCAGGGAATCAAACTTGGTTCTCTACGATATCGCAATGAATTCTTAAGGCAAATCAATTACTTAAAGGGGCAGGTTTTTTATCTGCTCTTTTTTGATTTTCATTTGAAAAAAAAATAAGGAATTGTACAATGAATAAATATTTATTTTCGTGATAAACGATGTTTCATTACTTCCAGTGAAAAGTAGAAAAAAAAGGCTGAATCACATTATTGATTCATGACTTTATCGGAATTCAGGTTTCTTATGCATGAAGAAAATCTGAGTGAGATTTCTATCTTTTCCCAGTTTATGACGAAAATAAAAGAACAGTTCAATATTTTGCATTTGATACGTTGGAGCAGAAACAGATTTTTGAGCAATTCTTAAAGGTAAATGGAATCTGAAGTAAAACAGCATTTCAACTAGCTCAAACTCCACAGGAAGAACTTTCAAATGCGGTCAAGAATATGGATGTGAAATTCTTTCAATCCATTCCGTGAGTATGACCAAAGTGAGCAAAGAAAATCTTACTTGAACTCAAAGATTCACTTAATGCCAACGAATTATCTTCTCTAGATGTGGATCAGAAATTATTCAAAGATATTGTAAAATCTATGCGTTGATTAGGATATGAAGCGGAGAGTGTGAAGAGAGTTTTGCTTACGTACAAAGAGCCAATCATCAAAGAAAAAATGCCAGAAATTATCAAACGAATTATATCACAACTTTAGAAATCAGATTATTCTCATATGTTCAAACTTAAAACAATACTAAATTTATACTGAACCAAAATAAAATACGCATTGTGAGTAGCTTTTTTCGTTGCGATGATTTTTGCGATTAGAACGTATGTAAACTATTTGAACGTTGTAGAAGAAATCAACAAAGTGGATGCGAGAACTGCATCAGTTCAGAATGAAATGGATTACGCTCAGAATTTTCAGAAAAAATATTTAGCTTCAGATTATGGATATTTCTTTCTTGCGCATGATAATTCAATGATATTTGATGGAGAGGAGATTATTCTTTTTAAATCTTCTGAAGATGTAGTGGAAACGTGATTTAATACAGATTTAACTCATATTCCATATCGTCCAACAGAGGAAGAGCAGAGAAAAATGATGGAACCAATGAAAGCTTGGAATTTATACCTAAGCGAGACTTGGGATAAGATAAAATAAAAATTTATAACTACGTAAAAAATATAATGCTGACTACATTATCAATATTCTGGATACTAAATGTATTTTATCAAGTAATATCTACATTTTTTGTTTATGGAATTCATTTATGTGAATCGTCATACCCAGCATTAATACGTGAGTGAATATGGTTATTATTCCTATTCGTAGTTTTGATTTTGTGATTCAAAAAATTCAAGCCATACTGGAAACATTGGAAAAAAACATGGATAGCATTTATAATCTTGATTGTGGTTTCAGTATTATTTTCTCTTTTGAAAGATGCAACGTGGAGTAATATGTTCATAGGAATCAAATACTGATTCCGATGGATATTTATTCTAATTTCTGCGAGTTTTCTATGATATGTAATTTCAGAAAAATGGCAAAAATCTAAATTGATTCAAATCTTCCCACGAGTTTTAGTTTGAATCGTTTGAGCATGATTCTTGTGGCAATGAGCTAAATTATTACGACCAGACTTTTTCTATTCTTTGGGATATGGATGATTAAATGATTATACACAAGGAGAAAATCCACCAATATATTATCTTACTTGATTTCAATGAACTTTACGCCGACAATGATTCTTCTCATGACCAAATAATTACTGATATTTCTTGGTAGCATTTCTACCATTCGTTTGGTGGTTCTTCACGAATAAAATCAAGAAAAAAGAAGATACGGTTCTATCAGTTCTTGCCTTAGTAGTACGAATGGCATGAATGGTAGCTACACTTTCACGTGCAGTTTTAGTTTGAATGGTCGTAGTTTTTGTAGCTCTATATTGGAATCAGTTGAAATCTAAAAAGAGATGGTTGCTCCGATGAGGAATCTGACTTTTAATTGCTTTGGCTGTATTATCAGTACTCAAACGAGAATCAACAGTTGGACACATAACAAGTAAATTATCCACAATTCCAGAAGTGATTTCTCAGCCATTATGACATGGACTTGGAAGTTCAGGACCAGCAGTTCATTACGAATGAAAATATCTCCCAGAAAATTATTTCTTACAAATAATGCTTGATATCTGAACTATCTGATTCTTATTCCGAACATTCGCGATATTATGTTTGCTCTTAATTCAGTATAAAGTGATAGGAATCAGAAAATGAAAACTGACTAACGAGGAGGAATATCAGCTTCAAGTTTTGTATAAATTACAAATGTGATTTTTCGCTTTATTTGTAATGTGATTATTCTTACACGTATTTGAAGATAGTATGGTAAATTATTTATTCTTTACGATATATGGAATAGTTTTGTGAAGCTTGAGTACAAAGTTGAAAAAGGATTTAACATGGAAAGAAGTTTTGGAACAGAATAAAGATATTCGTTAAAAATTTAGAATTAAAAAAGCTCTCCAAATGGAGAGCTTAATTTTTAAGTTGATTTATTCATTTAATTTATCCTCAGTTGGTATACGATAAAATTCATAATAATCAGGGTTATCATTCCATTGTTTTTCATTAAACCAAATTTTATATTCTCCAGATTTAAGATTTTCAATTAATGCTTGTTTATGCCATAAATTCCAACCTATTCTTATATTGTATGATTGTAATCTTGGTAACAAAGCTTCAGCTTCAAGTACTCATCATATATTATACACGGAATATCTTAACTTTTCGAAAATAGTATCCCAAAGATTATCTCATCACTCAGAATCGTTATTATAAAGTAAACTATAAGCATATAGCATCAAACGTTTTGTATCTTTTTTAGAGTAAATAGGATATAGAGTTAAAATTCAAGAATAGTCTTCTTTAAGTTCTGTTTCCCTTAATTCGTTCCACATGACATATTCTCATTTTGCCATTTCATGAATGATATCATCTTTATTTCGCATATTTTCTTCATAAAATTTAGCTAATCTTAATCTTAAATCTTCAGGGAAAATTTGCATTGTTGAGTTTATTGTATCATCTACATAATCTTGTAAAACTGCCGATATAAGTACAGAAATCATACTTCAGATATGATTAAGAATATCAACACTTTTATAATTTAATTTAATGATATAATCTACCATATCCCAATCTCATTTATCTGTATAATAAATCAATAAAATCATGCTACTACGTGTATATCATTGAAGAAATTGTGGAAGTAATTGAAGAATTTTATCGTTAGGTAAATAGTAATCCATAGAAAGAACCTTGTCTAATTCTTGTAAATCAGATTTTATTTCATCTTCATTAGCATCTATGTATTCCCTAACAGTAACATTTTCATCTTCAAGTTCTGGTAAGTAACTATCTAAAAATCTAGTTAAAGTATTTTTGTTTCGAGACCAAGTTCCACAATAAGCATTATCTCAACTATAAATTAGAATACATTCATCTTGATTATATTCCCATCAGATTTTACTGTTTTTGTAAAAAATATTGTTTTGGTATGCAATTACAGAAAAATATGCTTTTTCTATATTATGCCATAAATCACTATTAGTTCGTGATTCATCTAGCTTTTTTAATTGAATTAAAGCGTCTTCATTATCTGGAAGTGGAGTTTGATGTTCGCTACGTTGAAATATTGATTCATCTATTTCAGGAATCTTTGAATATTGGATTTTACCATAAATAATATCGACTATCAATAAAAATAGGGCAAATAATATCAAATAAATAAAGAAACGACCAATTATTCTCCAGAAACTCCTTTTTGGTTTTTCTAAACTAATATTTTGATTCTCCATTTCTATGATTTTAATAGAATAAAATACCTTATATATTATATACTAATTTTTATTTTTATCAAATTGTATAATACTTTATAAAAAAGGACTCTTTTTCAAGAATCCTTTTTATAATCTTTAATTAGCTTCTAATACTGAATTAATCAATTCTCCTTCAATATCATTCTGAATATATCTTTCCACAGGTCTTGCTCCATATTGTGGGTCGTAAATCTTTTCAATGATATCTTTCACTTGTTTAGCTGTGAATTTAGGTAATTTGATTCATTCTTTTCATTTCCATGCTTCCAAGAATGTAGCTAATTGCATATTGAATATAGATTTCAAATCGTCTTTGCTCAAAGGTTTGAATACAACTTTATAATCAATTCTGTTTAATAATTCAGGAGTTAAAGAATTTTTAAGCTGGTCTGTAACTCTGTCTTTAACCAATTCAAAGTCTTTTTTGTTCATTTCCTTTTCATCTCCAGTAGCGAATCAAATGCTTACTTGTTTCTTACTAAATTCTTCACTTCCGATATTAGATGTCATGATTATGATAGTAGATTTGAAGTCAATCAGTCTTCATTTGCTATCTTTTAGTTGTCATTCGTCTAATATCTGTAATAAGATATTTAATACATCAGGTGAAGCCTTTTCAATTTCGTCAAATAAGATTACTGAATAAGGTTTTCTTCTAACAGCTTCTGTTAATCCTCCTCATTCTTCAAATCCCACATATCCAGCAGGAGAACCGATTAATTTACTTACAGAGAATTTTTCCATAAATTCAGACATATCAAATCTAATCATGGCACTTTCGTCTCCGAAGTAATCTTTCGCAATAAGTTTTGCTAAGTATGTTTTACCTACTCATGAAGGT
>Ga0265298_10012070_pt1 | contig 10045 bp, 8 predicted proteins | sample AusTroGonzalo_MG_3_FD_193486 | JGI IMG/M metagenome (GOLD analysis project Ga0265298, IMG submission 193486) | Bovine rumen microbial communities from tropical cattle in Woodstock, Queensland, Australia - Gonzalo_01 | ecosystem: Host-associated > Mammals > Digestive system > Stomach > Rumen ... | reverse complement strand
TTACTGGTCATGTCGAATATGCCATAGAAGGTTACGAAGTTAATGCCTTGAGATATCTTACCAAGCCCGTTCAGGTCGATAAGCTCAAGGAAGTGCTGAATTTTGTGAATACACGCAATGCTTCTCAGAGACAGCTCATCGTGAAAGAAGAGGGTGACGAGCTAGTCATCAATCTCGCGGATATCATTTATTTCGAAGCGCAAAACCAGAATGTGAAGATATTCACGGTCAAAGGCGATCATACGGTGAGATATAATATCGGCGATTTTGAGGAACAGCTTAAGGAAGACGGATTCTTCAGAACGCACAGGGGTTATCTCGTATCACTTGCCAGGGTCAAGAAGCTCGTTAAGTGTGATGTCATTCTTGATTCGGGGAGCGGAGACGTTGCGGTTCCGGTAAGCCGAAGCAATACAAAGCCCCTTAAGGAAGCTTTATATTCATATGTTGAAGGGCAGGCGTTCTGATCATGGATGGTGAGACAATCTTAAGCGTATGCGCAACGGCACTTTCCGTAGTGACATTTATCATGTCGATGCTCATCATCGCAATGATATCAGCCTGTTTTCTTGGCAGGAATATCAAGATCAACCGTAAAGTCGTGTTCGCTGCATGCGGTATCATCCTGCTGCAGATCGTATTTTCGGTTTTGAACCTTCTTTACAGCAAGAGTTTTGAAGACTATATATCCTCGCTGCTATCGCCTTATGTCGAAGATCCTGAGAGTTTGGAGGTTCTTCCGGCTATCGCTGATCTCATTATCACTTTTGCCGTGAATGTCGTATCGTTCATATATGCTTTTGTTTTCTATCTTACGGCGTACAAGGAGCGCAGGTTCCTTCGTGCGTTGGAAGCAACAGTCTGTCTTTATTTCTATTATTACTATCTGCAGAGCATAGTTGAGATGTCGATCGTATACCTTAGCGGCGGCGATCTTGTTAAGGTAGCGAACATTATGGACCCGGCTTACAATATGTTCTTATATACTGTCGTAATAGTTGATCTTATCATTACCGGACTTTTATGCTGTTTCCTGTATTTCGGGTATTACAAGAAGAACCGCTTTTATGTCATCCGTGTCAGGAACAGGGTCCTGTTTATCATATGGATGATCGTTTTCTCGTTCCTGTCGCAGATCCCGTTCTATGGCGGCGAAGACGTAGATCTCAGGTATCAGATCCTTTCCTTTATCTTTGGTCTGTTTGTTCCGTTATTGGGAGGGTTTGCCCCGTTCCTGCTCGTAATGACCGCTGTCGAGAAATCACTTAAGGATAAGACAGAATATCAGGATAACTATCTTAAAGCGCAGCTCGAGTACATCGAACAGTACAAGCGCAAGCAGGAGGAGACAAGAGCTTTCAGGCACGACATAATCAACAATCTGTCTCTTGCTTCAATGATGCTCGATGAAGACAGGGTAGATGATGCTGATGCCCATATCAAGGACCTATTAGGTAACATCAAGGCTCTCTCTCCTGAATTCGTGACGGGCGATGAGATGCTCGATCTCATAGTCTCGATGAAGGCGGACAGGATGAACGAACTCGGTATCAGATTCACTTGTGACGGTGTCATTGACGGAGGCCTTGCAATGAAGCCTACCGACATGTGCAGTGTGTTCGCTAACGCGCTCGATAACGCCATTGAAGCTTCCCAGAAGAGTGAAGACCCGTTTGTCGCTCTCGACATCAAGCGCACGTCCAAGTTCTTTGTAATCAAGATCTCCAACTCCGTCCAATCGAAAGTGGACGTCAACATGCTCCTTGCCACGACAGGTTATACGTCCAAGAAGGATTCAGAACATCACGGATTCGGCTTCAGGAACATTGAGACAACCGTTGAGAAATATAACGGCATCCTCAAGGCATCTTCTGATGATAATGTTTTCGAATTGTCCGTCATGATGTCGAGATGACATTTCGCGACGGATTTTTTACCATTCACAACATATCCGCTTTTATTGACTGTCTTAGTGATAGATTGTATCTGTGCAGTTCGAGGCGGGAATAAACCTGCTGCATTTGTGTGATAAAACGGTAAGGAGAGTGTTATGGATTCTAACGGTAAGAAGAGATTGTGGATATTCATCGCCATAGCTTACGGTGTTACGGCGTTAATGAGTATCTTTATGTTTATCGGGTACAGGCAGGAGATGGATCTGACTGCATTTGTCAATGTTCAGATGATGTATCCGGCCTGCGGCGTTATTCTCGGCAAGCTGATCTGCAGGAAAGAAAGCGAGAAGCTTCCGATGACAGGTTATATAAGCGTTCTCATAACGACAGCAGTCATGATGATAATTGCAGTCATGACGATATTCGTTAAGCTCCCTGAGATCGATCTGGGAGAATCCGGGGGCGGTAAAGTCGACGTATGGAATCTTGTATCACAGCTCCCGATCATATTTGGCAGCATTCCTGCTTACATTGGTTTCTGGGTCTGCGGAAGAGAGAAGGCGGAGATCGCAGGTGTCAGAAGGAAAAATATAAAGAAGAGTATCGTCGTTATACTGGTATTCCTGGCTCTCTATATCGGAAGGATATTTGCCAGCACCTTTATCACAGATCTCATCAACGGAAACAGCGCTTCCTGGGATGCTCTGAAAGCTGTGTTTACAAAGCCGGTCACTTACATTACAGCAATATCGCTGCCTTTTAACTACTTCATGGTATTCATAGCATTCTTTGGCGAAGAGTATGGTTGGAGATACTATCTGCAGCCTATCATGCAGAAGAAGTTCGGCAAGAGGATAGGCGTTATCCTTCTGGGTCTTGTATGGGGCGTATGGCACCTTAATGTTGATCTTATGTTCTACACGAAAGAGACCCAGCTCCAGATGTTCGTTGCTCAGCTTATAACATGTACAGCATACGGCATCCTCTTCGGATATGCATACATGAAGACTGACAATATCTGGGTTCCGGTTATCATCCACTACCTGAACAACAACCTGATAGCTGTCTTCAGCGGCGGTGACGTGAGTGTTATATCGAACCAGACCATCACATGGGGTGATATACCGCTTCATTTGCTGACTATGATCCCTGCGATGCTGTTCATCCTGGCACCCATCTACGGTAAGGGTAAGAAGAAGCCTGAAACCATGGTCGAAGTGCGTGATGCCGAAGCGAAAATAGAGTCGGATTAAGTTAAATTTGTTGCAGATAATTGATATTTTATTATTACCCTCAGTGATAAAATGCCCGCATGGACAATAAACTCACTGAGGGTAAACCTTTATCTGTAATACTTAAGTTCATGTTGCCTCTTATGATCGGCAACATGTTTCAGCAACTATATAATTTCGTCGATACGATAATCGTCGGAAGGTTTGTCGGTCCCGGCGCCCTTGCGGCAGTAGGATCGACCGGTACGATCATGTTCTTCATCATCGGTACCACAACAGGTATGGTAATGGGCTTTACCATAATAACGAGCCAGAAATACGGTTCCGGTGAGGAGGATCATGTCAAGATATCCTTTACTAATGGTGTTTATCTGACTTTGGGATGGATAGCGATAGCAACTGTCATAATGGTCTTAACAATCAGATCCATTCTTGTTCTCATGAATACTCCGGATGATATTTTTGATGATGCATACAGTTATATCTCGATAATCTGCTGGGGCATATTCTCAACGGCGTTCTATAACTATTTCTCTTCGGTGTTGAGAGCGATCGGCAACAGCCTTATTCCGCTTATCTCATTGCTTATATCGGCAGGCCTTAATGTATGTCTTGACCTGCTGTTCATTATCAAGTTCCAGATGGGTACAGCCGGTGCTGCGTATGCAACGGTACTGTCACAGGCTGTATCCGGCATATTCTGCCTTATCTACATCTATGTCAAGGTCGATGTGTTAAGGCCGAAGAAACATCATTGGAAGGCTTCAGGAAGCATCATCCGGGGTGAATTGATGCAGGGAATACCAATGGCACTGCAGACGGGTATCACGGCTTCCGGTACAATGATCCTTCAGAGTGCATTTAACATGTTTGGTTCCGTTGCAGTTGCGGGCGTTACTGCGGCCAGCAAGCTCCAGATACTCATTACACAGGCAATGTTTACTGCCGGACAGACAATGTCTTCTTATGTTGGACAGAACTTCGGCAAAAGGGATTTTGCCAGGATCAGGGAAGGCGTTACGACCTGTATGAAGATCTTTATCTTCTATTCCATCGGTGCAGGACTGTTTACGACTCTCATGCTGCCGGTCATCCTTCCGATCTTCTTTGAAACAGGAACGGATATCAGCATCTATCTGCCTTGGGCAAGAATATATATCATTGAATGTGCTGTATGTTATTTCTTCCTGTCATTGATATTTATCTACAGGAGTGCAATACAGTCGATCGGACACGGTTTTGCTGCCATGCTGATGGGACTTGCAGAGCTTGTTGCCAGGATCATAATGTCAGTCATATCAATGATCGTTGCTTCGTTCTATCTTGCTGCGGCGGCTGACCCTTTCGCGTGGGTGATCGCAGCGGTAACGGGTATCATAATCTACAGGATACTGCTGCCAAAGACTGAGAAGCGCATCACGGAGGCTGCAGCCAAGGAAGAAGCAAGGCTTGAGGCCAAGAGACTCAGCGGTGAGATGTAATGATAAAGAGCAAAACAAAAGGCTGTCTCGTGTAAGACAGCCTTTATCATTGTTGGCAGGGGAGACAAGATTCGAACTCGCAACCGGTGGTTTTGGAGACCACTGCTCTACCATTGAGCCACTCCCCTAAATAACAACGTTGTTTAGTTTAATTGAGAGATTGTAAGATGTCAAGTAAATGTTATCTAAAATCGCGCCTTTTATATTATAATAATATATCATGTCGAATCCGGGAGGATATTTTATGATCATAGCAGTAATTGGTACAGGCAATATGGGTAAGGCTTTGGCCGCAGGTTTTGCCGGTGGTTACAAGGGAGACATCAAGATCAATCTCTATGATGTCTATGAGCCTTCTCTCAAGGCTGCAGCGTCTCTAACGGGCGGTGAGGCTTTTACGGACATGGGAAGCTGTGTTAAGGACGCAGATTATGTCCTCATGGCTGTTAAGCCCATTAATTTTGATGAAGCACTTAAGGAAGTATCAGGTTTCCTTAAGCCCGGTGCGGTTGTGCTGTCCATCGCAGCTGCCGTTACAACAGAGAGGATCGCAGGTATCATCGGTTCTGACAGACCTTATGTCAGGATCATGCCTAACACACCTGCACAGGTTGGTGCGGGCGTATCTGCTGTCTGCCCGGTCAATCTCACGGATGAACAGGTAAATACGGTTAAGGAACTTCTCGGAACCTGCGGTGAGGTCATCATCTGCGACGAGAAGACACTTGATAATATCGGCTGCGTATCAGGAACTGGTCCTGCATACGTAATGCTCTTTATCGAAGCAATGGCTGATGCTGCAGTAGCTCTTGGCATCAAGAGAGACGATGCTCTGAAGATCGCAGCTGCCACTGTAATGGGTTCAGGTAAGCTCTGCCTTGAGACAGGTGAGCATCCTGCAGTCCTCAAGGATAAGGTTTGCTCTCCCGGAGGAACGACGATCGCAGGTGTTAAGGCACTTGAGGAGTGCGGCCTCAGGAACAGCGTCATCAAGGCTGTCGATGCAGCTGCTGAGAAGACAAAGCAGATGAAGAGTGGTAAGTAATAATGGCTCAGGAGCAGATCAACAAAGTCACGATCTATACTGACGGTGCCTGTTCCGGTAATCCCGGACCCGGCGGTTGGGCTGCTATCCTCATGGCCGGAGGCGCTACGAAGGAGCTTTGCGGCGGTGAAGAGTCAACAACTAACAACAGGATGGAGCTCATGGCCGTTATCCAGGGACTTAAGGCCCTGAAGCGCCCTTGTGAAGTCGATCTGTATTCTGACAGTGCATACGTCGTTAATGCTTTCCAGCAGAACTGGATCGGCAAGTGGTCCAGGAACGGCTGGCGTAACAGTGCCAAGGCTGAAGTTGCCAATGTTGATCTCTGGAAGGATCTGATCGCGTTGACAACAATGCATAAGGTCAATTTCATCAAGGTCAAGGGCCATGCGTCCAATGAATATAACAACAGATGTGATGAGCTCGCAGTGAAGTGTTCACGCGAGTTTAAGAAATAACGGAGCGGTATGGGAAGAACAGACTGTAATACAAATGAACTCACTGAGAAGACATTGTTCTCGAAGACGATATTCGAGGGCAGGGTATTTGATTGTGTGATCAAGGATGTTGAATTAAGCGACGGAAGCGTTGCGGTAAGAGAACTTGTCCTTCACACGGGTGGTGCCTGCATACTTCCGGTTGATCAGGATCTCAACTGTTATCTTGTAAAGCAGTTCAGGAGCGGTGCTGATAAGGTGCTCCTTGAAGTTCCCGCTGGCAAGATCGAACCCGGTGAAGATCCTAAGGAATGCGCTTCCCGTGAGATCGTTGAAGAGACGGGTTTTGAGGCCGGAACGATCATCAGCCTCGGTCATATTTATGCAACACCTGCATATTGCTCTGAGAAGATCCATCTCTACATTGGTACTGATCTTAAGTATGTCGGCACTTCGCCTGACAGCGGCGAGTTTCTCGGCAATGTTAAGATCCCGCTGAAGGATCTCGTTGACATGTGTGACAATGGCGAGATATGCGACAGCAAGACAACGGCACTTGTATATAAGGCTGCCAGGAGGTTTATCTGATGAGCGCGAAGAACTTTGACGGTAAGCATGAAGTGAAGGGCGTATTGCTCTTCTTCCTCGGTGTCGCATTGATGCTGATGTTCTATCTTCCTGCAGATGTAACAGGCTCGTTAGGCGCGTTCGTCAAGAACCTCGGATTTGGTCTTCTTGGCATAATGGCATATGCTCTCCCGCTGCTCCTGGCTTACATGGGCGCAGATTATTTCTTTGAGAAGAGAGCAGGCGTATCGAAGATAAGGATCAGGTCAGTGTTGCTCCTTATCATCTGCATCTCTGCATTCCTTGCAGTCGTGTCGATGGATTTCGAGTATTTCAGGACAAAGTGCATTAATGATGAAGGCAAGGAGACGGCTACCAAGGCAATATCACTCCTGTGGACATCAGGACTCGACAGGTCACTTATCACTGATCCTTCGGCATCATCTTATGTATTGTCAGGCGGCATTCTCGGTGGAGGGATCGCCGTAGGTCTTCAGATCGTATTAGGCAAGCTCATCAGTGGTTTTGCTATCGCTGTATTCTTCATATCACAGTTGATCCTCGTATTCCATGTATCTCTCAAGAAGTCAGCCCAGAAGACTGCACATGCGATCAAGGCCGGAACTACTAGGGTTTACGAGAATGTTAACCGTGCTCATCAGCAGAGACAGGCTAGGCCTAAGGGCGGATTCTTCCAGGATGTTCCGGGGAATACGCCTTTCGTCAAGGAAGCTAATCCGTATAAGGATGTGACATATGGACAGGGTTCCGGCAAGGTCGAGTATATCAAGAATGATTACGATCCGTTCAATGCCAAGATGCCTGTCGACAGGAGAACAGGTTTTATCGACATGTCAGCCCCTGAATACGGTGCTGATGTTAATCCCAATCCCGGCAAGCTCAATTACGGTGAGAGGCTCTACAGCGTGCCTGATGAGACTAACAGTGCTGATTTCTCGTACACACCGATGCCTAAGAATCCGCCGCTTCATAAGAAGTCTAAGATGAATGTGCCTTCATTCCTGAAGGAAGATGACAGGCAGAAGGATTTCTTCGATCTGTCAGACGGCAAGCAGCCTGAGGCTCCCGTGAAGGAAGAGGACACATATCCTTATGAAGTATCGTCCGGCACAAATACGACGATCAGAAGACCTAATGTCAATGCTGATACTTTCGGTGAGGTTGAAGACGAATATGTAAGGGAAGATGATCTTCCTGAGGAGATCATGCCTGAGGAGATGCTCCCCGAAGAGATCATGCCGGCAGCTGAAGATGCGGTTGATACGAGCAGGATCTCCATCAATAAGAGAACCGTTAATGAAGGCTTCAGTGAGACTGAAGGCCGTCTTGTCGACACAGGCAAGGGACAGGCACCTTCTGTTGAAGTTCCTGCTGCTAAGAAACATGTCAGGAGGCAGGCTTCTTATAAACCTGCTCCCACAAGTCTTTTGAGCCGTGAGGAGAAGACCGGCAAGTCAGCAAACACGGAACTTGAACTCAGGGCAAAGGCAGCAACTCTCGTTGAGGCACTTAAGAGCTTCGGCATTGATTCTGAAGTTATCAATATCACTCATGGTCCTGCAATTACGAGATTTGAATTAACTCTTGCTACAGGTACAAAGGTCAACAGGGTATTGTCTCTCCAGGACGATATCCAGATGGCGATGGCTGCATTCTCCGTAAGGATTGAGGCTCCTATCCCCGGTAAGAGCGCGATTGGTATCGAGATACCTAATGATAAGACTTCTGCAGTTCACCTGCGTGAACTCCTCGAAGATTCCAAGTTCAGGAATTCTTCCCCTCTTACCGTTGCTCTCGGTAGGGATATCCCCGGCAGGCCGATCTTCTGTGATCTTGCCAAGATGCCGCACCTGCTTATCGCAGGTCAGACGGGTTCAGGTAAGTCTGTATGTATCAATACGATCCTCTGCAGCATCCTGTGTAAGTCTTCACCCAATGATGTAAGGCTTATCATGGTCGATCCCAAAGTCGTTGAGCTTTCTGTCTATAACGGAATACCTCATCTCATCATGCCTGTCGTAACTGATCCCAAGATGGTTTCCAACCTTCTTAAGTGGGCAGTTGTTGAGATGGAGAGAAGATACAGGCTCTTCTCTGAGACTAATGTTCGTAATCTTGACGGTTATAACGAATATCTCAAATATAACGGCGAGAAGACTCTGCCGCTCATCCTTATCATCATCGATGAGCTTGCAGACCTCATGACAGTTGCCGGTAAGGATGTTGAGACCCAGATCTCAAGGCTCGCAGCGAAAGCAAGAGCTGCAGGCATCCATCTTATCATCGCTACACAGAGACCTTCTGTTGACGTCATCACGGGTGTCATCAAGGCGAACCTTCCTTCGAGGATCGCTTTCTCCGTTGCATCCGGTGTCGACAGCAGGACCATATTGGACCAGATCGGAGCAGAGAAGCTCCTTGGTAAGGGCGACATGCTCTATTTCCCGGGAAGCGCTCCCAAGCCGATAAGAGGTCAGGGCGCATTCGTTTCTGATGCGGAAGTAGAGAAGATAGTAAATCATCTCAGGGATAATTTCGGACCCATGTACGATAACGAGATCATTGATTCCGTCAAGCAGGGCGTATCTTCAGGTGAATCCGACAGCGGTTCCTCTGAAGGCGGAAATGGCGGCGGAAGCGGTGAAGACGACCTTTTCGAGCAGGCTGTAGACGTTGTTCTTGAGTATGGTTCTGCAAGTTCCTCTATCCTTCAGAGGCGACTTGGTGTAGGATATCCGAGAGCTTCGAGACTGATCGATCTTCTGGAGCGCAAGGGCATAATCGGTCCTTTCGAGGGCAGTAAGCCCCGTAAAGTGCTCATTACGGAGATAGACTGGCTCGAAATGAAGTCGAAGGGAGGCAAATAATGAATAGTGAGATACCAAGACTTGCTGAGCAGATAGTTGAGATCGCTACAAACCGCGGGTTCAAGATCGGTTTTGCTGAGAGCCTGACGGGTGGACTCATCTCATCCGCTATCGTTGGCGTTCCCGGTGCTTCACAGTGCTTTGATGGAAGCATTGTTTCTTATTCTAACGAAGTTAAGATCAAGGTCCTCGGTGTTGACGAGGATGTTATAGCGAATCATGGCGCTGTATCCGAACAGTGTGCCAAGCAGATGGCTTCAGGCACGCGTGAGCTTCTCGGAACAGATATCGCGGTATCCGTAACAGGTATCGCAGGTCCCACAGGCGGTTCAGAAGAGAAGCCTGTCGGTACTGTTTATATCGGATTCTCCGGTATGTCCATGAATTTTGCGCAATTATACAGATTCCAGGGAGATCGCGAAGCAATTCGTGAGCAGACTGTTCTTGAAGCTTTGAGGACCGTTTTGCAACAGGCAGTATGAGCGAACAAGTTCCAGTAA
>Ga0265298_10012068_pt1 | contig 10046 bp, 6 predicted proteins | sample AusTroGonzalo_MG_3_FD_193486 | JGI IMG/M metagenome (GOLD analysis project Ga0265298, IMG submission 193486) | Bovine rumen microbial communities from tropical cattle in Woodstock, Queensland, Australia - Gonzalo_01 | ecosystem: Host-associated > Mammals > Digestive system > Stomach > Rumen ... | reverse complement strand
GGCGTACTTGGCAATGTCGTCGCGATAACTTTGGATGATCTTGCGCTGCTGCAAAAGCGTTGCCGCAAAATCGGGATAGTTGATAAACGTGGAAACCACCTCTGGCATTCCGCCAACTATCAGATACTCACGATAATACTTCATCATCTGTTCATGAACGAAATCCGTGACCGGCGATTGGTTCAAAAATGCTTCCCGCAAACTTTCAACAGCCATCTCCCCCACGCCACGTGCCCAAAGAAACTCCTCGAAATCCATTGGGAACATCTCGATTTGCCGCTCAAAACCAACGGGATACGAGGAAACATCCTTGTAATTGATTCCCAACAGCGAACCTGACTCGATATAATCATACAATCCTTCTTCCACCAAAAACTTGATGGCTGTGCGCGCATTCGGACAACTCTGAATTTCATCGAAAAACACAAGCGTCTTCCCTTCAACGAAAGGCCCGTAGCCCATCAGCGACAGGTTCCCGATGATGGTTTTTGTGTCGCGCTTGCCGTCAAAAGCAACCTTGGCATTGGGGTCCAACTCAAAGTTGATTTCGACGAAATTCTGGTAGTTTTTCTTACCAAATGCACGCACAACCGTAGTCTTTCCGACCTGTCGCGCCCCCTTGATTAAAAGTGCTTCCTTATGCGGTTTTTTACTCCAATCACTTAAAAAGCTGATTATCTTTCTATTAAACATAAAAAAGTAACTTTTTGCAGGAATTACGCCGCAAAGATAGTAACTTTTTGCAGATAAAAACAAGTTTTCAAGGTAACTTTTTGCAGGTAGAACATCCTCAGAGTCCATTCAAGCACCGAATTCCAAAGTCAAAATCGGGCGTTTTTTTCTTAGGAGTGAAGACCACTTTTTTGCTCTGCCCTGCCTCCAAATCAAAGAAATTGTCGGAAAAATCGCCCATTCCGTTGGTGCAATACACTTGCACGTCCTTGGCAAAGGCATCCGTCGTGACTTCAATGCTTATCTTGCCGTCTGCTTCGGTCACTTTCAATTTCGGCTCAGCCTTTGGCAGCTTCAAGTCCTTGGAATAGGCCAAATAGCAATAACGCTCGGCCAAAAGCAATTCATTTTCAGCAAATTCAAGTTTCACATAAGCCTTTGTATTGTCGGCCTTCGCCAAACATTCAGCCAAACCTTCCACTTGTAGTTTTTCGTTGCCATTGGCAAGTATTTGCGCCTCAATCAACTTTTCAAACAATATATTTCCCTCAAAATCAACAACATTTATCTTCAATTCACCCTCCAAATCTCGCAACAAATCGGAAGTGATGAAAATGCCACAATCCTTTTGGTCGAGCGAGAGCAAGACAGGTGCGTAGAGGGTTTTCAACTTGTATTGCAGGGCCTTCTTGTTGCCGTAATAGTCGATGGACGACCAGGAAGTCACAGGCCAAGCATCGTTGAGTTGCCAATAGAGCGTACCCATGTTGTAAGGCTTTGCCGTGCGGTGCGCCTCAATCGCGATTTCCATGCCGTAAGCCTGCGAAAGTTGACTCAAATGCACATATTCCTCAAAGTCCTTGGGTTGGGCATCAGGAAAGTATCGCTGAATGAAGTCGTCAATCTGCCGTGTGCCGCGGGCGTGTTTTTGGTGTGCTACAATCACCTCGGCATCAATGCTCAATGGCTCACCTTGCGCTATTTTTTGTAATGTCGAATAATCGGGATAGCTTTGGTAGCCATACTCACTATTGAAGCGGCCCACTTTCTCTCGGTACATCTCATAGGGCTGCTCGCCCCACCAAACGCCCCAATAATGCACATCGCCTTCCGTCAGGCTCTCAGGTCGGCCCCAGCCTTTCGAAGGCGAGCTGGGCCAATATGGTCGTGTGCCATCGTACAAGGCTACCGCTTCTGGCAATATGGTTTCAAAGAGTTGGTCGTAGCCTGCCTTAATGGATCTGTCGTCCTCCTCGCTCCAATTCAGCGACTTTTGCCAGCCCCAGTTGTAGTAGCCTTCCGAAATTTCATTGCCACCGCACCACAAGGCCAACGACGGGTGCGAAGCCAGACGTCTCACCTGCTCAATAGCCTCTATTTCAGCGTTTTTCAAAAAAGCCTCATCGTAGGGATACATCGTGCCAGCATACATGAAGTCTTCCCAGACCAAGATGCCCAGCGAGTCGCAGATGTTGAAGAAGTCGTCAGAGGGATAGATGCCGCCGCCCCACACGCGCAACATATTGAAATGTGCGTCTTTGGCTTGACGAAGCAACGACAAGGTGTTGTCGGCATTCATCCAAGTCTCAATCATTTCCTCAGGAACGTAATTCGCACCCTTGGCATAGAAGGACACACCATTCACCTTGAAATAAAACGCCCGACCGATGCTGTCGGGTTCATCAACCATCTCAAAGGTACGGAGACCCGACTTGAACTTTTTGGTGTCCAGCACTCTGTCGCCTTTTTTCAACACCACCTCAAAGTCATACAGCGGTTGCTCACCCATCTCGTTGGGCCACCAAAGCTGGGGATTCCGCATGGGAATTACCAGGGATATTTGATGCGTTCCCGTTTTTAATGGCTTTGCAGGAAAGCTCAATGTCCTTTCATGGTTTAAGAAAAAAGACTCATCCTGATGAGAACCCATACTCAATTCCACCTGATATTCTGCTTCATCCATCCTATTATCAATGCCATATCGCAACCACAGCCAAGCACTATCAGAATCAGCATAACATGTGGAAATATAGGCATAATCCAACTTCGCCTCCTTCCAACCCACCAACTTCACGGGCTTCCAGATGCCCACGTTCTTGTACTTCGGTGCCCAGTCCCAGCCATGCTGGTAAGGTGCTTTGCGTGTGACAGCATATTTTTCTGGCAATTTTGGCTGATGTTGCTCATACAAAGCCAATTGGGTGCTATCGTAACGGATGAAATGCACTTCAAGCAAGTTGTCTTTATCCTTCAAAAAAGGCTTTACTTCTGTTTTCCATTCACGAAATTGGTTGTCAGCAGAAAAAAGCTCATAGCCATTCAAACTAACTTCGGCGTAGGTGTCAAGGCCTTCAAAAACAAGCTCAACATTCTCTTTTTCGAATAGCTCCTTATCTGCATCAAAATGCAAAGTGTAGTCCCACGGATGGTCGGAAATCCATAGCAATTGGTTTTCCACCGTGCCGAGATAAGGATGCGGAATCAAGCCATTTTCGTAAAGGCTCTGCTGCACCACCGAGGGCACATCGACCTGCATATTAATGGATAAAGTGTCGCTCGTGAGCGTCCAGCCTTGGTTGAGGTTTTGCACGACGACGTTGGGCTTTTCGACTTGTTGACAGCTAACAAGAGCAAAAAGCAACAATAGAATTGGGAAGTTTTTTTTCATCATGTATTAGTTTTATTGTGGTGTGCCATCACTGCGAGGAACGAAGCAGTCCAGACAATAAGCTCTTTTCTGGATTGCTTTGCTCCGCTCGCAATGACGCAAGCGTCATTAAAACGGGTTCAGCATTTTCTCCATTTCGTAAATCAAGTCCTTGTTCGACTCGGTCCAGACCATCGTCGCTCCCGTCGCGTCCTTTTGGTTGGGATAGAGTTTCTCATTGAAGCGCGGCACCCAATGCGCCAACGAAGCGTGGCAATGCACCGTGCCCGTCATGTCAAGAATCTCCTTCACATTGCCGAGGTTGATGCCGCCACCAGGCATGATGCCGATTTTGTCGCCATAGCGCAACTGCATCTCCGCTATCATCGGGACGCCTTCCAAAGCCGTGGGCTTGCCACCCGAGGTAAGGATTTTGTCGAGACCGAGTTCTATCAACTTTTCGACGGCCTCGAAAGGCTTCACGCAGGCATCAATGGCGCGGTGGAAAGTGAATTTCAATCCCTCTCCTGCTTCCATCAGGGCCTTAATCGTCTCAACATCAAGTTCTCCTTTGTCGTTCAAGGCCCCGATGACCACGCCCTCAAAACCGAGTTTCTTGCAGAGCATGATGTCGGTTTTCATCATGTCGATTTCTTCCTCGTCGTAGATGTAGTTGCCCGGTCGCGGCCTGATGAGCACCCGAATCGGGATGAAAGAAATGTCGGCGGCCTTCGCCAAAGTGCCGAATGAGGGCGTCACACCACCCACTTCGAGGCATTCGCACAATTCCACGCATTGGGCGCAGCCGTCCATCGCGTTCTGCAACGACTTGATGCCGTTGGCACAGATTTCCAGTCTTATCATAGTATCCAAATTTTGGGGCAAAGATATTGAAATTGTGGATGCGATTTGTGGAAAAAGTAGTATTTTTGCAGCAAAATAAGAGAAACAACAATGGAAGACTTTGTGTTATCAATACCAACGCGCGACCAAAGCTTTATGGAGACATTGGCCTCCAGAATGGGATGGAAACTACGTCCACGTCGCGCATCGATTGAACAATTCATCAATTCCTGCCCGCAGACTCCCGTGATGACAGACGAGGAGATTGCCGCAGAAGTCAATGCAGTTCGTTACGGTAAATGAAGGTTCTTTTCGACACCAATCTGTGGATTTCTTTCATGATAGGTAAACGCCTTTCATCGTTGGCGGATGTGCTTAACCGCCAAGATGTTGAGGTATTTGTCAGCGAACAATTATTGGATGAAATCCGTACAGTCATTTCGCGTCCGAAATTTGACAAACTTATCTCAAAAGAGACACGGTATTACTTTTTCGAAATGGTGTACGATGTTTGCCAGATAACAGACATCACCGTTCAAGCGAAATCACCAATTCGCGATATTAAGGACTTGTATCTTCTTTCAGTGGCTGAGAGTGTTCCTGTTGACTATATTGTGAGTGGCGATAAAGACCTTATAGACCTCGGTTCTCATGCGAACATTCCTGTCTTGAAATACTCTGAGTTTATTACATTATTATAACAAACCGCAATACGCAGCAACGGATGATTTATCCGAGCAACTTCGAACAGAAAATCGGCTTCAAGGGCATCCGTGAGATGATGGAAGGGCATTGCATCAGCCAAATGGGATTGGAGAAGGCCCAAGAAACGGCTTTCACCTCCGACAAATCTCTCATCGTCAGGAGTTTGGAGCAGACCGAGGAATTCATCCGCCTGATGCAAACAGGCGTCCCCTTCCCCGTGCGCGACTTCCACGACCTGCGTGAAGCTTTCCACCAAATTCAAATCGAAGGGACTTGTTTGAGCGTTGAAAATTTGTTTGCGCTGAAACCTTCGCTCAATGTGTTGGAGGCCATCTTGCGCTTCGGGCATAGCGAAAGTGCTGCCGAGTTTCCGCAACTCAAGGCACTGATTGAGAACATCTTCATCGACCGACAAATCTTCACCGAGGCCAACCGTCTCGTGGACGACAAGGGCGAAATTCCCGACAATGCCTCGCCCGAGTTGCAGGAAATCCGCCAAAGCATCCGCCGCAAACGGGGCGGCATCGAGAAGCGCATCCGCCAAATCATGAGTGACGCCAAGACCGCCGGCTGGGTGGACCAAAAATCGGAAATCACAATCCGCGACGGACGCTTGGTCATCCCCGTGAAGGCCGCCGACAAACGCTCGTTGCGCGGTTTCATTCACGACGAGTCGGCCACAGGCCAGACCGTCTACATCGAACCTGCTGAAATCTTCGATACTTCCAATGAAATCAAGGAGTTGGAATACGCCGAACGGCGCGAAATCCACCGCATTCTGATGGCGTTCACAAGGCTGTTGAGACCCTATCTCTCCGAATTGCGCAAGGCTTGGAACATGCTCGGCGAAATCGACTTCATCCGCGCCAAGGCACTGCTGGCCAACGAAATCGGTGGCGTGAAACCCGAAATCCGCGATACACCTTACATGAATTGGCAGCAAGCCCGCCATCCGCTCTTGGAAAGGAAGCTGAAAGCCCAAGGCAAACAAGTCGTTCCATTGGACTTGCAACTCGATGAAAATGAACGCATTTTGGTCATCAGCGGACCGAACGCGGGCGGAAAATCCGTGTGCCTGAAAACGACAGGCCTGCTGCAATACATGCTGCAATGTGGCCTCATGCCACCCATGCGCGTCGACTCGCAATGCGGCTTGTTCGAGAGCCTTTTCATTGACATTGGTGATGAGCAGTCGATTTTGGACGACCTCTCCACCTACAGCTCCCACCTCATCAACATGAAGGCCCTGTTGGAGCACGCTGACAGTCAAACTTTGTTCCTCATCGACGAGTTCGGAACAGGTACCGAACCTCAATTGGGCGGTGCCATAGCCGAGGCCATTTTATTGGAACTCAACAAAAAACAAGCCTTCGGCATGGTCACAACGCACTATGCCAACCTGAAGCTTTTGGCCGACCATCACGAGGGCATCATTAACGGGGCGATGCTGTTCGACACCAAGTTCATGCAGCCGATGTATATCATGATAACAGGCAAACCCGGCTCGTCGTTCGCCTTCGAAATCGCCAAGAAAATCGGCTTCCCACGACAAATCCTTGACGACGCGGCCAACATCACCGGCGACCAGCACCTCAAGTTTGAAAAACAATTGCAACAGCTTGAGGTCGACAAAAAGGCCATCCGAAAGAAGGAACAAGAGCTGCGCATCGCCGACCAACTGCTGACCGAGGTGGTGGAGAAATACAAGAACCTCCTCGCCGACCTCGAAAGCAAGAAGAAACAATACCTCCGTGATGCAGCGACTGAGGCTCAGGAACTTATCTCAAAGGCCAACAGCCAAATCGAGCGTACCATCCGCGAAATCAAGGAGGCACAGGCGGAGAAAACCAAGACCAAGGAAACCCGCCAAAACCTCGAAAAAACCAAGGAGGAAATCTCCCAAAAAGCCAAAGAGTTGGCCGAGAAAAAGGAAAAAACCGAGGCAGAAGTGACGCTGAAAGTGGGTGATACCGTCTGCATCGACGAAATGCAGGTGGTGGGCGAAATCCTGACCCTCAGCGACACCGACGCCACCATCCTCTTCGACACCGTCAAGCTGCGCACCTCGCCCGACAAGCTCCGCAAGGTGAGCCGCGCCGAGGCCCGCAAAACACAACGCCGCTGGCAAGCCGGCCTCATCGCCGAGGAACTTAGCGAAAAGGCCGAGCATTTCGACCTTACCCTCGACGTGCGCGGCAAGCGCGCCGAGGAAGCCTTGGACATCGTGGACAAGTATTTGGACGAAGCCAAGCTGCTCAGCATCAAGGAAGTGAGCATCCTCCACGGCAAAGGCAACGGCATCCTGCGCAAGCTCATCCGCGAGAAACTGAGCCACCTGCATGAAGTGGAGCGTTTCACCGACGCCTCGTTGGAGACGGGCGGCACAGGAATTACTCGGGTGTATTTCAAATAAGCCTAAGCCTTGGAGGAAAAACACCTCCCAAAACAGGCAAAACACCCACCTAAACGGCAAAAAGAGCCTTTGTATATATTTTATTTTACTAAAAAGGCACATTCCCAACCCTTTTTTCTGTATTTTTGCGCCCAATTTTTGAAGCCCTTTTCGGCTTCCGTATTGTTATTGGATGAAAATTACTGCAAATATGAATAAAATCAATAAACTCTTAGTGTTGTTTGCCCTCGTGCTTTTCGCGCAAGGGAAAGTGTTTGGGCAGACCAACGAAGCGCAAATAGGTGGAGTACAGTATGCCACTTTGGCCGCAGCCTGCACAGCCGCCAACGGCATGACAGGTGACGTTATCATCGAGACCTTAGTGGAGAACATCACTATGACCTCAAGTGTCACCTTTAACAAGGCAGGGCTTAAAGTCACATTGAGATCGTCGAGCGCTTTATCATCCCCCACCGTTATCAAACGTGGATCGAGCTATGATTATATGTTCTATATCAACAATTCCTCCGCCACCTTCACCACGCAGGACATCATCTTCGACGGCAAGAATGAAAGCACCCAGTACACCGGACGAGCGATTTATGTGAACGCAGGGTCTCTCAGCATCGAGGGCGGAACGACTATCCGCAACTTCCATACAAATGCCAACGGCGGTGCGGTTTATCTGGCGAAAGGCGGGGCATTTATCAACAATTCTTCCGATAAAGATGTCGTCTTTAGTCACTGTTATTCGGAAGGAAGCAGCTCCAAGAATGGCGGCGCGGTTTACTCGGCGTACGGAGCGGTTACCATCAGCAATACCGGTACGGGCACCATTCTGTTTGACGACTGCTATAATACCGGCACCTCTGGAAATGACGGCGGAGCGGTCGATGTGGAGGGCGATTACAATATCACCTTGAACAATACCTCCAGTGGGACCATCCGCTTCAACAATTGCCGCGCCAATTACGGCGGCGGGATGTGTACCGATAAAGGAACCGTTACCTTTAATAATACCGGAATTGGCACCATCGAGTTCATCAACTGTACAACAATAAGCAGCGGAACAACACAAAGAAAGGACGCCGGCGCGGTGTTTGCCGGAGGAAGCTTCGTCTGCGAGAACAACAACGGATCGATAGTGTTTGAACGCTGTTCTAGTGGAATGACCTCTGATAAGCGTGGCGGCGGAGCGATCTTTGCAAGAACGAGTTTCACGCTGACCAATACGGCGACCGGCACGGCACGCTTTGTGGATTGTAGTACGACGGGATACGGCGGCGCAATCAACGTAGGACAAGCTTCTGGCGGTTCTGTCACCATCACCACAGCGAATACCGCAAGCCCGATCCGCTTCGAAAACTGCACAGCGAATAATCATTATGGCGGCGCGATCTACCAGAATAGCGGCACTTCCATGACCCTGACCAACGTCATGTTTGGCGGCTATCAGACAGATGGCGACGGAAATGTGCTGACCGACCCGGAAGACAATCCGCTTGTTGATTCGGACAAGGCTTGTAAGGCCAAGAGTGCTGGCGGAGCGGTTTTCTACAATACAACTAGTGGAACGGTTAGTGCAACGAATTGTTCGTTTTTGGCTTGCGAGTCAACCAATGGCTATGGAGGAGGTCTTGTAAGCAACAGTACAGCTTCGAACAGCTTTAGTTTTAACAATTGCATCTTCACGGCGTGTGAAGCCTCCACGCATGGCGGCGGAGTTTATCTGAATGGCGGCGGCAATTTCTCCGAGGGATGTGCTTTCACGTCTTGTACCGCTTCATCCGCTTCTGGAAATGGCGGCGGTGCCTTTTTCAATGGTACTGCAACCCTTGGCAGCAGCAACGTGTCCTTCGTGGATTGCTCGGCTAACAATGGTGGCGGCATCTATTTCAATAGTAGCGCTACCTCCTCTGCTGGAAGTGGCATATTCCTTATAGACTGCACGGCCACCACCCATGGCGGAGGCTTGTATTTCAACGCAGGCACATCCGCTCTTAACGGTTGCAGCGTCACAGGCTGCACGGCCATTAACGGTGGCGGCATCTATGCCAACAGCACAGTGATGCTCACCGGTTGTTCCGTATCCAGCAACACATCGAGTGCCAGTGGCGGCGGCATCTTTGCCAGCAGCGCCAGCGGCTTAACGCTTAGCGGTTGCGACATTTCCTCCAACATCTCTTCCACCCAAGGCGGCGGCATTTATGCCGACAACAGCATTACCTTGAAGAGCAACACCGGTGTCACGGGCAACCAGCTCACCACCACCACGGTTGGCGATGGTGCGGGTATCTACATCATTGATGGCAAGACCCTCACCATCGGCGACAGCGGCATCACCTACGATTACACAACCGTGTCGGGCAACGAGACTTCCGACGGCAAGGATTCCAACGTGCGCCTCGCATGGGATGCCACAAACAGTTGTAACTGGGAATCTTCCGTCAATGTGCAAAGCAATCTCGGCGACTATATCGGCGTGTGCAACCCTGGACCGGAAGGCACGAAGTTCGGCACCAACCTTGATAGTGGCGGCTATCGCGAAGGCTTGATGTTTATCGTCTCCGATGGCGATGTCAGCCCACGTTATGGTGTGGCAGGTGTACAATTGAATCCTTCATACCCATCCGGAGATGTTTATTGGAAAGCCTCGACCCTTCCTATCGGTCCCATCTGCAAAATCACTGATAGCGAGGGACATCTGCTAACATTCGACAATGGTACTATAGCCACGTTCACCACGCTAAAAGTCGCAGTCTAAACATTGCAGAACTTTGGATTTAA
>Ga0265298_10012067_pt1 | contig 10047 bp, 12 predicted proteins | sample AusTroGonzalo_MG_3_FD_193486 | JGI IMG/M metagenome (GOLD analysis project Ga0265298, IMG submission 193486) | Bovine rumen microbial communities from tropical cattle in Woodstock, Queensland, Australia - Gonzalo_01 | ecosystem: Host-associated > Mammals > Digestive system > Stomach > Rumen ... | reverse complement strand
TATCGCGGCATGACCTTGGAACTTCTGCACAGCGACTTTGACGCGGGCGCACCACGCAACGCCGACGGCACAGTCAATTTCATCAGTTATATGGCGTGGATTTTGAAGGAGATCAACAGCAATGCCACTGAACCCGACCAAGCTCAAACCGATTGAAATCGTCCGTATCGTGAACACGACGCCGCTGAATGCGGTGCTGAACGACCGACAGCTCAGGCGACATAGGGACCGTGCAGGATTCCGCATCAGCGATGACGGCGGGCAGACGGTTAACCTGTTCAAGTACGCGGCCTGGCTTCGTTCCGAGCTCATGGTGAGGCAGAGCATGACGCCGTTGACGTATGAAGAAAAGAAGAATGCCGCGCGAAACCGGAACCTCGCTCTTGCGATGGCCGGTCGCGACATCGGCGAGCTGCCGGAGGTGGTGAACCCGGAAAGGAAGAAACGCTGCCGGACGAATTTCCGTGTCTTCTGTGAGGACTATTTTCCGGAAACGTTCTCACTGGAATGGTCGCCTGACCACCTCAAAGCGATTCATAAAATCGAGACGGCGGTTTTGAAGGGCGGCCTGTTCGCTCTTGCCATGCCGCGCGGCTCCGGGAAGAGCTCGCTCACTGAGGTCGCCGCCATCTGGGCCATGCTCTACGGTCACCGCGAGTTCATCATGCTCATCGGCGCAACGGAATCGGCGGCCTTGGAACTGCTGGATTCCCTCATGACCGAGTTCGAGATCAACGAGCATCTATCCGCCGACTTCCCTGAGGTCTGCTATCCGATTCAGCAGCTCGACGGCATCGCGAACAGATGTGCCGGTCAGCTGTACCACGGAGAACGCACCCGCATCACCTGGACGAGCAACGAGATCGTGTTGCCGACTATCAAGGGCAGCGCGGCGAGCGGCATCGTGGTGCGCGTGGCCGGAATCACCGGACGAATCCGCGGTATGAAGTACAAGCGGCCGGATGGGCGCAGTGTTCGACCGAGCCTCGTGGTGATCGACGACCCGCAGACAAGCGAGAGCGCTGGTAGCCTTGAACAGACCCGCAAGCGCATCCGTGTTCTCGCCGGCGACATCCTCGGCCTCGCTGGACCCGGACAGAAAATTTCGGGCATCATGCCCTGCACGATCATTCGTCCGGGCGACATGGCCGACATCATCCTCAACAGGCAGACGCATCCCGACTGGAACGGTGAACGCACGAAAATGGTGTACGAGTTTCCGAAGAACATGAAGCTCTGGGAGCAGTACGCGGAGATTCGGGCGGAGGCTCTGCGGGAGGAAGGCAACTTTCGCCGAGCGACCGAGTTCTACGAAGCACACCGTGCGGAGATGGATGAGGGCGCGAAGGTGAGCTGGGAAGCTCGGTATAACCACGATGAGATCAGCGCCCTTCAACACGCAATGAACTTGAAGTTCCAGGATGAAGTGGCATTCGCGAGCGAATACCAGAATGATCCGCTGCCGGAAGATACTGGCGGAGAAGAGATTCTGTCTGTCGACGCCATCTGCGCAAAAATCAACGGTATCCCGCACAACAAGGTTCCGCTTGCCTGCGACCGGGTGACGCTCTTCATCGACGTCCAGAAGGCATTACTGTTTTATGTGGTAACGGCCTGGGCGGAGAACTTCACGGGAAGCGTCATCGATTACGGAAGTTGGCCGGACCAGCACAGGCGCGAATTCTCCCTTGCGGACGCCAATCCGACCATCCAATCCGAGTTCCCTCGTGCCGGGCTTGAAGGCGGCCTGTACGCAGCTTTGACCGCGCTGACCGACGACTTGCTCGGTCGCGAGTGGGAGCGAGAGGACGGAGCTGTGCTGAAAATCGAACGGGCGCTGATCGACGCAAACTGGGGCCAGTCGACCGACCTGGTCTATGAATTCTGCCGTGAGTCCAGGTTCGCCGGAGTCGTGCTGCCGAGCCACGGACGCTATGTCGGCGCAAGTTCGAAACCAATGACCGAGTACCGCAAGCAGCCGGGCGACCGCCTGGGCTTCAACTGGATGATGCCAAGCGTGGCGAAGAAACGGGCTGTCCGGCACGTCATATTCGATTCAAACTTTTGGAAGAGCTTCGTTCATGCCCGCCTCGCCGTGGCTATCGGCGACAAAGGCTCGCTCACGCTATACGGACGTATACCCGGCGTTCACCAGCTTCTGGCGGAACACCTGACGGCTGAATACCGGGTGAAGACTTCCGGTCGCGGCCGCACGGTGGACGAATGGAAGCTGAAGCCGGAACATCACGACAACCACTGGCTGGACTGCCTCGCAGGATGCGCAGTGTGCGGGTCGATGCTCGGATGCACCCTGCCAGAGTTCGGAGGCGTCGTGCTGAAGAAGAAGGGCCGCATAAAGCTGTCCGAACGTAAGGGGACGCATATCACGACAGCGGAACCCCGGAAGAAGCTCAAGCTGTCAGACATACGGAGAAAATGATGGACGAAAACACCACGTTTATTCAGCTCACGCATTTTTTATCGGGAGTTATGCGAAGAATTCATGGAAAGCCACTGGATAAAGCCGAGGACATGCGCTTTAAGTACATGTCCCCGGAGCAGTGCGCTGAAAACGGGAGCGCTGCCGACTGGGAAACCGCAACCGGAAAGGAGAATCCACCATGGATAAAAACGTCACCTATGAACAGCTCACCCGCCTTGCAGCCTCTGTTGTGAGGCGGGTCGAGGTCAGACGACAGGAGAAAGAAAGGATAGGAGGAGAAAAACATGCAAACCGAACAACTGCTACGGCAGCAGGTTGATGCGATCAACCACAAAAACATGAAGGAACTTCATGACAAATTTCAGGAACTCTATGGATTCGAGTGCGGTGTCACAGCGCCGAGGGGACTGCGGAAGCGGATTATCTACCGGTTACAGGAAATCTACTTCGGCGGCGTCGAGCCAAACGACATGAGTATCCTGAACGACATCGCGGACAAGGATCCGCTGGCCAATTTGAAGGCCGTCGCGACCAGGCGGGCCAAAGTCTGCGGGACGAAGCTGTTCCGTGTCTGGAAGGGCAAGAAGTACGAGGTCACGGTTGGCGCTCATGGCAAATATATCCTCAACGGCGAGGAGTTCAAGTCGCTGTCCGCGGTGGCCAGGAGGATTACCGGCACGAAGTGGAACGGCAAAACATTCTTCGGGGTGAAGAGCTGATGGAAAAGAAAAACGACATAATCAGGTGCGCGATCTACTGCCGCAAGTCCGTGGAGAAGGGGCTGGACATGGAGTTCAACACGCTCGATGCCCAGCGAGAGGCAGCGGAAGCTTACATCGCCAGCCAGAAAGCGAACGGGTGGGTGTGCCTGCCAGAGCATTACGACGATGGTGGCTTCTCAGGCGGCAACCTGAACAGACCCGCGCTCAGAAAGCTTCTGCTGGACTGCGAAGCCGGCAAAGTGGACGTCATCGTGGTCTACAAGATCGACCGGCTGTCCCGCTCACTCTGCGACTTCGCCGACCTCAGCCGCTCGTTCGAGAAATGGAACGTGGCCTTCGTCTCTGTCACGCAGGAAATCAATACGCAGACGTCCGCAGGACGCATGATGCTGAACATCCTCATGACATTCGCTCAGTTCGAGCGTGAGATGATCGCCACGCGCGTCAAGGACAAAATGGCCGCCACGCGCAAGAAGGGCAAGTGGATCGGCGGCAATGTCCCCTTCGGGTATGTGGCCTTCGAGAAAAGGCTCTATGTGGATGCGGAAAAGGCTCCCGTAGTCCGGCGAATCTTCAACCGCTACCTCGAAATCCAGTCGCCGAAGCAGATTGCCTATGAACTCAATCAGGATGGAATCAAAACCGTCGTGGGCAAGGAGTGGTGTCGGCAGTCGATCTATAATGTCCTGAATAACTACACCTACGTCGGGAAGGTGTTCTATGAGGGGCATGTGTACCCCGGCGAGCAGGAGGCAATCATCGACGACGAGACCTGGAAGCTCACACAAGCCATGCTGAAGGCGAACTCCCCCAGAGTGGACATGCGAAAGCAGAGCGCATCCAAGGCGGCATTGAGCGGGCTTATCCGATGCGGCCACTGCAACGGCGCAATGATCGGAGCCAGTTCCAAACGCTGGGGCCGCGTGTACCACTACTACCAGTGTTCGAAGGACAAGCAACGCGACGTGTCGATCTGCCCGGTCAAGGAGATTCGTGCAGGCGACATCGAGACTCTGGTGTGCGAACACCTGATGCCCATAATCAAAGCACCGGAGGTCGTCGCCGCCGTGTCGAAGTTGTCCGGGGTGCGCCCAAAAGCCGTCCTGAACACGTTCGAGGAAGGATTCTGGGATGAGCTCACGACCTTGGAGAAAAAAAGGCTCATGCAGATCATGCTCGAAAGCGTGGTCGTTAACGAGGACGACGTCACAATTGAATTCCGAACCGACAGCATCAAATCAATCCAGGAGGCATACAATGTTCCGCAAAATCCTTGAAAACGGAAACCTGCAGGTCATTATCCCAGTCACGTTCCGCACGATCTCGGCCAGACACAAAATGATTATGCCGGGAACGACCATTGATGGCACGGAACCGCTCGCGCTCGCCCTCGCGCGAGCGTTCCGCTGGCAGAAGTACATTGACGAGGGGAAGTTCAAGAACATCACCGAATTGGCGAAGGCCATCGGGCAGGACAAGGGCGTCGTCGCCAGTATCATGCGGCTTCGGCTCCTGTCCCCGGCTATCGTGCATCGCATCGTGACCGGAAACATCCCCCGGACACTCAACCTGGCGAACCTCAAGACGGCTTTCCCCGATCTATGGAGCGATCAGGAGGAACGGTGGATTGGAGGTGAGGCAATGTCGTGGGGGGAAGGGTAATTCTTATGCCGTGACGGTTTGACCGTTGCGGCTTTTTTGTTGTTGGGGTTCTTCACAAAAAAGCAATTGTCACTTGAAATCTGCTTATTTCCTGCTATAGTATTGAGTAGGAGGTTATACGCACGATGATTCTCTTCCACGGAAGCAACATTCAAGTCAAGGAACCGCGCATACTGGAACGTCTGCGTGCCTTGGATTTTGGTGCCGGTTTCTACACGACATCCAGCCGGGAACAAGCTGAAAAGTGGGCACGTGTTGTAACAAAGCGTCGCAGAATCGGAGAGCCAACGGTCAGTAGTTATTTCTTCGATGATATGAATCTTGCCGATATCAGAATCCTGAAATTTGATTCTCCTTCTGGAGACTGGCTTGATTTTGTGGTCGCCAACCGTAAAGAGCTCCCGGTTCCCGTCTATGATTTGGTTGTCGGTCCGGTCGCAAACGACACAACGCTTCCCGTAATTGATGATTATGCTGATGGAAGATATACGAAGGCCGAGGCCATAGAAAGGCTTCTTCCGCAGAAAATGACGGATCAGTATGCTTTTCTTACCCCCCAAGCGCTCTCCTTGCTGATATTCAAAGAAAGCGAGGTGTTGCCGTGATTCCCGATGCCAGAATGATTGATTTCTATGATCGGCATGTCTCCCGGATGATTTCGGAAAAATACGGGCTTGACGAACGCAGTGCTATCCGGGCATTTCTAGAGTCGGAAACATATCGGATGCTCATCAATCCGGAGCTTGAAATCTACAAAATGAGTCCGGCTATCGTATTTGACATGTGGGAATCGGAAAAGATAACAGGAGACCCCAGGCGCTCCCAGTATATTCGGGGGGCTGACGAATGAGCAAACCCAGCGAGTTTTTCATTTACTTGATCGAGCGCTATGCCGCCTATAAAAACACAAGTGCGGACAAAATACTGGTGCTTTGGGACAAGTTGAACTTGACGGATTTCATCTACGACATGTATGAAATCTATCACAGCGAACGGCTTCAAAACGCTTTTGACGATATCGATTCGCTCATTGCCGAACGCAGCTGAGATTATTCATAGCTGGAGAGCGAGGTTTTAGGTCTGCAAACGGTTTTATGACAAAAATCTTTGAAAAATTTTTCCCGCTTCCCTTTGAGGCCAGAATCTCAGCATAAAAGCTGGGAAAAGCGATTCTCCGTTTTTCAACGTCCGTTTTGCCGATTCGGGAAGATTGCAGGATTCCGTTTTCGGGCCATTCCTGATGTCGCCATCGCGGAAAAATGCAGACATGTGACCGTGGTTTCGAGGTATTCAACGCCAGCTTTTATCAAAATCAGCGCGACTTCTTCACGGTATTTTGAGGTCAAGTCCATTTTTGACCCGGCAAAATTTGGAAAACGGAGAAACGCGCTGTTTTTGAATTTTTGGTTGCTTTGCGAGAATCAGCGCAGTTCTCCATCTTGAGTTCAAAAAGCCGTGAAGTCGCGACTTAACGAAAACGGAGAATTTTGGCGGACTTGGGCCCCGGATGGCATGCCGGAGGCACGAAAATAGTATCTCCGTGGAGAGTCTTGGTGACGAACGTGCTTTGCAAAACTCTCTGATTGAACGGGATATAGCGCGAAATAAAAAAGCGTCATCGTGAAGTCGAATGACGCCTGAGAGAAGCAAGAATGGTGGTCGCTGGGAGACTCGAACTCTCGACCTCATCCGTGTGAAGGATGCGTTCTAACCAACTGAACTAAGCGACCATCAGAAAGAATTTTATCATATACATTACACTCGGTCGGGAGAAAAATCAAGCTCCTCAGTACTTTTTTTTGAAAAAAAATCACGTGACGATTGTAAAAGTAAACGCACACCATGGAAAGCTGTGGTGAGCGTTTAGTGTTACAAAGGGGCGAGTGAGCGTTTACCTTTACAATTGACCAAAAAACACATCGGGGATAATCCCAAAAGAGATAATGCAGCGCTCAATACACAGGTATGATGCATTTCCCTGTTCGAAAAGTGCAAGGCGTCCTGTCCTGCAAAAAAAGATTCATGGTGATCTTTGACACAAAAAAGTCGCGCCTTTCCTTTGCCGCGTTCGAAAAAGGCGAAAGATCCGGACGTTTGTCCTGGGGTGATCGGAATAGGGACCGCGAGGCAGGACCCGGGCTTTGGACCGCGCATTCGACCAGGGGATACTGCGTGCCGATGATGCGAGAGCCCGTAAAACAAGCTGGCATTGTAGCGGGAACAACAAAAAAACTCAATCTAAACAGCGTTTTTTTGGCTTTTCAGACTTGAAAACTGCGATTGGGAGGTTATTGTATAGCAGCAAAAAATCTCATCCGGCGATTCTAGACCGACAACAAACGGACCTTCCAAAAACGGAAAGACAGAGGTCCCCTTATCACAGTTGAGGAGAGAAACAAATGTTTTGCCCATCATGTGGAAAAGTGAATCCTGATAACGCCCCGTCCTGCTATGCGTGCGGGCAGATGCTGAATCAACCGCGAGTCGTGGTCCAGGATGGAGGATGGATCCCTAAAAACACATATGCCCTGTGGGCTTATTACTTGGGGATCGCAGCCACGTTCTCCTGTATTCTGTCCGGGATCCCGTCCCTGATCCTCGGGATCATGGCGCTGAAAAAGGCGAAGGAGAATCCCATGTTGAAGGGACAGGCCCACGCATGGGTCGGCATCATCCTGGGCGGGATTTCCGTGGGTGTTTTCATTTTCTTTGTTATCATGGCGATATCGGCTTCACTTAGTTAAACGATGGAGGTAAAAAATGTTCTGTAAAAACTGTGGAAACAACATCCCTGACGGGTCGGCCCAGTGCCCTTACTGCGGGCAGGTCCTGATGAGTCCTGCTCAACCGGCCCCGCCGCCGGTGGAGATCAAATCGCATCTGGCCGCGGCGATCCTTGTAACATTGTTCTGCTGCCTTCCGTTCGGCATTGTGGCCATCGTATATGCCTCGAGAGTGTCCGATCTGGCTGCTTCCGGCAGATATGACGAAGCGATGAGCGCATCCGAGAAGGCAAACACCTGGGTGATCGTCAGCATAATCCTTGGCCTTGTCGGGAGTATTTTGTGGTTCGTCATTGGCTTCCTCGGTGCGATGGCGGAATGATCCGAACAGGCTTCCTTGCCGGAGCTTGAACGCCCCGGCAGGGAAACTGCTTTGGCAAGACTTTTTTCATGTCGAAAAAGAGATTGTTTTTCTTTTTGCTGCTGGGCATTGCCTGTGCGGTTCTTGCCGTTTTGCTTTTTTTATACCCCGCAGACAAGTACACGTTCTGGCCTAAATGTCTTTTTTACCATTGCACGGGGCTTTATTGTCCCGGATGCGGAAATACCAGGGCATTGTCCGCATTGCTGCATGGAAACATCGTTGAAAGCCTGAAAAAGAATGTGCTGTTTATTCCGGGCGTAATGACGGTGATACTTGCTGTCGTTTATCCCAAAATAACCCTCAACCGGGTATTCGCCTGGAGCCTGCTCGTCATCGTCCTCCTCTTTTTTATTCTTCGGAACATCCCATATTATCCGTTTACGCTCCTGGCGCCCCACTGACAGGACATGGATCCGTTCTTTGCTGTCCCGGATCGTCCGTGCGGCGTCCTCTCCTTCCCTTTGAAAACAGCAGGCTCCCCGGCGCCTTTCTCGGACACCGGAGAGCCGTTTTATCTATGCCGACCGAAAGGGACTGAGGGATCAGTCTTCCTCGTAGAGCGATTTCAGGAGCGTCCGGAGCGACTTCGCCATGATCTCGCGGTCGCCATCGGGGATCTTCGCCATCGCCTTCGCCACACGGTCGTGCAGGTAATTGGAAAGGACTTCGAGGCTCCTTTTCGCGTTGTCCGAGATCGACAGGTACACGACGCGGCGGTCCTCCCTGGAGGTGGTGCGGCAGACCATATCGCTCTTCACCAGGCTGTCGATCATCTGGGACACGCCGCCGGACGTCACGCCGAGCTCCTCGGCGAGGTCGCGGATGCTCACCTGTTCGCCCTGCGCCTGCGCCAGGTAGGTCAGCACGCGAATGCGGGAGAAGGTGATCTTCTGCCCCGGGGCGATATCGGGGCATTCCTGCAGGAGCAGGTTCAGCATCTTGGCATTGCTGCGGATGATCAGGCGCCACACGTCGCTTGCGGTGTCGCCGGAATCCGGCAGGGGGAACAGGAGTTTCGTTTCGTTCAGTTCTTTCTTGCTCATTGGGGGCTCCTTAGTCTCTCGGACGGTCGAGGTGTAAGATTTTTTTACCGGTCTCGCGGACGTGCTGGAAGAACGCGTACAGAGCCGGCGTGAACATGATGCCGATCAGCGTGGCCATGATCATGCCGGAGAACGTGGTGATGCCGATGGCACGGCGGCTGCCGGCCCCTGCGCCCGTCGCCACGACCAGCGGGAACACGCCGAAGACGAAGCTCCAGGCGGTCATCAGCACGGCGCGGTAACGGAGGCTCGCGCCGCTCAGGGCGGATTCCACGATGCTCTTGCCGTGCTCGCGCTCCTGCTTGGCGAATTCGACCATCAGGATGGCGTTCTTGGCGGAAAGACCGATCAGCATGACCATGCCGAGCTGGGCGTAGATGCTCAGATCGAGATGCGCGATCTTCAGGCCGATCAACGCGCCGCAGACGGCGAACGAGACGGTCAGCATCACGGGCACGGGAATCGTCCAGCTTTCGTACTGGGCGACGAGGAAGAGGTAGGCGAACATCAGGGCGAGCGCCATAAGGTAGATGATCTGGCCTTCGTTCTGACGTTCCTGATAGCTCAGCGCGGTCCATTCGAGGTGGTACTGCTCCGGCAGGTTCGCCTTCTCCATCGCGTCCATGATGAGGCGCGAACTCGTGCCGGGCAGACCGTTCACGGTCAGTTCGGCGCTGGTCATCTTGTTGAAACGGGAGATCTGGCGCGGGCCGACGGTGTACTTCAGTTCGCCGAACGAGGTCAGCGGCACCATTTCGCCGACGTCGTTGACCACCTGGATCTCGCGGATGTCGTCGAGCGTGGAGCGGTAGTCGGCGGAAGACTGCATCTTCACCTTGAAGTTGCGGCTGACCATGGTGAAATCGTTGATGTAGAGCGACGCGAGCTTGCTCTGGAGCGTATTGTAGATGCTGAGCGGGGAGACGCCGAGGATGTGCGCCTTGTCGAAGTCGATGTCCAGATACAGCTGCGGCGTATCGGCGTTGTAGGGCGTCATGGCGACCGCGATCATGTCCCGATGGCCCATCAG